>Ga0209629_10000954_pt1 | contig 17156 bp, 9 predicted proteins | sample TergutCu122P5_FD_187286 | JGI IMG/M metagenome (GOLD analysis project Ga0209629, IMG submission 187286) | Cubitermes ugandensis P5 segment gut microbial communities from Kakamega Forest, Kenya - Cu122 P5 (SPAdes) (version 2) | ecosystem: Host-associated > Arthropoda: Insects > Digestive system >...
TGCCGTAAACGTCGTAAAGGTAAGAGGTCGTTCGCAAGACGGTCGGGTTTGCCACATCGGAAACCGTCACGCCGGCAACACGTCCCATGCTATCATAAGCCGTCACGGTTTGCAAGCTGTTTGTCAACGTTTTCGTCTGGCGACCGAGAGAATCGTACTCGTAACTGGTGGTGATCCCTTCCGGCGAAATCGTTTGGGTAACACAACCGGCATCATCGTAACGGGTTTCCGACGTGTGCAGGACGGTGCCTTCGGAGGTCAGCGTCGATTTTCCGTTGGTCGCATCAATCGCCAGTTTGACGTTTTCGAGACGAATGGTTTTCAAAACACGGCCTTGTTCGTCGTAAACGGTCTTTGTGCCGCAGATTACGGCTGCGCCTTCGAGGAATGTGTCGGTGGCGATCAGGACACGTCCGAGGTCGTCGTAGAGCGTCTGGCTGATCAGCCATTTTTTCGTACCAGTTTCATCAGGGGACTGGCGTTTCACCTGGATGACGTTGCCGAAGTTGTTGTAAACGTACTGCGTTTCAAGGCCGTCCGGGTTCGTCGTTTTCACGATGTTGCCGTAAGCGTCGTAAAGATACGATGTTGTTCGCTTGTCGGTCGGGTTTGCCACGTCGGAAACGGTCACGCTGGCAACACGCCCCATGCTATCATAAGCCGTCACGGTTTGCAAGCTGTTGGTGATCGTTTTCGTCTGGCGACCGAGAGAATCGTACTCGTAACTGGTGGTCATATTTTCCGGCGAGATCGTTTTGGCGACTCGACCGGCACTGTCGTAACGGGTTTCCGACGCGGGCTGGGCGGTGCCTTCGGAGGTCAGCGTCGATTTTCCGTTGGTCGCATCAATCGCCAGCTTGACGTTTTCAAGGCGGATGCTCTTGCGGACACGGCCTTGTTCGTCGTAAACGGTTTTGGTGCCGAATGTTGTGGCTGCGCCTTCCAGGGACGTGTCGGTGGCAATCAGGACACGTCCGAGGTCGTCGTAGAGCGTCTGGTTGATCAGCCATTTTATTGTACCGGTTTCATCAGGGGACTGGCGTTTCACTTGGGTCACGTTGCCGAAGTTGTTGTAAACGTACTGTGTTTGCAGGCCGTATTGATCCACACTGCTGAGGACCCAACCGGCGGAGTTGTACGCGGTCGTCGTTTCATACAGCTTCGTCGCACCGGTCAGCGTGTACGAAGAGGCGGAAATGTTTCCGGTCGTCGTGACGGTGATCGCCATTCCTTTGTAATACTCCGTCTTTGTGATACGCCCGTCCGCGTCATAGGTGTTGACGGTTCCCAGGGCGTCGGCGGCGTTTTGGAGGTGATTCTCCGTCGAGGCGGTCACACGTCCTGCGGCATCATAAACGGTTTCCGCATAGAGAAGCGTGGCGGTGGTGTCATTGCTTCCTTTCGTTTCCGTGATCGTCTGGACTTTGCGACCGCATTTGTCGTACTTGTACGTCGTGACAAGTCCGGTCTGGTCTTTCTCGCTCGTGACTTGTCCGGCCGAATCATACGCGACAGTCGTGTTCCACTGTTCCGCGTCGTTCACCTTGCGAATCCGCTTGGTGACGCGTCCCATGGCGTCGTAATCGGTGGAATCGCTGATTTTCTTTCCCTGCTCCGTGTAGGACGTTTCCTTGCAATTGCCCGTCGCGTCGTCATACACGAACGACGTTTCGCGTCCGTTGGCAACGGTCTTGACGATCCGCCCCAGGGTATCGTAATCGTTTTTGACGAGTACGGTTTCACCGGATTTGATTTCGGTGAGATTCTGATCCTTGTAAGCGTAGTTCGTCGTGTTGCCGTTCGCGTCTGATGAACTCACGGGAAGATTGGTGACTGTGTCGTAGACCGTCGCGGAAACCGGTTTGCCGTTTCGCTTCGTGGCGATAAGTTGCCCGAAATCGTTGTACACATTTTCGGTAACGTTGCCCTGCGGGTCGGTTTCCTTCGTCAGATGTCCTGAGCCGTCGTATTCGTACTTCGTCGTCAGCGAAATGTCGATATTGTTGTTCTTCGTCTTCACGGTTTTCGTCGCCGGAAGATTGTTTTTGTAGGTGTAAGACGTTTTTGCGCCGCCGGGCGTCTCCTCATAAAGGATGTTGCCCTGGCCATCCAGTTGGATCGTCGTCGTTCCTGTCGGGCCGGTGACGGTCTGCTGGTTTTGGGTGACATCGAAATTATAGGTGGTCACATTGCCTGCCGCGTCGGTGACCTTCGAAATCCGGCCATTATTGTACTCCGTCATGGCGACGACACGTCCGAGCGAATCGGTGACACTCTTGAGATAACGAGTAAGGACAGGATCGTAAACGCAGGTCACCACAGAATTGTCGGGATACTTGATTGTGGCCAGGCAATCGTTGGTGTAGGTGTAATTCAGCTCTTTGTTGTCCGGCAGGGTGATTTTTGTAATTTTCGTATCACTGCCGGAAACAACCTGAAACTTGTAAGTTTGGTTACCGAAGGTGATCGTGCGAGGATTAGATGAGCCGGAGACCATAATGTTCTCTCCGATCTTCATGCTGCCGGTACTCTGTTCGAACTGGACGAGAGTGCCGTCGGAAATGACAAATTTGATCAAATTTCCAAACAATTTGAGCATTGTGCAAGGCACGAATGTCGTATTCATTGCATCAAACGTTCCGTCACTGTTTTTCATGAGTTGCAATGAAGAATCATAATCGATCGCGGCCTTGCTTCCGCCGGCGATATTCGTCAACTTTGGAAAATATCCGTTCATACTGTCATAGTCCGGTTGGAAGACGAAAGTTTCCATTGTGCCGTCCGGAAGTAAAAGGCGAATTTTCGTTCCTTCAATTGGTCTTGCCGATTGCAAGGAACTTCCCAAATCGACGAAATTTCCCGAGCCGGTGATGTCCACTTGGACTTTGTAACCGAAGAATTTTTCAAGACTTCCAAGACCGTTGACATCGCAAGTCCAGCCGTAGCCAAAATCTCCTTTGCGATCTGCGTCAAGCGTGTTATAGGTTCGCGTGATTTTGATCGGGAACTTGGGATTCTTCGATTCGTAATCGACGAATGAGACGCTGTAATTGCCGAGTTTGAGCCGGGCATCGACTTCGATCAATCGTGTTGTCGTCACCGTCGTTCCGTTTGTCGCGGAAAGTTCAAGCTGATACCAGCCGTCTTTCAAAAGCGTGGTGTCGATTTTTCCGAGCAAACCGTTCTTTTCCGTTGTTCCGGTTGCAATGACGGTTTCCAAAGCTCCGGCAATCGCTTCAACAACCTGATTGTTTCCATTCATGGTGACTTTCTTTGGCACGAGGCGCAGTGTCCAGTTGGCTGTCGAAGCGGTCCCATCCTGTCTGCCAAGAGCCACACCATAAACTTCGGTGATCCGGTCCAGTTTTTGATTTTTTGCCGGTGTCAGAATACTTGCGAATGGTGTTGTGGAGAGTGCTGTCGTATTGGCGATTCCGAAAACGTAATCGGTCGAAGCAAGCATGAGTGTTGCCCCTGATCCCGTTGTGGCAGTGGCACGAAAACGGATGGTTCCTCCTTTCAAATCGTTTTCCGTCACACCAGTCAATCCAAGATCAGCAGGAAGCATCTTGACAGTGGCTGTATTACCGCTGAGGGTAAATGTTTTCGGCGTACTGTAACTGTATTTTTCCCCTGTACTTTTGACGAATTCCACTGCCTGGAATGAAAGAGTCACAGTTCCAATATCGGCATGGGATTTGAGAGTAAAAACGGCGTCTTTGTTTGTTTCCTGAATTTTCGGAACGGCGGTGACACTGATCACAGGAGCCGTGTTTTGCAATACCTGAAGGCTGTAAGACCTGGTATATGTCCCGCGAACATCACCGTATTCAATCGTAATGGTCACGGGAACGGCGGTTTGTGCGCTTGTTGGTGTCCATGTAATTTTTCCCCAGGCATCAATGTTCATGCCTGTCGGGCAGGTCTTCAATTTGTAGGTCGGAATGTCATCTTTAAATTCGCTGGCGACCACCTGGTATTGATACAGTTCGCCGGTCACGGCCTTTTGGGCGGGGATGTCCGGAATAACCGGCGCAGGAATCACCATCAGAGTAAATGTCTGCTTCAGCGTGGCAATTTCATTTTTGACTTCGATTTCCACATCCGCTTGATATTCTTTATCGGGATCATCGTTTACCGGCGGTCTCCACGTCAAGGTTTTGGCCATGTCATTATATTCCATGCCATCCGGGTATTTCGGGACATTACAAGCCGTTATGTTCGTATTTGGCCTGATGTCATACTTCCAAAGCTCTCCTGCAACAAGAATATTTTTCGGGGCTTCGAGTAAATCCAGTGATGCCAGTGCGCTGTGGGAAACCGTGAAAGTTCGTTCGATGCAAAGGCCGGTTTTCCCGGTCACGGCAATACAAATATCATATTCTTTCTCGGAATCCGCATCGACCGGCGTCCATGAGATGTCACCGGTTTCGGAATCAATCTTCATGTTACCCGGAGCGTTTGCGAGGCTGTAGGTGATCTTGCCATCAGGATTCGGGTCTCTGGCCTTGATCGAACAGAGGTATTCTTCCCTAATGTTGAATAGTGGTGGTTGTTGGAAATCAACGATTTCAGGTTCCAGGGCTTTGGTCACCACAAAAGTGAGTTCCCGCGTTTGCGTATCCACCGTTTGGCCGTTTTTCTTGAATGTGATAACAAGGTTCACTGTAAACGGATTGACATCGGCAGCCGTCCAGCGGAGTTGGCCATTTTCAATTCTCATGCCGACCTGAGCATTTTGCAGTGTAAAACCGATATTATCGCCTTGAGGAAGCGTGTAGGTAAATTCCTGTCCGACGAAGAGCCGAAACGTTTCCGGCACGGTACTGACGGAATCAATCACATTCGGTTCCTGCGATGAGTTGCCGCCGTTACCATTGACGCTGTTGATCAGTTCCTGGGTGACACGGAGCCAGAATTTCTGGGTGTCGACATAATTGGAACCTTGAGAAACGTAATAAGGGTCTTTGACGTCAATCTTGATCAAATAATCCCCTGCGGTCATGTTTTTACCATTGATCGTATTCCATGTCAGAACATTCCCGACGAATTGCAGTCCTGGAATCCCCGGGTCGGCGGCCACCGTGTATTGAACGGATGAAATACGGTCGCTTCGGTAGCTGACTTCGACGGGATATTTCCAGGTCGTTTCATTTGCCATCGGTCCATACAACGGTGAAGAAACGATTCGAAGCGGAGTGTCCGGTTTGACAAGAATCCATGCCGATTCCATTCTCGACTTCCCCTGGGGGTCGGTGGCGCGAACAGTCACGTATTGCCACCCTTGCTGTATGGCATCAGGTTTCCAGTAAAGCTGGCCGGTTTTGGAATTGATCCTCATATCGACCGGTCCTTCGATGATTTCATGAACCAAGTCATCACCGTCCGGATCAACCGCTTGGAAAAACGCCTTGTATTCATTGTTGACGATTGCCGTTTCAAGCGGATATCTCACAAAATACGGCGGATTGTTGTATTGAACAATTTTCCGTTCGACATTGAAATTGTATTCCTGAACCGCAAATGCACCGCGTGAATCCATCGCCATGATGAATACGGAATAAGGTCCGAATTCCGTCTGGGGAATGTCCCATGTGATCTCGCCACTCACGGATTGAATGCTCATCCCCATAGGAGGCCGGCATTGGTCGCGGAAGTTGTACATGAGGTAATAGCGAATCGTGTCCTTATCCTGGTCAGTTGCCGTGACATTGAATTTGTAACAGTTCCCGGCGGTGAAATTGAATGTTTTCGCTCCGCCGAATACGGGTTTTTTGTTTTGTGCCGTGAGATTTGACACGGCAACGCTCCAATCCTGAGTCGCTTGTCCACCGTTGCCGTCGGATACGACAAGGTGAAACGGAAAAGAACCTGTTGTTGTGGGAGTCCATCTCATTTTTCCCGTTTGTGAACCAATGACGGCTCCATTAGTTGTCCCTGTAAGCTCGTATGTGAGCGTGTCGCCGTCCGGATCATAAGCGACGACGTTGTAACGATAATTGGAAGTGACAGCGACAGGAATCGCCCCATACACAATTCCGGGATTGTCGAGGTTTTGATATTCACCAATATTAACAAATAACAAGGAAAGCATTGTGGATATGCTGTTTTTCGAATCAATGTTCAATGAAAAAACAAATTTTCCATTGGCAATTTTTCGATCCAAAATGGTTACTGTAACATCCGGATTTGTCGGCACAACCTGAATCAGTTCCTTGACGATGTTTTGAGAAAGTGTCTCGGAAAAAGCATTGGTGAAAGACAAGATTTTTTCATTGTCGTTTTGGCGTAAAATCATCACGTCCCACGCAGTGCCTTTACGCAACATGTCATTGAAAACCATATTGACATAATCGTCTATTGTGCTTCGATATCCACCACTTACCGTGAGTTGAGTTTCTGTATGAAATGTTCCATTTCCATCAGCAATATATGCAATATTTCCGGATTTTCCGCCCAACGCTTCCTGAGCACCGGATTTAAATCTTGCATTGACGACCGTGTGAAGGGTGATCTTATGCTCATCAAGTTTCTGAATAATGGAATTGTAGGTGACACTTGGCAGCATAACGGTTCTTGCATCATCCGTGATGAGAATAAATTGTTTGGAGGCTTTGGGATTGAGGTTGAGGTTTTCTATTGCAAAATGAATTCCCGCATAACCATCCTCATAGCCGCCATTGGCGACCAAACTGTTTTGGCAACGCCGACTGATGTCTTCCGCCGTTCCCCAGGGGGAAGCATTTCCTGATGCGTAAAGAATTCTTCCGAGATGCCCTTGTCCATACCCACTTTCGCTTCCGGCAGATGATGTTCCCATACTGGCATAACCAATCACGGCATATCTCGCGGAGATGCCCATTTCTTTGAAATTTCGTTCAAGAGACGGAATCATTTTGGATATCCACTGATGACCGTTTTGCATGGATCCGGATTCATCGACAATAAAAACAATATCCGCTTCCAAGCTTTCTTCAAAAACCTCATTCAACTCGACTTCACATGTCGATGTTCCATTGCCAGGATAATACAAATCTCCAAATACCAATTCGTTTTTTAATTCACTCTGACTTTGAAGTTCATTAGAAACTTCATTTTCGTTCTTGTTCTCGTTAGTCATGATTTTCCCTTTCATTGGAAAAAGTTTATTGTCTCTGCGCATAACGTTAGCACAGAAATTGTTTGGTTGAAATATTTTTGTTGTTAAGGGGTTTTGCTAAAAATACAGAAGTCCCGGTGACTTTCCACAATTACTTTCAATGCAGGGCGATGTTGATCGTCGGACGGTTTATGACCAAGGAAATCGCATATCCTCGAAACGATTTTTCCCGGTGATGATTTCATTTCGGCATAGTTAATGTCTCGTCATCAGAAACAACAAGATTCTTGCCGTCCGGAAAAACCTGCGGGTCAAGTTTGAGTATTTGATAGGTATCAGGTGGCGTGTACGGCGGCGTGCTGGTGATGACGGGAGCCCGATTGTATGAATTATGGAACGTGCATGTCGCGATTTTGTTGCCGAGAAGATAGTCGTTGTAATAATCGATATGTAACCCTCCGCGTTGGACTTCTGGAAATCCATCAGTTGAAGCATTGGTTGAGTATCTTGCTCTTCCAGAATCCATGATATTGACCGTCAAATCTTTTCCGGCACCTTTCTGCTGATTATTGATAACATCCATTTCCAAATCAACGTAAAGTTGATTCGCCGGAATTACAACAGAACCAAGTTCCGGGAAAATCAAATAATTTATACTTGGATATGGTGGAGGTGCAAAATAGCCGGATGGATTGGCGAAATCAACATTTCGTTTCGCACTTCCGGACAACGTATAATAAACTCTGAGCGGAAATTGCATCAAATGCGAGTTTTTTGAGCGTGAAAATCGAAAAACAGCTTTATTGACAGGCTCTCCTGTAAACGATTCGTAAACGTTCGATGCCAAAGGTGAAACATTGACCGTCTGAAATTCATAATTGAAAAGAGTGAATGACAACGTCGAAGGAGTCTGAGGAGCCCCAATGCCAGCAGGAGAAAAAGAAAAAGTTATTGTTTTAGGTGTGTCATGTAATCGCGGATCAGCGTTAATTACAAGATGAACAACGTCATCAAAATCATCCGGATATAAATTGCATGAACAACTGGAACTCCCGGAACTTGAAGAATGAGAACATTCCTGCCCTATGGCAGAATGATTATATTGCATAAAATGATCACGATGCAAATCATGGTTAATCGTTATTTCGTTTCCATTGAGAGTAATACAATTATAAGGACTTCCGAATATGCAATTATGATAACTCTTGGATTCATTTGTTATAGTAAAATCTTGCCCCAAAACTGCCGTACCTCCCACGACGATTTTATACGATGGCTCCCAATATGCGGCAGCAAAAATGAGATGAAATACATCACGCATACCTGTAATAGGATTAACATGCATGGAAGCGTAGTCTGCTTCTCGGATGCGATAAAAATACAGTTCCTGTCCAGCAAGGTTATCATGAGATTGATATGGAGGTGAAGAAGGATAAAATGAATGGTTAAGTGGAAACATTGTTTTTGAGAAGTATATCCATTTTGTATCATCATCGAAGATGTACGAATCGATTGATAGTCCTTGATGTGGGATAGCTTTCGAATATGACAGATGAACCATTCCTTGACATTGCCAGTAACCATCCCAATCATCAAAGTAGTTAAAGACAAGAATATCTGTTCCAGGATAATACACATCCCCAAATATCAAGTTGTTTTTTGATTCGCCCTGACTTTGAAGTTCATTAGAAACTTCATTTTCACTTTTGTTCTCGTTATTCATGATTTTCCCTTTCATTGGAAAAAAGTTTATTGTGTCTGCGCATAACGGTAGCGCAGAAATTGTTTGATTGAAATATTTTTTGTTGTCAAGAAATTTTTATTGGATTGTTAAAGGATACAACAGTCCCGACGGCTTTCTGTAATCACTTTTAAGGCACGCTGGTACTGATCGTATGCCGGTACATGGCCGAGGAAATTATATATCTGAGCTTTTGCAAATTTGAATTACACTTGAAATTACGGGACAATATTGATATTCGCATTGTAAATTGACTTTGTGTGTACAATAATTATTATTGTTCTGATTTCGTAAGTATCGTAAAACATGATTCACATTATTGTACGAAATGCTGTATTTTTGTAACAAATAATAAATATTATCACATTTTCGATTGCGGAAGTGCCGTAAAAACAAGGTTCATTTTAAACTTTGCAAAAGCTCAGATATATCTTCGAAACGATTGCTTCCGGAGACGATTTCATTTCGGCATAGTTATGTCCCATCGTCAGAAACAACAATGTTCTTGCCGTCCGGAAAAACAAGCGGATCAAGTTTGAGCAACTGATGGGAGGTCGGTGGCGTGCTGGTGATGACGGGCGGCTTGTTGTCGTTGAGAATCGTGATCGTGTTTGTTCGCCCTTGCAAGTCCTGATCGAGTAACGCAATTTCATCTGATGATAACGCGTAAGGCGTTGGCCATGTCCGGCAATCGTATCCGGAAATATGAAAATTACCTTCATATCTTATGTACCCAAAATTCGGTCCCATGAGAAGTTCAGTGAGACCTGTACTGAAATTCAAATGAAATTCTTTTACCATGAAATGCAAATAACCTTGTCCCGGAGTACCATCTTGATAAGTTCTTATCGTAAAATCAAATTCAATTGTTCGATCCTCTTTTCGTTTCGAGTTGGAAAGAATTTTCAATGAGTAAAGATCGGAAACAAGTCCATAGTTCCAATAGGTGTCGTAACCCGATGGAAGGACATAGTCTTCTCCAGGTATGGCAGTACCGCCTAATGTATATAATATTTCGTAATAATTTGGCATGCCATAAATGTTGATAGTTTCGATTGTTTTTGGGTAATATAAAAAAAATCGTCCCCCTTCACCAATTGATGAGTGAGAATGCTTATTTGATATCAATGGTGGAAATTGATACGGCAGTGATGGTGGAAATTGATACGGCATTAATAGATTATCAAAGATACCTGAATGATAAGTTTCAACGAAGATCGGTGTATAAATGATCGTTTCATTTGTCTTTGCGACAACGTTTTTTTTGGAAACGTATGGAACAATAAAACAGTTATCGAGTGTAACAAGTGCGTATGCATACGATATCCATACACCACTTCCTGATGAACTATCATTGCCATCTTCAAAAACCAAATTTTGATTTGTTGTTTCATTTTCATAATACGACATGATTTTCCCTTTCATTGGAAAAAGATTTATTGTCTCTGCGCATAACGGTAGCGCAGAAATTGTTTGATTGAAAATTTTTGTTGTTAAGAAATTTTTATTGGTTTGTTAAAGGACACAGCAGTCCCGGCGGCTTTCCGTAATCACTTTTAATGCAAGGCGACGTTGATCGTCGGACGATTCATGATCAAGGAAATCGCATATCCTTGAAATGATTGCTTCCGGTGATGATTTCATTTCGGCATAGTCGAATTTCAATAAATCCGGTTGCGTTTTCTCGAAAAACGTCTCCCGCGATCTGCGGAGCGATTCAAAGGCGTGTTTTGCCGCTTCCGGATGCCATCCCCAGGTCATTTGTTTCATGGATTCCCAGCACTCGTTATCCGGACGGTCCGCGCAAAGGATTTTCGGGCAATTCCATGCTTCCATCAGTTCCGGCCCCATGAGGGACAGGATCGGATGCTTGCCGCAAAGGATTTTGGCACTTTCCGGTTTTGATTTGCATTGCATTCCGGCCCAGCGGCGCAGGTGATTCACCCGGTCGGGATGAGGGAGCGTTTCCTCCAGCCACGGCTCGGCAAAACAGTTGCGGCAAATCTCACTCAATGCCGCCTCTTCAAAAAAATAAAGCGTGTGACTGTTTTGCGTCATATCCGGCCTGGTTCCAAAGTGAAATCCCAGCGCATGCATGACGCAGGCCAGCGTATTGATCCCACCGAAATAGGTTCCCATAAGTGCGACACAAGGCAAGTCGATTTTCGGTGAAAGCGTTTCCTCTGCTCCCGGAAAAAGTCGCATTTCCAGTTTTCGACCGCAGATGTCGCTTTGTCCCCCCGACTGGGCAACGAGCCATTCACGCGGGACGTAGATTCCACGTTCCATTTTTTTGTGTAACTCGCCGAGATAATGGTCGACGTGATGCGGTACTTTCCACGATTCATAATCATGTAAGTGTCGGTAAGCTTTTTCCATCATGCGTCGCCCGCGAAACCCGTAACAGTGACACCGGTTGACATTGAACGGCTGATAAACCCAGTCGTTGATCTTGCGCGGCAAACGAACGTTTTCCTGAAGATGCTGACCGCCGAGGTAGAGCATCTCCCAATCGTCGGGGAGATGTTGCCAAAACAATTCCGCCTTTTCATGGAATCCACCCACGCATACGGCATCATCTTCGAGAATGAGAACCGAGCCAATATTACGGTTGAGGCAGTCTTCGAGAATGCGAAGGTGCGTTTTATAGCATCCCCACGCCCCGTTTCCACCGTTCCACCATGACGGAGGAGTCACAATTCCACCGTCGACCGCTTCGTAACGAAGCGGTTTTTGGAATGGCCAGTCGTTGGGTAATTGTTCGTAAAACCATCTCAGCCGTTCCGAACGGCGTGACATGTTGATGACATAAACCTCTTCAAAAACGTTGGATAACATTGCTTTCCTCCTTGTCATGAAATTTTTCGGGATTCGCAAAACATTTTCATTTTCTCGAGTCGTTCATGATTTGGCATGACCATGTAGTGTCTGATGTATTGTCCGTATTGTCCCTGGATCATGTAGTATTCGTGGTGGACTTGCACCATGTCCGGGAATTTCGGCATGACGACGTTCCAGAGTGCCAGTTGTTCGGGCGGCCATTTCCAGCAGGTCGATTCGTCGATTTCCGAAGCACCGTCCCAATACTTGAAAAATCGGCGGACAATCCCGTTATTTTTCATCAGGATCACGCCGGAGTTGGGTTTTCCAGGCATCCAGCGGAGCGATTCACAGCCGACGTCCTGCGCCATAAGAATGTTTTTCCCGTTCATGAGCGGGATCAATTCATTTTCAACGGTCAGTTCATGGCTGTAAAAAATGGCGTCGGCATCCATGAAAAGCAAATAATCACAATGATGCAGTTCACTGTGAATGGCCGGAACTTTATGCCACGTGATATGGCGGTCGGTGCGCGGCTCATCACGGGAAACGACATATTCATAACCGTGCCGTTCACAATAACTCCGGTTGATCTTTTCACTCCAGCCAAAGTATTCCAGGCCGCCGTGCATATATTGCAGTATTTTGATTTTTGGTGTCGTCATCCTGCTCCCCCTCCGCCTGTCTGCATTTTTTCAATGGAATAAAGTCCGAAGGGATTGATTTTTTCGTACATGTCGGTATACTCGAATGTTTCCGGGCAGATGCCGCATTGTTCACAAGCTCCGGCATGAATGAATTCGCGGATGTCGCCGGAGGTGCAATCGGGAAGCAGTGGCCGGTATTCCAACACGGTGTCCCATGCGTCCGATAATTCCCTTTTTTGCCGGGCATGGGTTCCGCACCCGAGTTGCGGGCAGCGGTAGAGTTTGTTGTCCATGAGTGTCGTACATTGATTTTTGACATAACAGTTGTTCCACGCTTTTTGCGGATCGCTTTGATAAGGAACCGGTTTTCCCTGATCGTCCATGCGATAATACTTCGTCCAATACAAATTGCTTTGAGTGATATGCGGCTCAATGCCGGCCATGCGAAACGTTTCAATCGCTTGCGTGAATATCCGGTTGTAATGCGGATCGTCGAAATGCCGGGAAATGACGACATGAACGTCATGTTTGCAAATCGTGAAAAACAACCGCTGATCCGTCATCGGGGCCGGCAGTCCGTTGGTGACAAGTTCAATCCGGGAATCCGGCCAAAGACGTCGTGTTTCTTCAAGCACACTTGTCATATCCGGGTGCAAAAGCGGTTCCCCGCCGAGCAACTTGACGGTTTTCGGAATGATTTTTGGACTCCAGGTCTCGTACCATTGCACCAACTCTTCGAGCGGCACAATCCCTTTCATGTAACGTCCAAAGTGGGAACAGTATTCGCACTTGAGATTGCATCCCAGAACGACGTTGATTTCCAGATTCGGAATTTCGACCCGCTGATTTTCAGGAAAAGACACTCGATCTTTCAAAACATGTCCGAACCGTCGCGAGATTTCATCGTCAAAAACTTCGTTTCGGTCATGAAAATGAAAATACTCCTCGTTAAAACTTCCGCAACCGTTGAATCGCGGTCTTGCCGCCTTGACTTCCCAGAAATCCTGCCAGGAGCGGAGGACGTAATGGTTCACCCGGATTTTTTCCGTGGAAACGTCATGCGTGATCTTGTGGACCGGCTCATGATTTTCATTGACGGTATCGCCCCCTTCGGTCGGAAAATGATGCACGTCGTAAATCCTGTCCAAAATGACTTTTTCCGGCCTCACGATACTCTTCACAAATTTGTTCGCTTCCCAGTTCGGGTCGCTGTGGTGTAAAAGGTGGTTGATCTGCGTCGACGGACGCTTGACATGACCGTTTGCGCCGTAGATGCACCAGTTCATGGCAAGACCGGCGTGTTCCTCGTAACCGGCAAGCAGTTCCCGGAGATCGTCATACGGTCGCGGCAAGATGAATTCATCCAAATCAATGATCGCCAGCCATGTCGTTTGTCCGACACTGCGGCGGATCATTTCACGATAAACGTCCTTTTGACGCCAGAGCCTGTCTTCACGAACGGTTCCAAACAGGTCGCGGACATGAATGTTTTCCAAAAAGCCCTGTTTGATGTATGGTTCGAGAATCCGATCCGAAACACGGGTGTCGTCATCGTCGTTGAACAGAATAAAGTGTTCCACGCCGAGACCGTGATGGTATCGTATCCATTCGTCGAGCCAGGAGTTCTCCATGCGGAAGATGGCTCCGATTGACAGGTAATGCGTCATGTTACTTTCTTTCAAAAAATATCAGTTCAAATCACTCGATGACGAATCATAAAATCTCGCGTCCGAATCGTTTTTTGATTTCATCGTCGAAGACATCGTTCCGGTCGTGGAATTCGAAGTATTGGTCATCGCAGGGTGCCGCACCGTTGTAACGGGGGCGTGTTGCTTTGACTTCCCAAAAATCCTGCCACGAGCGAAGGATGTAATGATTCAACTGGATGACATTGGTGGAAATGTCATGCGTCACGCCGGCTACCGGGGCGTGATTTTCATTGACGGTTCGTCCGGTGGTGCAGGGAAAATGGTGCGAGTCGTAAATCATTTCGTGAATCACGAGATCAGGCTTCACAATGCTCTTGAAAAAGCGGTTCGGTTGCCAATGCGTTTCCGCACGATGCAGAAGATGGTTGATCTGCGCCGGAGGGCGTTTGACGCAACCGCTTGTCCCGAAGATTTGCCAGTTCATCGCCAGACCGCAATGTTCCTCGTAACCGGCAAGCAGTTCACGGAGATCGTCCTGTTTTTTCGGCAGGATGAATTCGTCCAAATCCAGCATGGCAAGCCATTGTGTGTTTCCCGATGTCGCCTCGAACATGATGCCGTAAATCCGGTTGACCTTGTCATCTCCGGAAAGTGTGTCAAGACCGGTCAGTTCACCCACATGGATATTCTCGACGAGTCCCTGTTTGAGATACGGTTCCAGAATTTTGTCGGAAACACGGGTATCGGGGTCATCGTTGAACAGGTAAAAATGTTCCACACCGATGGCCTGATGATACCGTATCCACTCATCCAGCCACGAATTCTCATTGCGGAACATTGCTGCAACGGACAGGTTATACATTTTTTACTCTCATTTCTTTTCAGAAAGTTCATCCAAGTTATCCAGATTGATTCGTTCCGAAATCGTACTTTGTGAAAGGTTGCCGCCCATTGCGGGGGTTTGTTTCACTTCACGAAGGAGCGCGGCGATGATGATCTGGTCTTTGGCACGCAGTTCATTCAACTTGCTGACCTCCGCAAGGAGACTTTCAACCCGCTTGTTTTTGTCCTCCATCTCCGCCTGCGTTTTCGGCAGGATCGTTTTCATATATGTCCAGATGATGAAAAACAACAAGGCTCCGAATCCGATTTTTTCAATCTGCCACTCGAACATTTCGGGAACGTTCGCAAAGAGCGTGATAGTCCCTGACAAAAATAAACATTTGGCAATGTCGTACATCATGTTCTCCCAATCCTGACCGGTGCGATGTTGTGGTCGTCGTTTTCGACGATTTCTCCTTCGAGCATACAAATGGCGAATGCGTCGGCGTAACGACCGTTACACGCTTGTGAAAATGTTTCAAAACTTTCCCAGACAATCGACGCCGGTTCGGATTCGTATTTGCCGGTTTCCCAGTATTTGCCCCAGGAACCCTGGTGGGCAATGTATTCAACATCGTTTTTCTTGCGCCAGGCGACACGCGCCGTTGCGTGCATCCACGAACCGCTGTTGATCGCCGTTTTGATCTTGCCTTCGTATTTCACGTTTTGCGACACGGCGACGCTGTTGCCGAACACGACCGGGTAACTGGCGGCAAGGCAATCGAACACGATGCGTGCAAGTTCCTTCCCGCGAAAATCACCGAGATAACAGGCCCCGATCTGGCACTTCTCCGCGTCCTCGAAAAATTCCTCCGTGTATTTCGGCGGCGTTTTGAGTGACTGGTCGTAAGTGCCGATTTTGGTGACATCAAACATGCCGCGTTTGTTGGCACAGGTCAGCATCATCGAAAGGGACGCCCCCTCGCCGCGATAATTCGCGTCCCACTTGCCGAGTTCCCATATCGGGTACGGATTGAACCGTTTGTATTTGAACCGGTAACCGTCGGCGAGATGTTGCAATAACATCGCATTGACGGCGTTGTTCGCAGAACAGGCGGCACACGAGCCGCGATTCCCCTGATTGAAATCAAACCAGTCGATCCCAAAATGCTTGGCAATCACCCACGGCCAAAAACAGAAGCCCTGGTCGCGGAGCGTGTCACGCAGTTTTTTTTGATCGATCACCCGTTTTTCAAACGTGCTCCACGGGACGACCAGCGGTTGCGTTGTCGTTTCCCGTTCGTCATCTTCGTTGTATTCAGGCGTGAGGCCGGAGGCTTGAGGCTTGAGGTCATGCCAAGCGGCAAAACCAGACTCAGGATGGCGTTCAGGAAGCCAACCTTCGCGCATAAAATCCGTCGATTCGTAAAATGTGTTCATGATAAGTTTCAATATTTTGGTTGGTTGTTTTATTGATCACGATTGGTTTGATTTCCAAATCGTCTTGAAATTTCGTCGTCGTAAATCTCGTTCCGGTCAAAAATCTGCCAGAACGACTCGTCCCTTGCGTCCGGAGACGGGGTGGCAAGACCACGGACAAGTTTCACGGTTTCAAAATCCTCCCTTGACCGGACGCAATAATGGTTGATTCGAATCTTCGAACCGGTGTATTTTGAAATCGACAGGTCGGTTTTTTGATGGTTTTCATTGACGGCATGACCGGTATGATAGGGAAACGCATGAGGACAAAAAAGTTTTCCCGTATCGACGGTTCGCGGGTTGATGATGCTTTTCACGTATCCGTTTCGTTCGAAATGATCCGGTGCCCTCCTCAAAAAATGATTGATCTGATTCGGCGGTCGTTTGATCAAGCCGTTCGATCCGAAAACGTTCCAATGCACCACAAGCGCGCTGGACTCCTCGTACTCTTCCAAAATCGGACGAACATCGTCGCCTGTTCCCGGAAGAAGAAATTCATCCAGGTCAATCACCGCCATCCAATGATTTTGAAGGCCGAACGTGTCAATCGCGTGGCGATAAGCCTGATATTGCGGCAGTTCACCATAAACAGGGAACGTCTGAACCAGGCCGCGCTGGACGTAAGGGCGAAGGATTCGTTCCGATTCGTCCGGATCATCGTCGTTGTTGTAAAGGTAAAAATGTTCGATACCGCGCGCCTGGTGATAGTCGATCCATTCGACAAGCCAGGGATTCTCCTGCTTGAAAATCGCAACAATGGATAAATAATGCATGGCTGAATGTCACTTGTTCTTAAAAAATTGCGTACATCGAGCGTCCATCACGGTTGGCCGTGAATAAATATTCGCATTTTGATGTTGTGCGAACCCCGACCTTGCTCTATAATTTCGCAACATGAG
>Ga0209629_10000955_pt1 | contig 17147 bp, 16 predicted proteins | sample TergutCu122P5_FD_187286 | JGI IMG/M metagenome (GOLD analysis project Ga0209629, IMG submission 187286) | Cubitermes ugandensis P5 segment gut microbial communities from Kakamega Forest, Kenya - Cu122 P5 (SPAdes) (version 2) | ecosystem: Host-associated > Arthropoda: Insects > Digestive system...
GAAAAGTCTTTTGTATGCTTTACTTTCAGTAAATCAAGAAAATTAACAAAACTATTTGTTCCTTTGGGGCGCATAAATCAGTTAAAAATGATTAACGCAACAAAGGTAATAACAACCAAATAAAATCTCCAAACAAAAAATTGCACAAAAAACATACAACTTATTGAATAATTTAGTACTTTCGTTGTACAAAATCAGATTTATTATGGCAATTGGCAATACTATCAGAAAACTGCGAATAGCAAAAAACCTTTCGCAACAATTCGTAGCGGATCATTTGAATATCGATCGGCGGACGTATGCTTCGTGGGAAACAGGCGAGCGGGAAATTAAAAGCAGTTTTATTCCGCGCTTGGCGGAGTTTTTCGGTGTTGAAATAAACGATTTGTATGGCGGAGAAACAAATATCCATATCAAACAGTCGTTTAAGGATAGCACCGTTAACACCGCAATTCTAATTCTTACCGATAAAGAGGCAATTAACAGGGTATTAGAAGCGTTGAAACCAAGCAATAGTAAGTAAGCTACATAAAATAGAAAAACCTATTATTAAAGGATATTGCCGCTCCGCTCAACGAAAGCTCCGCTTCCGCCATCTTAGGAGCAAGACCCGCTACCCTATACTTTGCCGGCGACATCCCGTAGTATTTTTCAAACACTTTTTTAAAATAATGATAGGAAATAAAACCACAATCCCAGCCCGTTTGCTCGCAGGTTAAATTGGTTTTGGTCAGCATCAGGGCTGCTTGCTCCATTCGCACCTTGTTTTTATACGACACAAAAGTCATCCCTGTTTGTTTTCTGAAAAAGCGGCAGGACTCAGGAGCGCTCAAACCTATCATGTCCGCAGCAAACTGTCCTGATATTTCCTTTTGATAATTACAGTCAATATAGTTGACTAATTTTCTGAGGTTTCTGACGTAATAACCTTCTTCCGGTTGAAAAGAAAAAGGATACTTCGGTTTTGGTTGAAACATATTTTTATTTTTTGGTTAAAGTCTTGATAAACAAGATATAAATAATATCCGGAAAGAGTCGGGCATCTCGATGCCGGCGACACGCCCGAGTCGACGGGTTAGAGTCGCCCTGCTCTACCCCTTAGACATGCCCTACTCTAAGCCATAGAGTCGCCCTGCTCTCGGAGGTAGAGTCGGGCGTGTCTGTAACATACTGATTAACTTATCAGTAAGCGGCTACAGGTATCGGCGCCATCGGCTGGTTGGCAGGCAGGCGGAAACAGAAGAATGACTTTTTGGCTGAAATGCAATCATCTATCGAGACAAAGATCCGCAATCCCCCAGTCTGATGTAAGAAAATAAGGTAATAAGGTTGGGGGATATGTGTTAACTCTATGCTACTAAGGGAATAAGGTTAGTGGTTTATATATGCTAATGCTATGCAACATGAAGGATTGTTTTATAACATTATTTATACCTTATTTTCAAACAAAATTCCCTTAGTAGCATGGATTAAAACTGTCTTTTGCAAGCGAACGCAAACGCCGCCGAAATCGAACAATGCCTTAAAACGCTCTGTACATTTATTTTCGGATTCGGCAATCGAACATTCTTCGTACCTCGTTCGTACCTCGCTCGTACCTCGTTCGTACCATGTTCGATCTTCGTTCGATCCGAATCCGAAAATTTCAAAAGCCTCCACTGCACTATTCAAATACTTATTTCTACTTACTGAATGAATACGGAAAATCGCTTTCTGCTGTTCCTCTGCTTTTATTAGGAGTTGGCGACATCGAAAAGCGGATTGCTGTTCCCTGCATCAAGTCGGCGTGATTCAGATAGTTTTTGGTATAATTTTTTCCATTTATCTGCATCGAAGCGATATAGCGATTTTCACTACGGTTATTGTCGGCTGTAATCGTAACCTGTTTTCCGTTTTCCAAATGCAAAGTAACTTTTTTAAATAGCGGCGAACCGAGAGCATATTCGTTGGAACCGGGGCAAACGGAATAGAATCCGAGCGCGGAAAAAACATACCATGCCGAAGTTTGTCCGTTGTCTTCATCGCCACAATAGCCGTCAGGCGCAGCAGAATAAAGTTTGTCCATCGTTTCGCGGGTCCAATATTGCGCCTTCCAAGGTTCTCCGGAATAATCATACAGGTAAATAAAATGTTGAATAGGCTGGTTGCCATGTGCATAATTACCCATATTCATGATTTGCATTTCGCGGATTTCGTGAATCACAAATCCATAATAGCTTTCGTCGAACACCGGCGGCAGATTGAAAACAGAATCCATCATTTGATTGAAAATCTTTTTCCCGCCCATCAAATTAATCAATCCCTGCGGATCGTGAAATACCGACCATGTATAATGCCAACTGTTGCCTTCGGTAAAAGCGTCGCCCCATTTGAACGGATTGAACGGCGACTGAAAACTGCCGTCTTCATTCCGTCCGCGCATGAGCTTGGTTTCCTTGTCGAACAGGTTTTTGTAATTCATAGCGCGTTTGGCGAATCGGTCGATTTCTTCTTTCGGTCTTTTCAATTCTTTAGCTAATTTATAAATACACCAGTCGTCGTAAGCATATTCCAAGGTGCGCGCAGCGCTTTCATTAATTTTCACATTGTAGGGAACATATCCCAAACGATTGTAGTAATCATATCCCTTGCGTCCTGTGGAAGCAATTTTCGAATGCACGTTTTCCGTTCCATGCAACACCGCTTGATAGAGCGTTTCAATATCATATCCACGCAACCCTTTCAGATAGGCGTCGGCAACAATCGAAGCGGAATTATTTCCAACCATGCAGTCGCGATGTCCGGGACTTGCCCATTCCGGAAGGAAGCCGCTTTCTTTGTAAACATTGACTAAGCCTTCCTGTATTTTAACATTCATCGAAGGATACATCAAATTCAGGAAAGGAAACAAAGCGCGGAACGTATCCCAAAATCCGGTATCGGTGAACATAAAACCCGGTAACACCTGTCCGTTGTAAGGACTGTAATGTACGACATTGCCTTTGGCATCGTATTCAAAGAAACTTCGCGGAAAAAGAACGCAACGGTACAGACAGGAATAAAATGTCCGAAGATGATCGATGTTGTTATCATCTATTTCTATTTTTCCTAATACTTCGTTCCAACGGTCTTTACCGGCTGCTTCAACAGCGGCGAAAGAGCGGTTGCCCAATTCCCGCAAATTCAATTCCGCCTGTTCGGGACTGATAAACGAGGAAGCTACGCGGGCATGCACGATTTCGCCTTTGCGGGTGGAAAATCCGATGACTGCGCCCGCATGGTCGGTTTTTGTTTCCAAAGTATTTTCCGATAACTTTCCATCGGCAAATGTAGCTTTGAAAGTAAACGGTTTATCAAATACAATAACAAAATAGTTTTTGAAATTGTCGGGAACGCCGCCGCTGTTTTTAGTCGTGTAACCGATGATTTTATTTTCACCCGGAATAATTTTTACATAAGAGCCTTTATCGAAAGCATCGATGACTATATATGAATGTTCATTTTGGGGAAATGTAAAACGGAACATGGCAGCCCGTTCGGTAGGCGTTATTTCGGTTACTACATCGTGATCAGCCAGATAGACCCTGTAATAATAAGGCTTGGCGACTTCCGCTTTATGCGAAAACCAACTTGCGCGCTGATCTTCGTTGAACAGCGGTTTTCCTGTAACCGGCATGATGGCAAATTGTCCGTAATCGTTAATCCAAGGACTGGGTTGATGTGTTTGCTTAAATCCGCGAATTTTGTCGGCGTCGTAAGTATAACCCCAGCCATCGCCCATTTTACCGGTTTGCGGCGTCCAAAAATTCATTCCCCAAGGCAAAGCTATTGCCGGATAAAGATTTCCCGTTGATAAGGAAGGTTTCGACTGAGTTCCTACCAATGTACTAACGTAATCGGCAGGCGTTTGTCCTTTGGCTTGCCAAAAGCAAGCACAAAGGGCAGATAAAATAATTATATTTTTCATAATTCCCTAATCCAGATATTTCTGAAACTAATTGGTATGCTTGCATCGCCGTGCGCTTGCAGGCGGAGGGGTCCTTTTCCGTGAGAAGCTACTTTGGGAAAACCGATGTATTCGGTTGTTCCTATAATGGTTGTATGATTCTGTACGATTACTCCGTTAAAAATAAGGGTTACTGTCGGATAGGTGCGATACCTGCCGTCTTTGGTGAAAGTAGGGGCAGTATAAATAATGTCATACACGTTCCATTCTCCCGGTTTGCGAATTGGATTGACTAAAGGCGGAGATTGTTTATATACGCTTCCAACAAAACCGTTTACATAAGTCGGATTGTTGTAATTATCCAATATCTGGATTTCGTATTTGTCTTGCATAAAAATACCGCTGTTGCCTCTCGCTTGATTTTTACCCTCTATACCCACTGGAACTTGCCATTCGAGATGCAGCTGGTAATCGCCAAAATCTTTTTTAGTCAGGATATCACCCGCTTCTTTATCTACGGTAAAAACGCCGTCATGTACGTTCCATTTAGCGTCTCCATTGTCTTTAGCGGATTTCCATTGAGACAAATCTTTGCCGTCGAACAGAACTAAGGCGTCCGAAGGAGCGGTCATAGCTGCATTTTTTGTTGTATTTCCGGGAGTTACAACTTCCGGTTGCGGGGTCCAGTATTCCGACATTCCCGGTCTCATCGGCTCCTGTTTCGGAAACTCTTCCTGAGCATTCGTTTTAACGAATGGTAAGCAGACCAATGCGGCTGCAAACGATACGATTAAATTACATTTTTTGTTCATGATAAAATATATTTTTAAATTAATTCTAAAATTCCATGTTCATACGATTCAACAAATGCTTTGATCTGGTCTTTCATATTTATCAGGGTTTGTTCTGTAAATTTCCGACTCTGATTCCCCATTCTTAATAATAGAACCTTTGGAGGAAAACCTTTGATTGTAGATAATTGCAAAAAATCTTCATCATTAGTAACAATCAACATTTCACGTTTTTGAGCATAATTCCATATTTCTGTGTCTTTTGCAGGCATAGGCAATCCTATGTCATCCACATGGCAACAATCGTCAAAATGAATCTTCAATATGACAATCGATCGCCATGATAAATTAGCATCAAGCAAAAGCGAGATTCTCATAAGTCGTTATTATTTTAATAAACGATTCTCTATTTGCTGCAAAATTCAATGCCGCACGAATATGAATGTCTTGCAAAACCGGATAATCACTAAGGATTTCCTCGTTTGACATTCCCGAAGCCATCCATAGAAGAATGTCGGTTACTGTAATTCGCGTACCTTTGATACATGGTTTACCAAAACGTATCTCAGGATTTATCGATATATAAGATGCCAAATTATTCATGTTTTCTTTATTTTTTAATTGTGCAAAGTTATAGAAATTTATTCAATAATTCGTCAATTTCCTGTTCCATTTCTTTTTTTGTAAAACAGTTTTGGATGTTAAAAATTATTGATGCCTGCTTATAAAAGGGTTCTCTCTTTGCCAAACTCGTTTCAATAAACGCACGTAACTCTTCCTTGTTTTTTCCTTTGATTAAAGGACGTTTTTGCTTCTCGTAATTCAAACGGTTGACTAAATCATCAATATCTGTTTTTAAATAAACCGTAATTCCCGTTCGATTCATCATATCCATATTATCAAAAAAGCAAGGCAAGCCTCCGCCCGTAGAAATCACTGTATTTTCAAAACCGCTGATTTCCTGTAAAGTCCGGCGCTCGATTTCACGGAAAGCAGTTTCTCCCTTTTCCTCAAAAATGGCAGCAATGGTTTGCCGGTAACGGTTTTCAATGAAAGCATCTACATCTATAAAAGACCAGTTCAGCCAGTTAGCCAACAGTTTACCGACTGTGGTTTTACCGGCTCCCATATAGCCTATTAGAAAAATTTTCGACTTTTCGCTTGTTTTCATTGCCGGATTAAAAACTTTTCTGAACTTCCATATTGGTATCAATCATATAGCGGACAGAATCTTCTTTTAATTGTTTCGATGCTATACTTTTTGATAAATCCTGTTCGGGGAAGGTAATATTTGCAATATCGAGAATGGAATAAAAAATATTATCGGAACTTAACTTTTTGTCCTTATTCCCTATTAAATTCTCTTCTTTTTCAGGATATTGTTGATTGTATTTATTGGAAGTCCAAACAAAAAAAGGCACATGCAAATCATATTTCGTAAATTTACTTCCTCCATGCAAAACAATATTTTCCGGCGTATCAAATAAATTTTCGCCGTGATCGGCAACATAAACCAAAGCGCTGACCGCATTCAAACTGTCCAATTTTTTTATGGTAGTAGCCAGAAAGAAATCGGTATAAACGATAGAATTATCGTAGGTATTAACAAACGTTTTTTTGTTCTTAACCGAAACCATATTGTAATCGAACGAACCTTTAAAACTTGGTTTAAATATTTCATACGAAGGAGGATAGCGGAAATTATACCGGAAATGGCTGCCTAAGGTATGAAGTACAATCAACACTTTCTTATCCTCTTTTTTCAATACATCCGACAAATATTTCCATAATTTTTCATCATAATTATTATCGGAATCAAAATCGATAGGCATAAAATATTCTTCATCCGTATCTTTCGATATTCGGCGAATAAAACTGTTGCTTGTGCTTTGGTCGGCAATCCAATAAGTTTTAAAACCGGCTTCTTTAAATGCATCGACAAAAGACTTTTCTATAAATGCACGGTTGTAATCTTTTGCGGAAGCGCGCGTTAAAATAATCGGCAAGCTCGATGAAGTAATATTGGCTTCGGAAAACATATCGGAAAAGGAGATCAAATTCTTAGTTTTCGACAGCATCGGAGAGGTTTCGCGTGAGTAACCATTAATCGAATAACTGTCGTAGCGACCAGTTTCGCCGATGACAAATACATAGACCTCCCTGTCGTTGACAGGTTGTTCCTCTTGCGCGTGGAAATTGAAATTCCGTATTTTTTCTCTTCCGTTTTTTATATCCCGCTTGGTGACATATATTCTATAAGCATTAAAAAGTAAGCCGTAAGGATAAACCTTATACGAATTCATCAGAAACTGTTCATTGGCAGGACTGAAAATTTCCTTTTTTTCGGCTTTCAAATGATATTTGTATAAAGAATATCCCGCAAACACAATTAGCAGGAAAGCTCCCAGAAAAGACATCCGTATTTTTAATGACCGGATTAAATATCGATTATCAATTTTTTTCAGCGTAATGTAAAAATAAAAAAACCAGAGAACCAGTAAAACAAGAATGGGTAATTTGAGCGAGGCAATCACTTCGGTCGATTCATTCCAATCGGTATCAAAGATCGAAAGTAAAAAAGCGGTTGTAATCGGCATCCGGTTCAGATAAATATGAGCGATTTCGAGCGGCGCCAAGATTACAAAAATTCCCTGAAAGAGGAAAAAATTCCGCATTTTTAAGAATAACGACGGAATCAGAAAAAGCAATATGGAAATTCCCAGATAAGCAATTCGTTTGAAAAGCGAAGCGCTGACAATAGTATCATTTCCATAACAGGCAAGAAAAATATTAGGAAGTAAAACAACAAAGGATAAAATCAGTATCCATACTATTGTTTTTTTATTCCCGGATCGAATTTCTTTACTATATTTGCCCATTCATTGAGTGTATTTCGAACTGCGAAAGTAAATATATTTACTCATTTTTCAGGTATATTTACCGAATTATTTTCAAAAATATATATAAATTTTTATGAGCGTGAAAAAATGGTATGTAGTATGGAAAGGGTTGGAACCGGGAGTTTACGCGACTTGGACGGAATGTAAACGGCAAATCGACGGATTTGAAGGAGCTCGCTATAAATCGTTTGAAACGCAAGAACAGGCTATTGAAGCCTATCGTTCCGACTCTAAAAAATATATTGGAAACAAAAAACAAACAAATGTAAATCGTAATTCTTCCGCCATCATTTTAGAAAGTTTGGCAGTGGATGCCGCCTGTTCGGGCAATCCGGGAATAATGGAATATCGTGGCGTTTATGTCGAAACGGGGAAAGAGATTTTTCATGTCGGCGCTTTTGATGAAGCCACTAATAACATCGGCGAATTTTTAGCGCTCGTTCACGGTTTGGCGCTATTGAAAAAACAACATTCAAATATTCCGGTTTATTCCGACAGCGCCAATGCCATTCAATGGGTAAAAAATAAAAAATGTAAAACCAAATTGGCTCCTTGCAAAACAAACGAAAAGGTTTTCGATTTAATCGAACGGGCAGAAAAATGGTTGAATGAAAATACTTATACCAACCCAATCCTCAAATGGGATACGCTGGCTTGGGGCGAAATTCCCGCCGACTTTGGAAGAAAATAAGTTAATTCACCACCGAATATTGCGTTCCACTTCCGAACACGCGATAGGATTTTAAGGAATATTTCGTACCGCCGGATTGAGGATTACCTAATCCATTGGCAATATTAAAAACAGTTCCGCATTTCGGACAGTGAGCCGTAATTCCGGTTGAATCCGGAACAATACGAGTATTGGGATTTGCTTCTACCGGACAAGCCAAATCGTAAGCATAAAGATCAACCTGATTTCCACCTACTCCGTTTATAACCAGAATGCCCCCGTATCCCAGCAGGTCGAGAGCAACACGCGGCTTGGTGAAAACTTCATACGCCAATTTTGCATTTAATTTATAATCCAAACCTGTCAAATTCAAATCTAAATTCACCCGAAAATTCGGAATAGAAGTATAGTATTGCTTATCGCAGGAAAAAACAATACCGGTAAATAATAGAAGAAATATTATGCGTTTCATGAAGTAATAACGTAAAAAGGTTATAAAAAGTATGCTTAACAATTTTCAAATTCAAATAATATATGCTATTTTCGTACATGCGAAAGATAATCCACATCGATATGGATGCCTTCTATGCTTCTGTCGAACAGCGAGATAATGAAGCGTTACGAGGAAAACCGGTAGCTGTCGGCTATCCCGAAGCACGAGGCGTTGTTGCTACAGCAAGCTATGAGGCTCGTAAATTCGGTATTCGTTCGGCAATGCCTTCTCTGACTGCCAAAAACAAATGTCCCAGATTAATTTTTGTTTTGCCCCGATTTGAAGTATATCATGCTGTTTCTGAACAAATCAAGGAAATATTTTTGGAATACACCGACTTGGTTGAGCCTATGTCGTTAGACGAAGCGTTCTTGGACGTTACCGTCAATCGCAAGAATAATCCTTCCGCAAGTCTGATTGCCAAAGAAATACAGCGTAAGATTTTTGAAACAACCGGATTAACTGCATCTGCCGGAGTATCTATCAATAAATTTCTCGCGAAAATAGCTTCCGATTATAAAAAGCCTAACGGATTTTTTGTTATTCCGCCCGAAGAAGCCGAATCTTTTGTAGAGCGTTTACCCATTGGACAATTTTACGGCGTAGGGAAAGTAACCGTTCAGAAAATGTATGAAAACCGCATTTTTACGGGACACGACCTGAAACAGCGTTCGGAAGCGGAGCTTGTCCGGTTGTTTGGAAAGATGGGACACAGCTTATATCTCAATGCTCGCGGAATTGATATGCGGGAAGTAGAGCCAACGCGGATCACCAAATCCATCAGTTCGGAAACGACTTTCATGCAAGACAAAACCGACAAAAAGCTGCTGACTGTGGAATTATATCATTTAGCCAAAGAAGTGGCGGAACGAATGAAAGAAGAAAATTTCTACGGCAGAACATTTACGATTAAAATAAAATATGCCGATTTCCAAATCATCACACGAAGTAAAACTCTACCGCAAAAGATGACTGATTTTCAACAATTCTGGACGCCTGTCAGAGAATTTATGAAACAAATCGAATTGGAAAAACCCGTTCGCCTGTTAGGTTTCGGAATTAGTCATGCCGATGAAGAAGCGCCCGCAAAATATACGCAGTTGAAGTTGGGGCTGTTTTAAAACGTTTTCTATAATTATTTTTGTTGTAATATTTTCAATAACTTTTCCGGATCTTGCCTACGTCAAATGAAAAATTCAGGATATATAAAAAAACGCTTTCAATTATTTATATTGAATCTAAATTATCGGATTCGCAGTACAAAAAATAAGCAGCAAATCGTTTTTTTTTATAACTTTGCATTTGAAAACGTCTGCAATATGTATTCAAGAGAAGTCATAGAGAAACTTGGAAATTCGATGATTTATATGGCAACGAAAGTTCCTGAATTAAGCAAAACAAAATTGCTCAAATTGATATACCTGCTTGAAGAAACATCTGTTAAGAAAAACAATCTTCCTTTTTTCGGAATCCCGTTTGAGGTTTGGCAGGCAGGACCTGTAGCAAAAGACGTCTTTATTGATTTAGATTCTAAACCGTTTATTTTCGAAAAGTTTATAACCATATCGAAAAATAATGATTCCACATATATTCTCGCTAAATCCGATTTCCGAGATGAAGAATTTTCGGACAATGATATGGAGGTTATGGATTATGTAATTAAAATGTACGGAAGTAAGACGGCAACGCAATTGGTTGAATTACTCCACAGTAAAGATTCTGCATGGTATAAGGTTGCTCGTGAAAACATGCTTATTGATGCTTTTAAGAATAAAACAACCAATAGCTCCAATAAAGAAATAGATTTTACATATTATCTTACCGGCTTTGGTGCAGAAAGATACAAAGATTATATAGAATTCAAAAAATCTGTTTCACTTTTGAAACCATAATGATACATATTCCCGGAACAATCATTTATTTTACTCCGTATTTTTTTTCAAATGGAAAATCAAAGAATAAATATTTTTTAATTTTGGCTGATACCGAGAATGAAATAATTGTTGCAAGTCTCCCTACAAGTAAAGATCATATACCGCCTGCAATAAAAAAGGTACATGGATGCATCTCAGATGATGAAAAGAAAATTAACTGTTATTTCTTTGAAAAAAACAGAATTATTTCTGAATGTGGTACTTTTGGATTTCCTTTAGACACATATATTTACGGAGAACAAATAGATTTTTTTGATCTGAAGAAATTGCAATCTGTATATAAAAATGCCGGAAGTGATTATACTATACAGTGTAAACTTTCAAATGCTGAATTAAAATCCGTCAAAGATTGTTTAAAAAATTCGGGAGTTGTTACGAGAAAGTTTAAAAAATATCTCTGAATATGCCACAGCTGGAACTGGGGCTGTTTTAAAACGTAACTGTATCAATATAACCCTAACAGAGTTTTAAACCCTGTTAGGGTTGGTTATGAAGGCTTTTTCGACAAAAGAATTATAAAAAAGGGAATCACACATTAAATTAAATGTGCAATTCCCTGTAAATTATTGCGCTCTATAATCAAGAGACGCAATAGAAGCTACGGCAGTACAATTTGTATTCTGTACCAACCGGCAAAACTACCGGCGCTAACTACCCTGCGTACCCCCATCAATATATCATTGGAGGCTGACCTGTAGAGCGCTTTTCCGTATGGATTGCCTGTATTGCCTGCAGTGAGATCTATTTCCTGCCAATACGCACCGTAGGTAGCATGTGTAAATGGAGTAGGAAACCGCCAGTATCCTGCAGTTGGCGATGCCTGTCCATTAAAAAACGTGATCGCTCCGGTGGTTGTGTTCCAGTTTAGTTTCATCACTATAGGATAATTACCCCAAGATGCGGGGGCAACTTCAAGCTTGTATCTTACCACCGGCAAATTGGTAGATTTGTACCATTTGGCGGGTTCTTTATTAACTGCAGTGAAAGTCGAATCAGTATATAGAGCTGTGCCAACCAATGACCACTCTGTGCCATTGAACGTAAATTCAGCGGGTTCACCTTTGACGCCATCAGCCGATACGCCAACAGCCGTAACAGCATAGGTAGCAGCCAAAGTTTCATTCACGTAATCCAAATCTTTTGCCGGATATTTCGTGCCTGATTGGACTACTTTTTCCGCGTAGGCTTTTTGATCGTTCTGTGCTAAAAAAGCTTCTTTATCGATTTTTTTCTCTATCAAAACATAAAAGTCGGAACATTCCGGATTCGGAACAAAACGTAATTTTACAGTGGCATCCGGATCCGTACCTGCAGGAATAGCATAACTGTAAATGGTAACATAAGGACCCTTTACCCCGTCGTTTGACAGATTATTCACTTCTTCACAACTACTTAGACTGAGTATCATCAGCGTTATTAAACTATATATTATTCTCTTCATAATAATTAATTTTATTCTGTTATTATTATCATTCTATTCAATCAATTACCAAGCCGGAGGCGAATCGGGAGGAGTAACCGGAGCCGGATTATTTTCATCGGGATTAATACTGAAATTATTATTAAATTCCGTACGAACGATACAATAGTTCATCCATCCGGGCGATGTTTGCGTATTAAACCTCCTGCCTGTCGGGTGATTGGTTCCGGTATAACTGCGGGTAATCCCTTTATTGAGGCGTTTAATATCGAATGTAGCCAATCCTTCGCCCCAAAACTCAATTCTGCGTTGTGTCCAGATGTCGTTTACAACGAGATCCGATGATGTGGCAGTGCTTGAATATGACGGATCGCGATAGGTTTTGACAAATTTTTCGAGCAACTGCCGTCCTCTTGTCGCATCCTGCCGTGCAGCGGCTTCCGCTTCAATCAATATCATTTCTTCGACGCGCATCAATGGAACGGAACTTGCCGATGCTACCAAATAGTTATCAAAATCTCCCTGACTGGGGCGAAATTTGAAAGAACTGTAAACAGGCAAAGCGCCGGCTTCAGGAAAATCACTTTCAAGTTCTGTGACGGGAATACCGGGTCCTTTAAACGATTTTTTACGAAAATCGGTATTGGGAATCAGATCATACAAATGCCTGTCAATAAAAAAGCCGGAATATCCTCCATCGGGACCATTGTATCCATAGTGTTGTTCGAAGGACATAAAAGAGGTCCAGTTAATAATACCTGTTTGAACAACATCGTTATCGCTCGATGTGCTGGTGCACCATATCCATGAAGTATTGTTATTAGGCGTATTAAATCCATTCTTTCTATCTAACCATTGCGCTTGCGTGAGCGGAGAAAATCCTGTCTGAGCCTGTTTGGCATAGTTTTCGGCTTTCGCCCAATCTCCGAGTTCGAGATAAACGCGGGCATACACCCCTTTTGCAGCCGCCAAGGTGGGGATGTTCTTGTCAGCGCCGTCCTGTAAATAAAGCATCGCTTTGTCTAAATCCGCTAAAATCAACGGATATAGCTCAGAAGCCGGTAAACGGGGATTGTTTGCAACATCCACCGTTTGCTCATTCACGTAGGGTACGGTTAATCCTTGCGGATTATTGGAATATGACCCGCTCAAATACAAACGTCCCAAATCGAAATAAGCAACCGCTCTGTAAAAATAAGCTTTTCCCAAGGCTAACCGGATTTCAGCCGAAGCAGTCTCCGGATTGGGAACCAATGTAATCAGTTCATTGGCATTGAATATCCATTTATAGTACCATCTCCATGGGTATTGACAATTTGTATAATCCGGCGCTAATCCGTTAAAAGAAGAGCCATACCATGTTCCAAACTGATTGTACTGCGGATTGTAAACTAAGTCTTGTCCCATCGCATCGCGTTGAATCATTAATGCAGGATAACCGAAATCCCAGTGATTCGCATTGCCAATAGTGTTATAGTTATTCATCCATGCATCCAATCCTGTTCCGGTAGTTAATACGGCAGCCTCCACTTTTGCTTTTTGCTCGGACGTAATGGTTCCGCCCATCGGTTCTACTTCCTGTAAACAACTACTCAATACAAACGAGAAAGTTGTTAAAACCAATCCTATAATTATATTTCTTTTCATTTTATTTAATTTATTAATGGATAATAATTTTTCATTTAGAAAGAAATTTGAATACCGCCGGTTATCGTCCGTGAAAGCCCGTAGTTTGTATCTTTTGTGGCTCCATCATAAGATTGACGGGGATCCAATCCTTTTCGTTTCGACCAGTAGGTAATATTTTCTATGGTTCCATATAAGCGCAAATTGTTGACTCCTGCTTTTTTCGTCCATTTAGCAGGGAAAACATAGCCCACATTGATATTCTGGAAATTCAAATAACTTGCATCTATCAGGAAACGATCGGAAGCGGCATTTTGATCGTTTGATTCGCTATCCTGAAAGCGCGGAATCGCGCTCGATGTATTCAGCGGACTCCATGCCTTCAACACATCTTTATGGATGCCGTAACCGGCGCTGCCTGCTGTCGGGGATGCCATCAGGGAAGCATAAGCGCCGTCGAAGACAACTCCGCCCACCTGATAGTCGAATGTGACGCTCAAATCAAAACCTTTATAGTTAAGCGTAGTGCCGAATCCACCGTAAAAGTCGGGAATAGCTCTGCCAATGTTATAGTATTTGCTTGCTTCCGCCGGACGGGTGGTTATTGTGTCACCGGTTACTTTTCCATCCTTATCTTTCAATTGCTTATAATATAATGCCTCGCCGTATTCGTTAATCCCTGCAAACTTAAACAGGTAATAATCATAGATACTGCCGCCTAAGCGGATAAATTTATCACCGTTGGCAAAACCCTTATCGTCGGTTTTTAATCTTTCAGGCGGCAAACTGATCATCTTGTTTTTTACAGTTGTCAAGTTAAAGTTCAACAGCCATTTGAAATCCCGTGTATCAATCACTTTACCTACCAAATTCAATTCCACGCCGTCGTTGCGAAGGTCGCCTATGTTATCGTAAAAACTGGCGTAGCCGGAAGATTCGGGAGCAGGACGGAGAAATAATAGATTGTAGGAAGTACGGTTCCAATATTCAAAAGAACCGTTTAGCCGGCTGTTCAAAAGTTCAAATTCAATACCTGTATTAATATTGGTATTTGTTTCCCAAGTAATTGTTTTGTTTCCTTTCGATGCAAAAGGCGTACCCACTGCGCCATTGGATTCTACGATATTATACAGGTTGGTATAACGGTAATTTCCAATATTATCGTTTCCCACTTGACCGTAGCTGGCTTTTAATTTTAACTGATTGACCCATGTAATTTGTTTCATAAACGATTCTTTATCAAGCGTCCATGCAGCTGCTGTGCCCCAAAAATTACCCCAGCAATTGTCGGGATTGAAACGGGAAGACCCGTCGCGGCGAAAAAACAGGCTGGCAAAATACTTGCTGTCGTAATTATAATATACATTTCCCAAAAAACCCTCTATATTGTACCGGCTTGCTGATGAAGAGGCGCTTACTAAAGTGACTCCATGATCCAATTCATGAACTAAATCCGAAAACATATTGGATTTTGAGCCGTACAAAGAATAAGTATTTCTATCTTCATATTCGTGTCCCACAGTCACATCAAATGAATGCAAGTTGATTTGATCGGCATAAGTCAGCAGTTGCTGGTAGTTATAATTATTGGTGCGATTATGTCCATGACCAATGATACCGTTACTGTTCTTATATTGTCCGTAAAACATATTGGTAAAGTCGGTAGAACGGGATTCTGCGGTATAAGAATTTGCTTTGATTTGCAGTTTCAGTTTACTTGTAAAATTTATATCAGCAAATCCATTGACAACGAATGTGCTGCCATTGGAACTTCTGTCATCCAATAAGAGACTCGAAATCGGGTTGGCGCCCCCTAGAACATTGCGGAAGAGACCTGCATTCATGCCGTCTCCATGGTCGTACCTTTGCATGCCGCGGGAATCCAGCAGAATATTCTTATTGCCGTCGCGTATGAACAGAGGATAAATAGGCGCTAAACGACTCGTAAACGAGAAAATATTCCCGGAATTAAATGTTCCCGAGTCATAACTGCCGGGTAGCTGCTGCGTGGATGTAACATAAGCGACATTACCGCCTACTTTCAACCACTTCTTGACTTGATAGTCCGCTTTTAATCGGCCGGTAAAACGTTGATAATCTGATTGTATTACAACACCCTGATCCTTCAGATAACCTACGGAAGCATAGAACGACGACTTATCGTCTCCGGCGGATATATTTACATTATAATCCTGGCGCGCCGCTTGCCGGTAGGCATAATCACGCCAATCGTCGGGTTGAAGATAATAATCATTTCCATCGGGTCCTTTCAGAGTTCTTCCTAAGGTAGCATGCGGATTGAGCTTGCGGTTCACGATCAACGCTTCGCCTGCCGGTACGTTATAAACATTGTAGCGTAACCGGTCTAATAACTGACTGTTCGCATTAGCGGCAGCCGTTGCGTCGTCTTGTCCTAAACGGTAGTAATAGTAATCGTACAATCCACCGTAATACGCTTCGTAATATTGACTCGGATCACGGATAACATCATACTCAATCGTACTATAATTCTTTACGCCGAATTTAGCGTCCACGCTAACTGTCGCTTCTCCTTTTTTACCTTTTTTAGTTGTAATCAAAACCACGCCGTTAGCAGCGCGCGAACCATAAAGCGCACTGGCGGAAGCATCTTTCAACACCGTGAATGTTTCAATATCTTCTTGATTAATCGTAGAAAGATTCCCTGTGTAAGGCGCTCCGTCCACAATGATCAAGGGATCGTTCCCTGCATAAAGCGATGTAAACCCGCGAACACGAATCGTAGACTGGGAACCCGGAGAACCGTCAGAGCTACGAATCTGTACGCCTGGCAATTGTCCGGCAATTGAGTTAACGACGTTCGTGGTTACTCGCTTTGATAATGCCTCAGCGTTCAATGTGGAAGCGGAACCTGTGAATTGGCTCTTTTTAACTGATCCAAACGCCACCACTACCACTTCGTCCAAACTGCTTTCTGAAGGACTAAGTTTTACCGTAATATTTGAAGTTGCGGCTACTTCCTGCTCCTGCATCCCCAAATACTTAACCATCAATTTAGTTGTCGTTTCCGGAACGGATAGCGAAAACTTCCCGTCCACATTCGTTACCGCTCCAATCGCAGCATTTCCTTTGACAATCACCGACGCCCCAACAACAGGCTCGCCGTTTTCGTCTGTGACCGTTCCGGAAACTTGCTTGTTCTGAGCGATTGCAAGTGTCATGCTCACCATGAAGCATGTAAACAATAAAGTTAATCTTTTCATAAACTTTTCTTTAAATTAAACTTATTTTTATACATTTTTTATCTAATTTATACCGGCGTTTAAATTATACAATTTAATGTTTCTCGTCCCCGAAAGGGGACAAATATGAATAACCCCGTGCAAGCGAAGCGCAGCTCGGGGTAGGC
>Ga0209629_10000956_pt1 | contig 17146 bp, 16 predicted proteins | sample TergutCu122P5_FD_187286 | JGI IMG/M metagenome (GOLD analysis project Ga0209629, IMG submission 187286) | Cubitermes ugandensis P5 segment gut microbial communities from Kakamega Forest, Kenya - Cu122 P5 (SPAdes) (version 2) | ecosystem: Host-associated > Arthropoda: Insects > Digestive system...
GTTAAAGTAACATGTATATATAGCACGTCAATACGTGAAGCATTTGGCTGATTTACAACATCATTTCCATTAGAATCTTTCTTAGGTACTAAATTAATCATCGGTATTACAGGCATTTTACCGTACTGATCAGGATTGGAATCAGGAGTAACACTCCACTCTAAAGCTCTAACATCATCCTCATTGTAAATATTGTACAGATCAGTGTTACCATCGGCTGGTGGTGGATTATCAAGTAGTGCCTTCAAGTGATCATATACTCCAGCCTTGTCATTCCCACTTAAGGGTATTGCAGTACCAATATCTCCAAAGTTATCATCACCCATTGTAGCAGTAGCACTGGTAGGATAAGCAGAAGGATTCGTTGAAAAAAGAACATTATGTACATATTGTTCTACATTTTTACCTAACATCAACTTCAAATTTGCATCTATTTCGTCATAATTAGTTAAAGTTTTAGCGTATATATCACGCGCAATACTCTCTTGTAATGCGCCTATTGCAGTACCATTAGCTCCCAGGGTAAATTGATAACCTGGACCATTTCTAAGCAATTTATTAACTTGAAGTGCAAGATCTTGATCTACAGCATAATCCGCCGCGGCAGACATAGCATCACTCAACATAGCATAAGCTTTAACTAAGGTTCCGGAGAAGCCAATAGAGAAAAAGAATACCATCATTACTGTAGGAACTAACACCTTAAGCATATATTTTGGCGCATCATCATCATCAGTAAATTGCTGTCTCTGTGGTCTATTACGTGAATAATCTGAGTAAGCTTTAATATTTGGTATAAGCGAATAAGCGAAGCCAATTACAACGTCAAAGCCGCTGAAACCTGACCTTCCGTCATACAAACTACGATAAAAATCACGGAGTCCGAATAATCCACCACCTTCTCTACTACCCATAGAAGAAGATTTAATTTCATCAACTCTGTCAAAAAGCGGTCTGTTACTCAAATATAATAATGTAATTAAGCGCTGATAGATCAGTAAGGCAAGCCCCAATAAACTGATAAATGAAATAATCCAATTCATTGCCGTACCAACCCATCTATTTTTATCGATTACGGACCAACTACCTTTAAATCCTTCCATCCTGAATAAATCCGTTAATCCACCAGTCATTCTGGTGCTAGCGCCGCCAGCGGCCAATGCGGGAACTAGGCTTAATTGAAACACAGCAACAAAAGCCAAAAGTGCTATGATCAACGGTATATATTTCTTACCTTTCATAAAGTCCTCCCGTAGATTTTATTATATAAAAACAATGTGCCGTTCCTCTATTTGAGGAAACGGCTTAATAATTTTCGACCAATGGTCATAAAAGTACCGAGTATTCTCGACATCATCTCTCTTTCAACAATTAAAAATTACCAAACATGTAAAGTGTAACTAACAAAATACTGGTTAACAACCCTAAAGATAACAATCCATTTACAAGTCTATACCATGTAAATTTACTCATGGAATTCGCCTTAATCACCGAATTAGCGTCAACTTTTACTGTTGGAAATAGGTTTGATTTTATTACACCATTACTGAGTTTCTGACATAATACGAACTTATGATCTCTCATAACAAACATTTCAAGCATATTATGGATGCGATCAACAATCCAAAGCTCGCTTATTCCGCGTATCTCATATAGATGTTTCTTATATTCCACGCTAGCCAGATCAGAAAGTGTAAAAACTACTTCGACAATTGCACGAATATCAGCTTCTTTATTATCTTCCGCAAATACGCTAATATCCGGACAAGCCAAATCATCATCAAACACTAAATCGGCGCCCACAGTACACAATAAACCAGACTTATAAAAAGACTTTAATGCTTGCTTTATTATAGCTTTACGCTTATATAGATATTCACTATCATGCATAAATACGTTATTATTAAGATACTCGAATTTGTCATATATACTTTTCATTTGTTCCTCCTACACCGTAGAACATACGGTATTATAATCCCTGAATTTATGCAAAATGCATTCACAAAACCACCACGATAAGCAATGGTATTCAGAGATATCAACAAACCGAAAATCTGCCCTAACTCCCAACACGTCTGACACAACTAACCGGTCATTCCGGTATGCATCAACTACGTGACCCTACCCTCTTATTCACATCAAAAGTGCAACCACTCTGATTGAACGCACGGAATATCGCTATCGATAAATCCGTATAATCCCTACGTTAGGGTTAATGATAAATTACGATACCAACTTCAAACATGGTCGACCGTAATGTGCAAGTTAATATCAGCATAATTCGTTGTCCAGCACGCGCCCACCTAAACATCCCTACGATACGGTTCCACTCCCGGTACATAGTCGGATTCCACACAATTACATGCGCTTTTGCATTCACTCACAACGAATATGTATTTTCATTTATCATTATTATAATATATATTTACATAACTTCGATTTTGGGTTAACATAAATAGTAATTCGACAGAATATAAAACTACATGTACAGCAATTAACCTTTATAGATAAACACCTGAATAATAGTTGTAGCAAGAGCTTCAAGTAAAAATAGCTTTATAACATTATTGAGTGCTACTTCGTTATCAAGTCCCATTACACCAAATGTAAGTATTTTTGGTATATCAAGGCCACTAGTAAATCTAATGTTTCCTTCTGGATATTTTATCATACCACACCAATACCTAAAAACGGGTAATTGTAATAACCAATAAACTATCCAAGTCATTATCATTACAAATGCACCTACTACAACTAAGATTATACTCACATTATGCCTAAAAGCATCTGCTTGTAATTTCTTATAATCTTCAGTATCTACTTGACGAATATAATCCGCATCTACGCGTGTTTCAAATGCATTTTTATTTAATTTTATAGCCAAATCGTCATATGAATGATTAAGTAATCCGTCTGCATAATATGGCATATTACCATACACATTACTTCCGGAAGCTGTTACAGAACTAAGCAATCTGTATGTTCTATCGGCTTCATTAATTGGAACGGCTATTAATCCGTCCTCAAATGCGACGGAATACACAACACTATCACTTTTTTCTGTACCAGAATTAACTAATATTGCATCTTTATTTCCTTGCTTTAGATATGGTACAAGTTGTGTACTATCTTGCTGAGGTACAGATATAAGAGTTCCTGTTTCAGTACACCCAAAGTTATCAATATCTTCAAATGGCCCAAGAGTTACACTGCCCTGCTTAACATATGCAGATACAGTAGAAGTTCTACCATGTAAATCTACTGCTATTTGCAATAATTTCAAAAGATTAGTTGTTAAAATAACTTGCATCTGTTGGGAATCTACATTAGTTTCTATTCTATCAGAATTACTAATGTATTTTACGGGTGCAGAAACAAATTTATCTCCATCTTTAACAAATATCAAATCCCCTATAGTAATTACAGAACCGTTAGTTAATTTATTAACATCTATAATTGTTTGACCTGAACTAGTAGCAATGACGCTGTCAATAACGCTTGTATTAACTCCTGCATCAAAAATATTATTAGTCAAAAATATAGCAGAAGTGTCCCTTCTAACAATGTTTTTATTCGAATCAACACGCCAATATGCAAAATTTAATCTAATAGTGGGATAATAAATCATCGCTGTTTTAGCTTGCAAACTCATAGGTGAATCTAAGCCTGTGTCACCGTTATATACTTTAACTAACTGAGATATATCCCCATTTGCCTTCACATCACAAATCAGATAATACTTACCAACTTCATAATATTTTAATGGCAATTGATTAGGTACAATAGTTTTTTCATCTACTCCTCTTAATTTACCATCATTATCTTTAAATTTGTCATTCAAAATACCTTGCGCATAAGTACTAACATCTACTACATTATTTGGATCATTATTAAGCATATATTTCATACCGCCCGCAGAATCACTTACACCTTCTATGGGATCCAAAGAAATAAATTCCATATATTGGCCATCTACCCGATTAAAATATAATTGATTTCCTTTCCATGTTACCACATTACGCAAGAAATTAGAACTGTTATCTACATCATTAGCAGTATTCTCCATTTGAAGTATATCAGTTATTCTATTCCCATCTGAAGTGGTTACTGATACCAATCCACTACCCTCGCTAGTTTCGCGATAAATATCACCATTTTTTGTCAAAATATAATCCACAGATGGCATATTCATTTTCTTTAGATCAATATCATGATATACACTATAAAAACCACCAGCAATATTATCAGGACACCTAACTCTATTAAATGACATAGTACGTTGACCCATCATCTGTTTATCTCTCCAAAGAGTACCGTTAAACCTGACGGCACCTTCAGATATATCCCCATAACCATCTCCATGAATCTGAGTACCTAAACCTGGCGTGTCGTCATATCCAGCCCAATTGTTAAACATGACATGAATCCATGATGGAAAATAATTTGAAGGTACAGATTTCCATGGAAAATATTTGTTGTCCGCATTACTCGGAAACATATCTTGTCCTTGACTAATTGAGTTATAGTTATTATCAGGACCCAAAAACCGAGATATCCAACCTGATGGGAGGTAAGTACCCATTACTGCAAATTTTTGTGCTAGATCTTTTCTAACTGCGCTTTCCACACCATCGGTACCACGAAGATCATCATATAATACCTTAATAGATGGGACAAGATACCCACATTTTTGCATATCAGTATAAGTAGAACTATATAGAAATTTTGTAATAGCATTACTTATAGCTATATTATTATCCCACCAGTCCGCTAATTCTGCATTATCTGGTCTAGTATAATAAAATGCAGGAATATCTGACATTTTTAATGATTCATTGTCTGGAATTAATTTTTCTACTCCGGGCATATTAGCTACAGCATTAGGTAACACTAAATTCCACTCAACAATCATAGCATAATTAACATTTTGTGTATCAGAAAATTTTAAAGAATATTTTTGCACCAATATATTATCACCGTAGGATAAACTATTTAGTTTTACAAATTTTGCAGTTTTATTTGTTACATTTGGTACTAATTTGCCAGATGCGTCCGGATCATATGTGCTATAAGTAATTTCTGCTACATAAGCTTTATTAGGTAATATGTTACCCTGAGTATTTTTTATTGTAGTAGGCCAATCTCTACCAATATTATTGCACAAATAAACGTCAGCTTTATCTAAGTCCGAAGGATATACATTATCACTTAGAGCTTTGATTATCTCAAAATTATAATAATCTACCCCATTTACTGTAACTAATAAGTCGTCTCCCTTTATTATTTCCGCGCCAACCAAAGCGAGATTAGCAGTCTCATTCTCTTTTACTATTATGGCTTTAGTCTGTGTCTTAACGTTATATAGGGATTTGTCTGCCATAGCCCTTATTTCAGAATTAGCGCCAGAAAAAGCAGACGCTGGTACAAGTATTATCTGAGCACCACCATCTTCGCTTACTTTAGTAACTGAGTTACAAGCTGATTTAGAGTATACTGGATTATCTTCAGTACCGGTATTGACTTTAAGACCTATATTTTTATCTACAAAATATATTGCCATATCAGATGTGGGCGCTTGTACACGAAAATCTGCTGTATATCTATTCCTATCAGCATCATAATATACCGTTAATGAGCCATCATTTGAAGAACTTGATCCTAAATTTATACTCCTTCTTGGATTAGATCCATTGATAAATTGTTTCTTTATTTCATCATTAAGTCCCGGTATATTATTTACAAAAGGGTCCAAAAATGAATCGTCAGTAAATACAAGTTTTGTAAAATCTTTCACTGTATCATCTGATCTCCACGTATATTTAAACAATGTATCAAAATCCTTAGTAACAATATACCATTTAGTCCTTACATCTTGAACAGGATTAGATAGAGCACCGAATGGAGAAGCATAAGGAGAGTTTATTAAACCTGTAGTCATACTAGCTGGAGCAACAGGCTTATCTTGTGCATCAGTTTCTACTACCTGTACTGTAGGGACATCTGGCACTGGATTAAATAGCAATGTTCCATCAGGACCTTCTAATGTCTGTAAAACATCATCGTTACTCTGATAAATTGTCTGATCTAATGCACCATATCCTTTTGTCATCCAAAAATTATCACTGTCGGTAAGTTGTATTTTAGAAAAATCTTTTCTAGCCGCAGGATTAGCAACACGATATAGCAAAGTTAATGCTAATTTTGTAGTCAATTGGTAATATATCATGGATAATTCTTCCGGACTTTCAAAATCTATTACACCCATTGCAATAAGATACATTAATGTTTGTTGATCCCGCGAAGTTAATCCACCCAGGTAAGTAGCACCATATTTATAAGTGATGATTTTGGCTTCTTCATTTGTCATATCACGTTCAGTTTGACGTAACACAGCCTCAATAAAACGCAAGGCCTCCATTGTAGATAAATTTTCATTATAAAAATAGTCGATATTGTTCCAATCTGTATCTTTACATATAACACCATCTGATTGCACAGTATAGCGTTTACCTAAAGCATCCTCAGAATTATTGCTTCCAATTAAATTTACATTTAAGGGGTAACAATTATTAAGACCAACAGCTAAATCTAATGGACCTAATTCTGGGGCATAAACTGGAAAATCTACCGTATTAACGCCAACTGTTTTACCATAAGTGGTTAGGATACTATCAAAACCGTCTAAAGCCTCACCAGACGCTATTTTAAGTACATTATTACTTCTAGCTTTTTCTTTATATTCTATACGAAGATTTTGATCATTTATTATACCTTTATCTAATAACGCTTTTAGATACAGTTCTACAACATTCGGTGTAACATACATAACTTTATCAACGCCAGAATATCTAGTAATTCTGTATTCATTGGTTAATGGATCCTGCACATAATACTCTCCACGACTAAACGTATAGCCATTAGGTTGACCTTCAGCTTGATTTAAAGCGGTTTGAACCTGCGCGTCAGAAAATGTAACCAACTGATCCTTTAGTATATCGAATGACTGTATCCAAGCATCCGGTAAAATCATTTTCCAATAAGAATCCATATCAGTAGTAGGTGGTATTAATGTCCATTGTTCTTCTTGCCACGTATATTTAACTTGCTGTGCTTTACGGTATGCCTGTATTGAATATGTTATTGGGCGACTTTCTATAGGGCCCCATTTAGCCTTATATAAATCCATCAGAAATCTACTTCTTGAATATTTCTGAGTCACATTAAAATCTATTAAGGCACCTGGAGGAGTATAAGTCATTACTTGGCCATTTGCTCTAAAATCCGGAATATCCCGCGTTATGACATTATTGTTAACCAACCATTTTATTTCATCATCGGATAAACCGGCATAGTCATCTGGTGTATAGTCATCCAAAATTGGATTACCCATGAATGTCCTACCTTCTGGCATACCTTCTTGATTTTGACGGGGTATCTCACCAGACTTCTGTTTAGCAATATTTGCATCATCTACTGCAATCTTCCTGATAAGACCAGTATAATCATGACTTTTCTGATCTACAGGGAATATTTCCTTTTGGAAATCAGTCATATACATATTTGCATCTTTCACAAAATTATCCGTAGGTTGTTTGTAATCACTATTCGCATCACTTGTTACAGATCTGAAACCGATAGAAGGTTTAGCAATATCAGGTAACAGATCTGTCTCGGCTCCGGTGTCTTGCCCAGGACGAGTATCAGCATATATTGTAGATGTGAATATCCAAAAAGCTAAAAAGAAACAGAATAATCTACGTACCACTACACCATCCCTCTCATAATAAAGTAATACGAGTGATGACCAAGAAGGCCATCACTCGAATAACATAGTAATTCAACTTATATAGTGTATTTTATGTGACTTAATACAAAATTTAAAAATACATTTTAAACTATAATACTGTCAAAATACTTACTCTAAAATAGATTGCAGATATCATCATCATCTTTAATTTGAGTTGAGAATGAGTTCATAGAGCCTGAACATACTACCTTTTTATTTATTACTTCTGGACTAGAAGTTTCCAATAAACTTGCAACTTCATTCAATAAATATGCGAAATTACGCATAATGTCAGCCGATTGTTTTGTGCGATTACTCCAGTCACTTTTGATTTCATTATACGCATTGTCAAGAAGTTCCTCAGTATTTTTTCCAGTTCTAATTGCATCAGAATAAGCCACATTAATTTCTTTACTCAATTTAAATTTTATGAGAGAATTTGCAATGAATGTAGCATCACTGTCCATACTATTCATGACACTTTCTATAATTTCTCGCTTATCCATCCTTAAATCCATCTCCAATCTTTTATCTATAATAAATTGCCTACATACTGATGTCAAAAACCGTTTCTTGACACAAAGTTATACCATCAATGGCCCGCGAACGTCCATCAGATATTTCCGATTTTCTATCACCATCTTCAATAAATAATCTTACGGTTTTATCGGCCAGATTTATTAAACAATACTCACGCGATGTTAAATTATCGCAATAAAAATACTGTGGAGTATTCTCTAGATTAATAACTGTTATACGTAACAATTCCGTCTCAATGTCGGCCAATATATCCCACAGTGATAATGTATTAGGTAAATCTGATTCAACATTATAAACGCTAAGCCTTGATTCATAATTTCCAAACCATACCATATTACGAAGCTTGGACCTAAGCTTTAATAGGAAACTCAGTATATTAAATTCCCCAATTTCTTCAACATCAATATCTAAATCTATAGAATACTTCATTATATCATCCCTTTATTCATTTATATTATAATCAAAAAGAATTCATAGTGCCAGTATAAGGAATTATAACATTTTTATTAAGAACTAATAGAGCGTCACAAACCCAATCAGAAAGTGCATAACTTAAATTTGTTTTATCATACTTACTAAATTTGCCCAGAATAACCTGAATAGCATCTACTCCGTAATCTGTCACTAACGCTTCGTAATCAATAGGGAGTAAAATAGATTTATTTCGATTAGTCTTAATATCTTTATCTCTTTTAATTAAATCGTCATAAGTGGAAAGGGATTCCATACTAATTAATGGCATATCAAGAAAATCTACTATTGAACTAACTATCCAGATATATGCATCATCAGCCAATGAAAATAGAAACGATTTATTCAAATCACATGCTACTCTTTTGGTCTCTATACAATATTGTTTGTAAGATATTTTTGCATTAATAAGACATGCCCATAATCCGCCAAATGGTTTATTCTCACTTTCTTCATTCATTATGTCCATAATGAATGTATATATTACTCAATAATCAACACACCTTCTTCATTTACTAATATATCACCAATCACACAACCCAATATAGACATGATATATAGTAACATCAATTTGATATTACAGCACTTCAATTTAATTATAGGTATATAAATTTATGTTATCCCAATATTGGGTAGATATAAATAGTGATTCGACACATAAGATTACAGAAATAAAAGTGAATACAGTAGCAATATCTGCTACTGTATTCACTTTTATTTCACAATATATCCATTTTCACGGTAATATTCATCCACAATATTATCGGGTTTTGTGACTTTACCATCTTTTATAAATGATTTATAAGCCAAACTTTTAGTAAAAGCAGAACTAGCTTCGGAATATGATATACCGTCGTACTCTGATATTCTAGTAACTACTAAGTCAATAATTAGTTTTAATTTTGGTTCTATTTCTTTAGACAACATTCATACTCCTTTATTACAACCACAATTTCATTGATTATCACAAATATAGTGTTATTATACGGTCAAGTTAATCTCATCTATTCTTAATTAATCATATTAACTAAGAGAAACTACTCATCTTATGTGAGGTTATATACAACTTATCAAGAGGGCTTTCAAATTTTGATTTTAAACTTGGAAAATTAGTAGATTGTAGATATTTACCAGAATTTGAACATTTTATGGCCGCATTAGTCCAATCGTTTGTATATTCCCCAATTCTATATTCCAATGATGGATAATATTTCTTGAAATTATTAAGTATTCTCCAACGAACTCGCTTCAGAACTTCGGTAGATAAACCAGGTTTAAAACAAATAAATACATAATTATTAAGTAACCAAATTTCGCATACATCATTTGTAGTCTTTACTCCAAGAACTTTACACGCCTGTTTGTATGCGATAGTTACATAGCTTACTATATCACCTATAACTAATTCAGCAACTGGTAAACTCTGCAATAATTCATTCCTTGTAAACAATATTATATTATCATTACCATTTATAGTAAATTCATTATCAGCTAATATATAATTAAGGGTAAATGATCCGCCGGATTCGGTTTTTTCTGTAATCAATAATTTAGTAACGGTTTCGGATAATTCCCAGGCATCACTTAACAAAATTACATAAGGATTACCAAAAATTTTCTCTGTAACTGGGCCTTCTAGCATATATTTCCAATTTTTTGTCGTATAATTACCATTTAACACACTTTTAACTATCCCTGCCATATGTAATATTTCGGTATCTTCTTTATAAGTATATAAATGATGAATTTCTCCAAGAATCTCTCCGAGATCGCCTAATAGTATAATGTCGCGAGCCTCACTTATACTATTACTTGTCAAAACAATAAGCATCTTTCTAATATCACTATAGTTGCTAACTCCATCGCCTTTCCAATTTACCAATAACCTCATTAGTCTACCCCCACGATATTTCATATATCATTAGAATTTCAGACAATTAAATATTACAAAAATAGGCAATACGCCTTTGTAGCAATTTGTAACCTAAATTTATAATTTTCCAACCGATTATATCAGATCTATCATATACTACCCATGATAAGCAATATGCCCCGTAATAACAGTATAACTACGAGCGTTAACAGTTAACAAATATTTCCCCTTTAAGATATACCAATTCTTGCCTTCCCGTCTGATGCTGTCAGCTTCCTTTATCTGTTCTTTACACCAGCTAATTATATCATCAGTATTCAAATTAAGATTGTCCCTTATTCTATAAATTCCAAGTTCGGTCGTGCGTAATTTATCCAAATTATCTAGTAAATCATTTGGTGCATCTTCAGTAATTATCGTATATCACCCCTCTTAATAATTAAGTATATTCATTACTAACTTAATAAATTTTCAGATTATTTATTTAATCTTCTTCATCAAGGGCTTCTTCAAGTATTTCTTGTACCTTTAAGTAGAAGTGCACTCTTTGAAATTCATATTCATTAGTAGTTAGCATCTTATCTAGTGCATCCAATGCATCATATCCACTAGAATTTAACCAATAGCCAGCAGTTTCTCTCTCAGTTAAATCTTCAAATTTTGTACCCAAAGCAATAGCGTCGAGAAATTCATCGATTAAATCGTCAATCACTATCAATATCCCTCCATGTAATAAAACAAAACTTACACACTCGTCACATATAGATATCCAGCATACGTATCCTCAAATATACAAATCATATTATCTAAATTCACTTCGAATATTTCGTCCATGTAATTTGGAAATAATTTAGCTATGCAATCGTCAGAGTAATCATAATACTCCGCAGACAAACAATAAAATTTAAAACACTCTATCGGAGAATATGTCACCCATATCGCACGAATATTATACATAGATATGCATGTTTTAAATCTTGATTTTATAAATCTGATTACGGGTATATTACCCTTCTCTTTTTCTGAATTATATATATCAATAAGTGGTCTCATAACACCATAACTGTTATACCCTATCTTTTTAATTTCACCCATTTAGAGCCTCTATTATGAGATTTCTGACATTTTTATAAAACTCACAATTATTTAAATCAACTCCATTATTATTCAGCATCCTATCAAATTCGCCTAATGGGTTATGTGAAGCTTCGCTTAGCCAATATCCAGCGGTTTCACGTTCATTTAAATCTTCAAAATATACCCCTTGAGACCATAATTTCTGATATTCACCAATTAGCGTATTAACCACACCCAGATCTCTCCCAGCATTTATAATTTTATATTTATATTGGATCATAAAATTGTAGAAGAAAAATAAGGGGTTAGTGACATACTACTGTAGTCACTAACCTTAAATACAGAATGAAGTAAGTGATGTAGTAAATAATAGATAGAATTATAACCTTAATGTACGTTCTCCGTTATAGATCTGACCAATGATATTCACAGTAGATTTAACATTTATCTGTGGGAAGTTTTTCGTATGATCATAGTCTACATTTGATAAAGCAAAAATATCACAATGATCGGTACCAATACGTACCATATCAAAACGAAATTCGTGACTGGTAAAAGCTCGTTTTAATGTATTAACTATAGCGTATACGTCAACATAATCCGTATTCCATTCTACATTATTCCAAGTCATAATAACATAATCTTGCTTTTCATTAACTATGCAACTATTACATTTTTTAAAAATATCTATAGCTCTATTACTGCTAGATAATGCCATATTAACTTCGTTGTCAAGTGTGTCAAATCCACATGAATCCACTATAATTATAACTTCCGAAGTCGGACTCATAAATTACTCACCTCCTTTCATATAATTACACTACTTCATCGCGTCTTATTGCGCGTTTTCTAGCGCGCATAATTATGGGCACTTCTTCACCAAAACATCGAATCATATCTGGATTCATTTCCAAAACATCAACTATATATTCATTGAATTCACGATATTTTATAACTCTGTTAAATATGTCTTGATATTTCCTACGAACTGATAAATATACTACTTCTGCTTTTTCCCCTTGTTCTTTTAATTGTGGTAAATTATCAACAAGTACAGCTTGTAACATCAAAAGTAATCTTTGCTTTAAAGATTCCTCTTGAGCCATACGTTGACGCTTAATCCTTTCTGCCTTCAATCTGCGACCATTACGCACAATTTTACTTTCAGAAATATACGTACTTATCGCCGCTGAAATTTGCTGGGATACAGTAAGAGATTCTCTGCTAAAATCAAAATTAGTGTTTACCTTAGTTCTTATACGCACTTTCACAAAATTATCCTCCTAATTTAGCAGATTTAGGATTAAATGCTGTCAATTTTTGCATAGTATCCTGTGTACCAGTAATATTTCTGTTGTCATCAGCAATTTTTACTTGATTCATTACTTTAGAACCTTCTCCGCGATTATCTAAGACATTTTTAATATCCCAAAATATCATTTCTAAATCAACAGAGCTCCTTGGATATTGACGAATACATTCACGAATCCGCCGAACTGTTTTAAAATCTATAGCAGGTTTCAAACACCTATTAAATGTTTCCGAAAATTCACCTACATTAAATATGGAAAACATCCAATAAAGAACGAATTGTTGTAACTGTTCATATATAAATTCATAAGAATATTTGTCAACAAGATTTGAAACAGATTGGAGAAAATACGATGGATCTTTTGTATTCATAAAAATCTCAAGAAATACTTCTTGACTTATATATCCAAGGAATGAATGAAGTTCCTCAATAGTAGGCTGAGAACTTGCAAGAAATTGCACGGTATTTACTAAAGTTCTTGGTATATTTTTACTCGCCTTTAAAATAAACTCTTCCTCTTCTTTACCCAATTTATTCAACTTATTTCTTTTTAATTCCCTATCTAAAAGTATGAGACTTTCCGAATGATTCAAAATATTAAACGAAAATGAGATAGCCCTATTTTTCAATTCCGGTAATATATCAAGTGGACGTGTTGAGCAAGCTATCACATAACAATGTTCATCGAGTCGTCCGAGTTCCTCTAATATCATTCCTTGACTGAGAGTAGACAATAAATGTATCTCTTCAAGTATGAAAACTTTATTACCTATCCCAGCTTTGTAAGCAAATATTTCTCGTATAGTATCTGACATCTCTTTATTTGCTTCTATGCTACCCATGTTTTTTTTAACTATATAGTTACCAATACCTGTAGTAGACAGAATGTTAATATTTTGCTTGCAAATTCTACATTCTCCACATGGCTCTATGTATTTTTTATCAGGCGATTCGCAGGTAAGGTACATTGCGACTATTTGGGATACACTGGTTTTTCCAGTTCCCATTGGCCCAGTATTTAATACAAAGTGTGGATATCTACCAGACAATAAGGCCTTCTTCTGCAAACTTATTGTGTTAGTATTACCAATTAACTCGCTGAATTTTATCATCTGAGAAGATTGCATTAAAACACCTCATTTAACTTCTTAATTACAAACGCGGGTAGGTATTTAAAACCCTACCCGCAATTTAATAAGTACAACTTTATTAGTTGACGTTCTGGCGCTTCTGCATAATGCTACCGACAATCAGCTCACGAGCAGAGGCAGTATCAACATAGCGTTTGCTTGCGGACTTTTTGCTACCAAATGCCCGCGTCGTTAATGTGTCTTTTACCTTCCTCATATCCTTGAATATATCACCGCAAACAGATAAAGCTGTCGCGTATTCAGGCATATCAAGTGCGGTCTGACCAGATTCAACATCCTCGGGATTATACATCGACTTTGTAATGTAGTCGTAACGGCCGCCGGATTTTTCTGACGTTTTCCATTCTTTTAACGGAAGATAAACCGGGCTCCGATTTACTACGCTACCGGGACGGCTATAGAAAGCCGGTACGTCAAATTTTTCAGTAGAATTAACATCGTTCGTAATGAAACGGCTGGTAATTTTCAGGTTCTGTCCTTCGCCATCTAAGAGGATGCTATCGCGATCTTCCTGACGCAAGCTCTGATAAGGCAACTTACCTCTGATTTGAACATTAAGACGCTCAAACGCGCTGATGTTTAACTGATTCAGCGTTGCTTCGTCATATGCCGGACCCAATTCTTTAGTTTGATAAACTTTAATTGGGATATAATTTGTGTCGATAAGGAGTGATCTGCGGGCGGTAGATTTTGCCACCTTCTTAACGTCGCCAACCTGTTGTACGCCGTTTACGAGTTCAACTTTCGGCACAGGCGTATTTACCTCAACATCACCGTTGCAACCCTCATGCGTTTTCTGAAGTTCTACAATCCGGCGTCCCATCATAACGACAATGCTCAGAGCCGAATCATAATCCATTAATTGTAACGCCGTATCGGTGCCTTTGAATTGATCTGATTTAGTATACTGAGGGCGGAAATACATACTGGGATCAGCACCGGCCAGATGGGCAGGAATTGCCATCACAACACCCAATATCTTATTGGGTTTTACCTCTACCGGTTTAATGACCTTCTCGGTCAAATATTTCTTGCCGCTGTTTAATTTAACGTTAGACGTATCTTCGATTTTCTTTCCGCTTTCATCTTTCATGGGCTGATCCTTTGCCCTAAAGACCACTTTTGCGGCCGTTGAAGTTACATAAGCATGCATAGCGCTGACATTGAAAAATAAATTCGACAATTCTTCCATGCCCGCAACGGCTGAACGCGCCGAATTAAGCATCTTCTGTACCGCGGCAGTAGCCATCGGATCTTCGGTGATAGTTTCCGTCGGGGAATTAATAGGAGGTGTTCCGCCAGACGGCGTACCACCAGCGTTTGCCAGTATGTCTTTCCCAAATACTGTCATTGCCGGAATTTCCCCCTGAGTTACTGGTGCTGTCTGAATTGGTGGGGTACCAATACTTGAAGCATTATTCGGCTTTACTTTTTCAAAAAGCGATGCCAACTGTGCTTCGGGACTTTGCTGTGTTTCATTTGCCACTGTGTTATCCTCCTTGTTTAATATAGTATAAGGTTTAATATTAGCAATATCAACCCTATTATCAAGAGTAGTATTTTCGGGAGGTTTATTGCTAGATACAGCTAATAATGCGCTCGCCGATTTCATATCTTGCTTAGTGAACCATTCTTTATGTTCAGTAATATTATTGCCGTTATTTCTGTTTAATTTACGGACTTGGGTGACCCTACGATGACCTAAACTAAAATAAACATCATTGCTACTATTACGTCCGGAAACATAATCGTATCCACCCGGTGTCCTATTAGGACACTTTAGTATCCATTCTGCACCTGTCATTATAACATATTTACCGGATACTGCACGTTCCAGTGGTTTCATTTTTTCGAAATCAGTTGAGAAAGCAAAAATCTGATTATCGAAGGGCACTACTTGACCATGAAAGAACTGTTTTGCTAAGTCAAGTGTATTTGGCAAAACTGGCACCCCCTCATTTCCTTAGTGACAACACCCACCTCCTCCTCATTCATCACCATTATACAAAAATTACTACCCGGTATTTCAGGGTTAGCAAATAGCGGACTTTACTCAGCATTCTCAGCTAATGATGAAAAAATTCCGGAGATATTTTGAAGTGCTTCTACAATTATATCATCTTCGTCTTCTGACCCTAAATCTATCTGCAATAATTTTAAACCATTTACAGCCTTACCTTCTTTACAATTTATTTTCTTAAAATTACAATGGTTACTATGAAAAGAAATGCAAGTACTGCCTATGGAATAACCGTTTTGCATAAGAATTTCTTGATTCTCACTCAGGGTATGTCCTCCAGTAGCTAATCTAAAAATTAAAGAAATTCTTATATACCCATCCACTACACTCATCAATACAGAATCTTTTTTATTACTGTCAGATAATATTTCAGGTATCCAAAAATACTCAAGATTATTATCCAGATCTAACATGGTAAATGGTGAATTACTGTTGACAGCAAAAGATTCTACAACAAAATCACTATCTATTGATTCTCTAGGCAAATAGGTAAATGATTGTAAAGTGGTCATGATATCAGAAGTATTCTGAATTACACCATTGACACTTTGATAGTTTATACCACTATCCACAGACATCCCAATTATACTCCATGATGGAATCATCGACAGCAAATATTGCCTCAATATGGCTAACACACCATTATAAATAGATTCTGGAATATACAATTTAGTCACAATTAATATCCTACTTTCCGAATATTAGTTTTTCACAATTACAAGAATCAGACATATAATAAAGAATGCAACTTTGAACTACTCTATCAGACAATCCAACATATTTCAACCGATTAACCGGTACTAGATTTCTATATTTACTTTCATAATTTAAATCACTTAACTTCTCAAGTTCTTCACGCTCTTGAGATATACTATAAAGTGTGGTTTTTATACCATGTATTTTCTCACAGAAAGCC
>Ga0209629_10000957_pt1 | contig 17140 bp, 14 predicted proteins | sample TergutCu122P5_FD_187286 | JGI IMG/M metagenome (GOLD analysis project Ga0209629, IMG submission 187286) | Cubitermes ugandensis P5 segment gut microbial communities from Kakamega Forest, Kenya - Cu122 P5 (SPAdes) (version 2) | ecosystem: Host-associated > Arthropoda: Insects > Digestive system...
CGCAGCATCCATGCGGCTTGTGGATTCTGCGTACTGCGACTTCGCGCAGCATGACACGCTTCGCTCCGCGCAGAATGACAACACTTAATTGCCGGATCAATAACGCCCTGGCCAATGGCAGGCAACGCGATGCGTCGCTGAAATCGCCGTCGTTTCCGGCCAGGTTTGCCGGCACAGATCGGTGGCTTTGGGACAACGCGGATGGAAGTGGCAACCGGCGGGCGGTTTGGCCGGCGATGGCGTTTCTCCGGCCAGGCGGATGCGCTCTCTGCCGTCTTCCAGACGCGGCGCGGGCACCGCCGACAGCAGCGCCTGGGTGTAGGGATGCAGGGGCGCGCCCAATACCTCCTCGGCGCGGCCTTGTTCGACGATGCGCCCCAGATACATCACTGCCACGTCGTGCGCCAGGTACTCGACCACGGCGAAGTTGTGCGTGATGAACAGGTAGGCGACGCCGAGATCGGCTTGCAGGGTTTTCAGCAAATTGAGGATTTGCGCCTGCACCGAAACATCGAGCGCCGAGGTCGGTTCGTCGCAGATCAACAATTGCGGCTGCACGGCCAGCGCCCGGGCGATGGCGACGCGCTGGCGCTGGCCGCCGGAAAATTCATGCGGGAAGCGTTCGGCGGCCTCCGCCGGCAGGCCCACTTGCCGCAACAGCGCGCTCACCGCAGCCGCCCGCGCCGCCGGGGCCGCGCTTCGCTCCGCCCCCAGCCCGAGCGCGGCCATGCCCTCGGCGATGATTTCGCCGACGCGCAGGCGCGGATTGAGCGAGGCGAACGGGTCCTGAAATACCATCTGCATCTGCCGCCGGGCGGCGCGCAAGCGCCGGCCGCGCAAGCCGACCAGTTCCGCGCCGGCCAACAGGACGCTGCCGGCGCTCGGCGCAATCAGTTGCAGCAGCGCCTTGCCGACCGTCGTCTTGCCGCAACCCGACTCGCCAACCAGGGCCAGCGTGCGTCCCGGCGCAATGGCGAGCGAAACGCCGTCGACCGCCCGCACATGGCCGACCGTGCGTTGCAGGATGCCCTTGCGGATGGGGAAATGCACCTTCAGCCCGGCGACTTCGAGGAAGGCGGCGCGGCCTTTCGCCACCGCTTCCGCCGCCTCCGCCACCGACTCCAGCGGCGTTGTCACGTTCGCCGTCCCCTGCCAATGGCAGCGCACCTGATGCCTGTCGGCTACCGGACGCCAATCCGGCGATTGCTCACGGCAAATCGCCATCACCTGCGGGCAGCGCTCGGCGAAGCGGCAGCCGGCCGGCATCGCCGCCAGCGACGGCACCTGGCCGGGAATGGTGAGCAGCTTGTGGCCGCGCCTTGAGACCTCCGGCAGCGCGGCGAACAGCGCCTGGGTGTAAGGGTGGCGAGGGGCGCCGAAAAAATCCTCGCGCCCGGCCACCTCGACTAGTTCGCCGGCGTACATGACGCCGATGCGGTGCGCCATGCGGGCGACGACGCCGAGATCGTGGGTAATCAGCAGCATGCCCATGCCGCGATCAGACTGGATGCCGGCCAGCAGATCGAGAATCTGCGCCTGCACGGTCACGTCGAGGGCGGTGGTCGGTTCATCGGCGATCAGCAATTCCGGCTCGCCAGCGAGAGCAATGGCGATCATCACCCGCTGCTTCATGCCGCCGGAAAGCTGGAAGGGATATTCGTCGAGCCGCCGCTCCGGGTCGGCGATGCCGACCTGACGCAGCAACTCGATCATGCGCCGCCGCGCCGGCTCGCCCTTCAAGGCGCGGTGGCGTTCGAGCACCTCGCCGATCTGGCGGCCGACGGTCAGCACCGGGTTCAGGCTGGTCGCCGGCTCCTGAAAAATCATGGCGATGCGCCCGCCGCGCCAGCCGCGCATGGCCGCTTCCGGCAGCGCCAGCAGTTCCTCGCCCTTGAACCGCACCGAACCGCCGAGCACCTGCCCAGCATTCGGCAGCAGACGCAGAATGCCCTGCGCCGTCACCGATTTGCCGCAACCCGATTCGCCGAGCAGGGCGAAGGTTTCACCGCCGGCGATGGCGAAGGAAATACCGTCGACCGCCGCCAGCATCGCTTTCCCGGTGCGGAAACCGAGGCGGAGATCGGTGACGGAGAGCAGGGGGTTAGCGGTGGGCAACTACAATTCCTTTGTCATCAGATGCAGCCGGTGGCGGCTGCATCCAAACGTCCAAACCCGGTTTGCCCAGGTAATTCCACTTCCAAATCAACCGATCGTCGGCTTCGCTTGCCGTGCAACCGCACTGTCCGCGCTTCGCCTTCGCGTGCTCGGCTGATTTAAAAATGGAATAAATTGCGCAAAATTCAGGCATGTTGCCGGTGAAAATCAACATTGAGGCCAGCGACGGTAGCGGATTACTCCAAAGACAGCACCAGGCGTTTGCCGAGAGCGGCGGCAGCTCGATCAAGCGCCCGCAGCGTCGGCCAGTGCTTCGGGTCCTCCAGTCGTTTGGCGACATCCCAGGAGGTTTCCAGCGCGCGCGCCAATTCCGCATAGGTGCGCTCGCCTCGTGCCTGACGCAACAGGAGCGCGGCCTGTGTTTTGGCATCTGGCGCGATGTAGCTGGCGTCAGCCCTATCGTGGCTCGGAGCCGGTATTTCCTGGCCGTTATCCAGCCGCCAGGCCAACATGACCGACAACACTTCAGACGCGTTGAATAGCGCCTCCTCCATCGTCTGGCCCTCGGTAAAGGTGTCTGGCAAATCGACGAAGCGCACAAAAACCGCCCCGCCCTCTTCGCGCTCAATGAGCGCCGGATACAAGATTTCCATTTTCTGGCCTCACTTGAATTTGACGCCGGACTGGCGCGCAATGGCCGCCAACAGCCCGGCGCCAAGGTCACGGGTTCCATGCACGGGAACGGGCACCGCCACGCCATCTTTCACCATGACATGGTGGCTGCCGTTGACACGATCCAACTGCCAACCGGCGGCTTTGAGCTGGGCAATGACTTGTTTTCCGTTCACGCTTTAATGATAGAGCAAAAAAACACCATCATAGGCATTTCATCAAGCTTTTCAAGGCCAGCGATCATCAGACAACGGTAGAATGTACGGCTATTCTTTCCTCCGCTTTCGTCATGCCGCGCAAAATTCTCGTCACTTCCGCCCTGCCGTATGCCAACGGCGCAATCCACCTCGGGCACCTGGTCGAATACATCCAGACCGACATCTGGGTGCGCTATCAGAAAATGGCCGGCAACGAATGCTGGTACGTCTGCGCCGACGACACGCACGGTACGCCGATCATGCTGCGCGCCGAGAAGGAGGGCATCACGCCGGAACAACTGATCGCCCGCGTGCATGGCGAGCACGCCCGCGATTTCGCCGGCTTCGGCGTCGCTTTCGACAATTACGACAGCACCCATTCCGCCGCGACGGGCCACTACGCCAACGAGATTTATCGCCGTCTGCGCGCCGCCGGCCTGATCGAGACGCGCACCATCGAGCAGTATTACGACCCGGTCAAGCAGATGTTCCTGCCCGACCGCTTCATCAAGGGCGAATGCCCGAAGTGCCGCGCCAAAGACCAGTACGGCGACAACTGCGAAGCCTGCGGCGCGGCTTATGCGCCGACCGATCTGATCGAACCGTATTCGGCGGTGTCCGGGGCCAAGCCGGAATTGCGCCATTCCGAGCATTACTTCTTCAAACTCTCCGACCCGCGCTGCGAGGCTTTTCTGCGCCGCTACACCAGCCGCGACAACGGCGCGCTGCAAGCAGAAGCGGCCAACAAGATGCAGGAATGGCTGGGCGAGCCGGGCGAAAACAAGCTGACCGACTGGGACATTTCGCGCGACGCGCCCTATTTCGGCTTCGAGATTCCCGATGCGCCGGGCAAGTATTTCTACGTCTGGCTGGATGCGCCGATCGGTTACATGGGGTCGTTCCAGAATCTGTGCGCCCGTGAGGGCCTCGATTTCGACGAATTCTTCAAACCCGATTCGACCACCGAGCTGTATCACTTCATCGGCAAGGACATCCTTTATTTCCACGCCCTGTTCTGGCCGGCCGAACTGGCCCACGCCGGCTACCGCACGCCGAGCAAGATTTTCGCCCACGGCTTTTTGACCGTGGACGGGGCCAAGATGTCGAAATCGCGCGGCACCTTCATCACCGCCGAAAGCTATCTGCAAACCGGCCTCGACCCGGAATGGCTGCGCTACTACTACGCCGCCAAATTGTCGGCGAGCATGGAGGACATCGACCTCAACCTCGAAGATTTCGTCGCCCGGGTGAACGCCGATCTGGTCGGAAAATACGTCAATATCGCCAGCCGCGCCGCCGGTTTCATCAGCAAGCGTTTTGACGGCCGACTGGCGGCAGCGGATGCCGATCTGCCGGCGATCCGGGCGATTCAGGAAGCCGCCGGGCGCATCGGCGAACTGTACGAAGCCCGCGAATTTTCCAAGGCTATGCGCGAAATCATGGCCCTGACCGACGCCGCCAACCAGTACGTCGACAGCGTCAAACCGTGGGAACTGGCCAAACAGCCCGGCAAGGACGACGCATTGCACGCCGCGTGCAGCAACGCGCTCAACCTGTTCCGCCTGCTCACCGTGTTGTTGAAGCCGATTCTGCCGGCGCTCGCGGCCAAGGTTGAAGCCTTTCTCGACATCGCCCCGCTGACTTGGGCCGACGCCCGGAATCTGCTGCCCGCCGGCCATCGCATCAACGCCTATACGCACCTGATGACCCGCATCGATCCGAAGCTGATCGAGCAACTGGTCGCCGCCAACAAGGAAACGGCAGCGCCCGCCGCCGCGCCGCAAGCCGAAGCCGTGACGCCACAGTGCACCATCGACGATTTCATGAAAGTCGATCTGCGCGTTGCCCGCATCGCCAACGCCGAAGCGGTCGAAGGCGCCGACAAGCTGGTCCGGCTGACGCTCGATCTGGGCGCCGGCGGCACGCGCAACGTCTTCGCCGGCATCAAGGCTGCCTATGACCCGGCCTCGCTGATCGGCCGGCTGACGGTGATGGTCGCCAACCTTGCCCCGCGCAAGATGAAATTCGGCCTCTCGGAAGGCATGGTTCTCGCCGCCTCCGATGGCGACGGTCAGAACCCCGGCATCTTCCTGCTCGCCCCCGACGCCGGGGCCGAACCGGGCATGCGGGTCAAGTAGGAAAGCCCATGCCAGGACAATCCGTCGGCGTCGTTCATTCGCAACGCGCCCATTTCGCCCAGCCGCTGGCCCTGCGCAGCGGCGGCGTGCTGCCGGCCTACGATCTGGTGTACGAGACTTACGGCGCGCTCAATGCCGCCAAATCGAACGCCATTCTCGTCTGCCACGCGCTTTCCGGCCACCATCACGTCGCCGGTCATTATGCCGATCAGCCTGGGAACATCGGCTGGTGGGACAACCTCATCGGTCCCGGTCGGCCGCTCGATACCGACCGCTACTTCATCGTCGGCGTCAATAATCTCGGCGGCTGCCACGGCTCGACCGGGCCGTCGACGCTCAATCCGGCCAGCGGCAAGCCGTGGGGCGCAGATTTTCCGCTGGTCGCGGTCGTCGACTGGGTGCATGCCCAGGCGCGGCTGGCCGATTTGCTCGGCATCGACGCCTGGGCCGTTGTCATGGGCGGTAGCCTGGGCGGCATGCAGGCGCTGCGCTGGAGCGTCACCTACCCGGAACGCATTCGCAACGCCATTGTCATCGCCGCCGCGCCGAAGCTGTCGGCGCAGAACATCGCTTTCAACGATGTCGCCCGCCAGGCCATCCTGACCGACCCGGATTTTCACGGCGGCCACTATTACGAGCACCACACGCGGCCGACGCGCGGCCTGCGCCTGGCGCGCATGTTGGGCCACATCACCTATCTGTCGGACGACCAGATGGGCGAGAAATTCGGCCGCGAACTCAAGAACGGCTCCTTCACCTTCGATTTCGATGTCGAGTTCGAGGTCGAATCCTACCTGCGCTATCAGGGCGACAAGTTCGCCGGCATTTTCGACGCCAATACCTACCTGTTGATGACCAAGGCGCTGGATTATTTCGACCCGGCGCGCATGGATGACGGCGACCTGACGGCGACCATGGCGCGCAGCACGGCCAATTTTCTCATCGCCTCGTTCACCACCGACTGGCGCTTCACCCCGGCCCGCTCGAAGGAAATCGTCGCGGCGCTGCTGGCCAATGGCCGCAACGTCTCCTATGCCGAAATCGATCTCAATTTCGGCCACGACTCCTTTCTGATGGCGGACGCCCACTATCACGGCGTCATCGACGCCTGGCTGCGGAACATCACGCTATGACGCCGATCATGACAACAATCCAGAATCGCCCGGATTTCGATGTCATCGCCGGCTGGATCGAGCCGGGGCACAAGGTGCTGGACTTGGGTTGCGGCGACGGCAGCCTGCTCAAACACCTGATCGACAGTCGCGGCGTGCGCGGCTGGGGCGTCGAAATCGACGACGCCAACATCCTGGCGGCGATCAAAAACGGCATCAACATCATCCAGGGCAATCTGGAAAAGGGGCTTGAGGTCTTCGCCGATCAGGCTTTCGATCACGTCGTGCTGTCGCGCACGCTGCAAACGGTGCGCCACACCGAGGGCATCCTGCTTGAGATGCTGCGCGTCGGGCGCGAGGCGGTCGTCTCCTTCCCCAATTTCGCCTACTGGAAGAACCTGCGCTCGGTGCTCGATGGCCGCATGCCGGTCTCCGAAGATCTGCCCTACCAGTGGTACGACTCGCCCAATGTGCGTTTCTTTACGCTCCTCGATTTCGAGGCCCTGTGCCAGCAAATGGGCCTCATCATCCGCGAGCGCAGCGTGCTCGACGAACACGGCCAGACGGTCGACAACGACGACGAGCGCGACCTCAATTTCCTCGGCAGCCTGGCCGTCTACCGCCTGACCCAACAGCGCTGATGCCGGCCTGGCTCGCCGCCCTCTGCAACCGGCGGATGCTCATCTGCATCTTTACCGGTTTCGCCTCCGGTCTGCCGCTGTATCTGCTGCTCAGTCTGATTCCGGCCTGGCTGCGCAGCAATCAGGTCGATCTGACGACCATCGGCCTGTTCGCCCTCGTGCAACTGCCGTATACGTGGAAATTTCTCTGGTCGCCCCTGCTCGACCGCTATGCCCTGCCGGGGCTGGGCCGTCGCCGGGGCTGGATGGCGCTGACGCAAGTCATGTTGCTGCTGGGCATTGCCTGGCTCGGCCAGTTTTCGCCGCAGGGCTTGAGCGCCGCCGAGATGTTCAGCCACCCGATTACCCTGCTTTGCCTGCTGATTGCCCTGGCCTCGGCCACCCAGGACATCGCGCTCGACGCCTTCCGCCGCGAAATCCTGGCCGATGCGGAACTTGGTCTGGGCAACGCCATTCACGTCAATGCCTACCGCATCGCCGGGCTGGTGCCGGGGTCGCTGTCCCTGGTGTTGGCCGACAAACTGCCGTGGAATCAGGTGTTCATCATTACCGCCGCCTTCATGCTGCCGGGTTTGCTGATGACGTTACTCGTGCGCGAACCGCCCATCGCCCCCGGCAGCCCGCGCACCCTGCGCGACAGCGTGGTTGAGCCTTTCCGCGAATTTTTCGGCCGCCACGGCCTGCGTTCGGCGCTGCTGCTGCTCGCCTTTCTGTTCTTCTACAAACTCGGCGATTCGCTGTGCACCGCGCTGGCCACGCCGTTTTATCTCGACATGGGCTTCAGCAAAACGGAAATCGGCCTCATCGCCAAAAACGCCGGCCTGTGGCCCGCGGTGGCCGGCGGCATGCTCGGCGGCCTGTGGATGCTCAAGCTCGGCATCAACCGGGCGCTGTGGCTGTTCGGCGTGGTGCAGGTGGTGAGCATTCTCGGCTTTGTCGCGCTGGCCTGGGTTGGCCCCAGCGAATCCACCCCCGCCCGCCAGGCCATTCTCGCCGCCGTCATCGCCGGCGAAGCGATCGGCGTCGGGCTGGGCACCACCGCCTTCGTCGCCTTCATGGCGCGCGCCACCCACCCGGCCTACACTGCTACCCAACTGGCGCTATTCACCAGCCTGATGGCCCTGCCGCGCACCGTCATCAACGCCACCGCCGGCCGGCTGGTTGAAACCCTGGGCTGGATCAACTTTTTCTGGCTCTGCTTCGCGCTGGCCTTCCCCGGCATGTTGCTGTTGTTCAAAGTCGCGCCGTGGCACGCCCGCGACTGAATATTCCATTTCCCAATCAACCGATGACTTTGTCGGCTTCGCTGGCCGTACAACCGTACTGTCTGCGCTTCGCCTTCGCGTCCTCGGCTGATTTTGAAATGGAATCACCTGGCCGCCAGCGCCGCCCGAATGCGCCGCGCAAAAATCTTCATTTCCTTGGCCGCCTGGATGTCGCCGCGATGTTCGGCGACGGCGATACCCTGTTCGTAGGCGGCCAGCGCGGCGACGGCGTCGCCGGATTCGGCCAGCGCCTTGCCGAGCGCTTTCCAGGCCGCCGAGTAAGCCGGGTCGCGGTCGACGGCAGCGCGAAAAGAGACGCTGGCGCGCGCCGGGTCGCCGGCTTTCAGGTATTCGTTGCCCAGCGAGAAGCGCAGCAGCGCGCCGTCGCGCGGGCCGCCGAGCATTTTCTCCAGGGATGCGATGCGTGGGTTCATGAGCTTCACGTCTACAATCGGGCTTTCGTCATTCCAAACAGGAAAGCAGCATGACCAGGACCATCATCGCCACCCCGAACGCCCCGGCCGCCATCGGCACCTATTCGCAAGCCGTGCGCGTCGGCGACACCGTGTATCTGTCCGGGCAGATCGGCCTCGATCCGGCCACCATGCAGATGGTAGACGGCATCGACGGGCAAATCGTTCGCGTTTTCGACAATCTCAAGGCCGTCGCCGTGGCGGCGGGCGGAACATTGGCCGACGTGGTCAAGCTCAACGTTTTTCTGACCGATCTCGGCCACTTCGCCAAGGTCAATGAAACCATGGCCCGCTATTTCAATGAGCCGTTTCCCGCCCGCGCCGCCGTCGGCGTCAAGGAACTGCCGCGCGGAGCGCTGGTCGAGGCCGATGCGGTGATGTTTGTTGGCGGCTGACCCGATCTGCCATTGGAGATGACCATGAAATTTCGCACGCTGGGCCGCAACGGCCCTGCCGTTTCCGCGCTCGGCCTTGGCTGCATGGGCATGAGCGATTTCTACGGCGCCCATGACGACGGAGAATCCATCGCCACCCTTCAGCGGGCGCTTGATCTCGGCGTCACGCTGCTCGACACCGCCGACGTTTACGGCCCGCATACCAATGAAATTCTGGTCGGCAAGGCCATTGCCGGACGGCGCAATCAGGTTTTTCTCGCCACCAAATTCGGCATCGTGCGCGATCCGAACGACCCGGCGGCGCGTGGCGTCAATGGCCGTCCCGACTATGTGCGCGCCTGTTGCGAGGGCAGCCTGAAGCGTCTTGGCGTCGATCATATCGACCTTTATTACCAGCATCGCATCGACGCCAGCGTGCCGATCGAGGAGACGGTCGGCGCCATGAGCGAACTCGTGCGCCAGGGCAAGGTGCGCTACCTCGGTCTTTCGGAAGCCTCGGTGAAAACCCTGGAACGCGCTCACGCCGTGCATCCGATCGCCGCGCTGCAAAACGAGTATTCACTGTGGACGCGCGACCCGGAACAGCAGGGGCAACTCGCCGCCTGCGCCCGGCTCGGCATCGCCCTCGTGCCCTACAGCCCGCTCGGGCGCGGCTTTCTCACCGGCGCCATCAAGAGCCAGGACGATTTCGCCGCCGATGATTACCGCCGCTCCAGCCCGCGTTTTCAGGGCGAAAATTTCGCCAGGAATCTGGCGCTCGTCGCGCAGGTCAAACAACTCGCCGGGCAGAAACAGTGCACCCCCGCCCAGCTTGCGCTGGCCTGGGTGCTGGCCAAAGGCGAGCAGATCATCCCCATTCCGGGAACGCGCCGCATCGCCGCGCTGGAAGAAAATCTCGGTGCGCTCGATGTGACGTTCAGCGCGGCGGAACTGGCCGAAATCGACGCGATATTCCCGCCCGACGCCGCCGCCGGTCAGCGTTACCCGGAAGCGATGGCGCGGCTGTTGAATGTCTGATGTGATGTCATTCCATTTTCAGATTAAGCGAGTACGCGAAGACGAAGCGCAGACAGTACGGTTGACCGGCCAGCGAAGTCGACAAAGTAATCGTTTGATCTGGAAATGGAATCAGGCCACTGCCGTGGCGATGACCGCTTGAGCCGGCGATGAAAACAGGCGGCGTACCGGCCCCCATCCGCGCCGCCGAGGCGTTGCGCAAGAAACTCGCCAAAATCGGCCTCTACAGCGAGGCCGATTTGCTGCTGCATCTGCCGCTGCGCTATGAGGACGAAACGCGCCTGACCCTGGTAGAACGCGCTCTGGGCGGCGAGCCGGTGCAGTTGGAATTGACCGTTGTGCACAGCGAAGTGCAGTTTCGCCCGCGCCGGCAACTGGTGGCGCGGGCCGCCGATGCCAGCGGCGAAATCACCTTGCGCTTTCTCAACTTCTATCCGAGCCAGCAGGCGATGCTGGCCGAAGGCGCGCGCATTCGCGTTTTCGGCGAGGCGCGCGGCGGCTTTTTCGGGCTGGAGATGGTGCATCCCCGCTGGCGTCAAGTTGCGCCGGGCGAGCCGCTGCCGGCGGCCTTGACACCGGTTTATCCGACGACCGCCGGAGTCGGCAATGCGACCTTGCAGAAGCTGATCGGGGCCGCCTTGGCCGAAGCCGAGTTGACCAACGCGCTGGCCGACACCCTGCCCGATGACCTGCGCCAGCGTTTGAAACTGGCCGGCTTTGCGCGCAGCCTGCGTTTTCTCCACACGCCGCCGCCAGATGCCGACCGCGACGCCCTGGAGGCGCGCCAGCACCCGGCCTGGCGGCGGCTCAAGTTCGACGAGGTGCTGGCCCAGCAGCTATCGCTACGCCGCGCTTATCTCGCCCGCCGCGACCAGGGCGCGCCGGAGTTGCATCCGCAAGACGATCTCGCTGCTCGCCTGCTCGCCAGCCTGCCTTTTGGTCTGACCGGCGCACAGCAGCGGGCGACGATGGAAATCAGCAACGATCTCGCCCGGCCCTACCCGATGCAGCGCCTGTTGCAGGGCGATGTCGGCGCGGGCAAGACCATCGTCGCCGCGCTGGCCGCCTGCCAGGCGATTTCCGCCGGCTGGCAGGCGGCCTTCATGGCCCCGACCGAAATCCTCGCCGAGCAGCATTACCTGAAGCTGCGCGACTGGCTGGAACCGCTCGGCGTGCGCGTCGCCTGGCTTTCCGGCAGCCTCAAGGGCAAGGTCAAGCGGGCGCAGTTGGCCGCCGCCGCCAGCGAAGCGCAACTGGTGGTCGGCACCCATGCGCTGATTCAGGAAGGCGTCGATTTCGCCCGCCTCGGCCTCGCCATCGTCGACGAGCAGCACCGCTTCGGCGTCGCCCAGCGCCTGGCGCTGCGCCAGAAGGGCGAGAATCCGCACCAGTTGATGATGTCGGCAACGCCGATTCCGCGCACGCTGGCCATGAGTTATTACGCCGACCTCGATGTCACCGTGCTCGACGAACTGCCGCCCGGCCGCACGCCGGTCAAGACCCGGCTGGTCGCCGACAACCGCCGCGCCGACGTGGTTGGTTTCGTCAAAAAGCATGTCGAGGAGGGCCGTCAAGCCTATTGGGTGTGCCCGCTGATCGAGGAATCAGAGGCGCTGCAACTGCAAACCGCCGAGGAAACCTTCGCCCAACTCCAGGCCGACTTGCCGGAATTGCGCATCGGCCTGGTGCACGGCCGGCTCAAGGCCGACGACAAACAGGCGGCGATGGCCGCCTTCGCCGCCGGCGACATCGACGTGCTGGTGGCGACGACGGTGATCGAGGTCGGCGTCGACGTGCCCAACGCCAGCCTGATGGTCATCGAGCATGCCGAACGCTTCGGCCTCTCGCAACTGCACCAGTTGCGCGGCCGGGTCGGGCGTGGCCGTTACGAATCCAGTTGCGTGCTGATCTACGCCGGGCCATTGGGCGAAACCGCCCGCCAGCGGCTGAAAATCATTTTCGAGCACAGCGACGGCTTCGAGATCGCCCGCCGCGATTTGCAGTTGCGCGGCCCCGGCGAATTCGTTGGCGCGCGCCAGAGCGGCGTGCCGCTGCTGCGCTACGCCGATCTGGATCGGGATGCCGATCTGGTCGAACAGGCGCGGGAGATTGCAGAGGAGATGCTGACCCGACATCCCGCCCTGGCCACAGCGCATCTGCGGCGCTGGCTCGGGTCGCGCGAGGAGTTGCTGAAATCCTGACGACGGGCCATGCCCCCCGCCATCGCCAACGCCATCTTCGCCGTCACCGGCGATGCCGTTCAGTCGTTTGGGTATCGGGTTGATTGCTGGCCGGGCTATTCCATTTTTAAATCAGCCGAGGACGCGAAGGCGAAGCGCAGACAGTACAGTGGTACGGCAAGCGAAGCCGACAAAGTCATCGGTTGATTTGACAATGGAATTATTCCATTTCTCATTCGTAACGACAACAAACTGCCGAGAATCGTCATTCTGCGCGGAGCGAAGCGTAGCCGCAGAATCCACTCGCCGCATGGATTCCGCGACTACGCGCGGAATGACAAGCTGGTGCCGCCCGGCATACAAATAATTACCGTTTGAAATAGAAATTGAATTATTCAACCGTCAATTCCGGCGCGGTAAACAACGAGCGGATCACCACCCGGCGAATCGCCGGGTTATCCGGCACCGCGTAGAGCGTGTCACACAGCATTTCCTCGAAGATGCCGCGCAGGCTGCGGGCGCCGGCTTTGTATTCGATGGCCAGGGCGGCGATCTGTTGCAGGGCCTCCGGCGCGATGCGCAGTTCGACGCCGTGGGCGCGCAGCAGGGCGGCGAATTGACGGGCGATGGCGTTTTTCGGTTCGGTCATGATGCGGATCAGCATGTCCGCCGTCAGCGCGTGCAGCCGGGTGACGACGGGGAGCCGCCCGGCGAATTCGGGGATCAGGCCGAATTCGAGCAGATCGGTGGGTTTGATGCGCGCGTTCAGGCGTTCGAGAATCTGCTGATCGTCGCCACCGGCCGCGCCGATGAAGCCGAAGCCGTGGTTCCTGGCGAGAATCTCGTCCAGGCCGACGAAAGCGCCGCCGCAGATGAACAGAATCTGCGTGGTGTCGAGGTGGCGGCCATCCTTGAGGCGCACCGGCGCGCCTTCCATGATTTTCAGCAGCGCGTGCTGCACGCTTTCGCCGGAACTGGCGCGGGCTTCGCCGCCGGTCGCCTTGAGTTTGTCGATTTCGTCGATGAAAACGATGCCGCGGGCGGCGCGACCCGGATCGCCGTCGGCGCGTTCGAGCAGGCGTTGCAGGATGGCCTCGATTTCGTCGCCAACGAAGCGCGACTGGGCGAGCGAGGTGGCGTCGGCGGTGACGAAGGGCAGATCGAGAATGCGCGCCAGGGTTTCACAAAGCAGGGTCTTGCCGGTGCCGGTCGGGCCAATCAGCAGGACGTTGCCCTTGGCGAGTTCAATATCGCTGCCGGCGCTTGCCGCCTGACGCAGAAAATGGGCGTAGACGGCGACAGCCAGCGTTTTTTTGGCCGCTTCCTGACCGATCACGTGTTCGGACAGGCGAGCGACGATTTCGCTGGGCTTGAGCGGGGCGGGCATCGGGTTCTCCTGGCGACTTTCGGGAAGTTATGTCATCCAAACACAGTCGACCACAGCGCCTTGACCACGGCGACGTGCTCGGCGACCTGTTCGCGCGGAATCGGCGCTTTCGGCGTCGCGGTCAGGCGGCGGGCGTGTTGCAGGCGGCGGTATTCGCGGTAGGCGTTGCCGGCGGCTTTGGCTTGTTGCGGGTCGATCAGGCCGAGTTCGCCGGCGATGCGCAAGAGGGCGATGTTGCCGAGGTTGCCGGTCAACTCCGGGTGGCGGTGGGCATGACCGAGGATCAGGTATTGCACGATGAATTCGACGTCGATGATGCCGCCGGGGTCGTGTTTGAGGTTGAAGGCGTCGGCGTTGCGGCTGGCGTGGGCATCGAGCATCTTGTGGCGCATGGCGACCACGTCGTCGCACAGCGGGCCAAGGTCGCGCGGCTGGCGCAGAATTTCAATGCGGATGTCCTCGAAACGCCGGCCGATTGCCGCGTCGCCGGCGCAGAAGCGGGCGCGGGTCAGCGCCTGGTGTTCCCACGTCCAGGCTTTGTTGAGCTGGTAGTCGCGGAAGGCGTCGATGGAAACGGCGAGCAGGCCGGCGTCGCCGTTGGGGCGCAGGCGCAGGTCGGTCTCGAACAGGATGCCGGAAGTGGTCTGGCTGCTGAGCCAGGTGTTCAGGCGCTGGCCGAGGCGGGTGTAGTTCTCTTGCGCGTCGTCGGCATCGTCGTCGTAGAGGTAGACGAGGTCGAGGTCGGAGGCATAGCCGAGTTCCTTGCCGCCCAGCTTGCCGTAGCCGATGACGGCGAATTTCGGCTGCGGGCAGTGGCGGTTCTTGATCTTGCTCCAGACCAGCGGCAGCGTTTCCTGGACGATGGTGTCGGCCAGTTCGGTGAGGTGGTCGGAGAGCCGCACGATGCTTTGCAGGCCGGCCAGATCCTGGGCCAGCAGGCGGAACACCTGGGCATGGTGCATTTCGCGCAGGATGTCCATTTCGCGCTCGGTGTCGCCGGCGGCATCGGCCAGGGTGCGGCGCAGGGCGGCGCGAAAGCCATCCCAGTCGGTGGCGATTTCGTAGAGGCGCGAATCGAGCAGTTCGTCGAGCAGGAGCGGGTAGCGGTTGAGATAGTCGGCCGCCCAGTGCGAGGCCCCGATCATGTCGGCGACCCGGGAGAGGGCCAGCGGGTATTGCTGCAACAGGGCGAGGTAAGCGCCGCGGCGGGCGATGTTTTCGAGAAAGGTCAGGCCGCGCGCCAGGGTCGTGTCGGGATCGGCGGTGGCGGCGGCAGCCTCGATCAGACGCGGCGCCACGGCGTCGAAACGCTCGCGGTTGGCGCTCGGCAGTTGCTGGTAGAGCCGGGCGGCGCGCACCTCGGCCAGGCGTTCGCTGGCCGCCTGCGGCTGGCGAAAGCCGCGCTCGGCGAAGGCTTCGCCGGCGCTTGCCGCATCGAGCTGGCCGAGCCACAGGCCGGTCAGTGGGTGCTCACCCGCCTCGGGGTCGGAGAACACGGCCTCGAAATGGCGGCTGACCTTTTGCCGATGGCTGTCGAGCGCCGCCAGCAGCGCCGGCCAGTCGGCGAAATCCATGCTGCGGGCGAGGCGCGCCCGGGCTTCCGTGCTCTCCGGCAGGCTGTGCGTCTGCTGGTCGTCGACATATTGCAGCCGGTGTTCGAGGCGGCGCAGGAAGATATAGGCCGCGCGCAACTCGGCCTCGCTCTCGGCCGGCAGCAGCTTGCGTTCGACCAGCAGCCCGAGCACCGACAGGGTCGGGCGGATTTGCAGCGCCGGGTCGCGGCCGCCGCGAATCAACTGGAAGACCTGGGCGATGAACTCGATCTCGCGGATGCCGCCGGGGCCGAGCTTGATGTGGTCGGCCATGTCCTTGCGCGCCACTTCGCGGCGAATCTGCGCGTGCAGGTCGCGCATGGCGTTGATGGCCCCGAAATCGAGGTATTTGCGAAAGACGAAGGGACGGGCGATGGCGCGCAGATCGTCCAGCCAGGCGCCGATGGCCTGGCCATTGGCGTTGGCCCCGGTGTTCATGACGCGCGCCTTGATCCAGGCGTAGCGCTCCCATTCGCGGCCCTGGCTGACGAAATAATGCTCCAGCGCATCGAGCGAGCAGACCAGCGGCCCGGAATCGCCATTGGGCCGCAGCCGCATGTCGACGCGAAAGACCTGGCCGTCGGCGGTCAAATCATTGAGCGCCTGGATCACCCGTTTGCCGAGGCGGGTGAAAAAATCGTAGTTGTCGATCCCCTTCGGCCCGGCGGTTTCGCCGGCGGCGGGATAGACGAAGATGTAATCGACATCGGAAGAAACATTCAACTCGCGCCCGCCCAGCTTGCCCATGCCGATGATTAAGAGGCGCTGCGCCTGGCCGGCGTCGTCGAGCGGTTCGCCGTAGATGGCGGCGAGTTGGCGGTGGTGGTAGTCGAGGGCGAAGTTGGTGGTCACATCGGCGAGCAGCGTCATGCTCTCGACCACTTCGGCCAGCGGCGCGAGGCCGCACAGGTCGCGCAGCGCGATATGCGCCAGGGTGCGCTGGCGCAGCCGGCGCAGCGTCGTCTTGACCGCCGCGTCGTCGGCGAACGCGGCAGTCAACGGCGCCAGCAACTGATCCTCGCTCAACGGCGATTGCCAGACGGCAGCCAGTTCGTCGCCGAGTTCGGGGCGCGCTTGCAGGAGATGGCTCAGGTAGCGGCTGTGATCGAGGGCGCGTTGCCAGCGGGGATCGGGGAGAGAAGTCGTCATCAGGGCAGGGTACAGCTTTCAGCCTGATATAGCCAAATTGCCGCCTGACGACCAGAAACGGGCGCTCAACGATGACCCGTGCCGCCGATAGCAAGGACGGGATAAATACCGTCCCAAGGGTTGACGCCATGCGTGAATCACTCATAATCAGGCCATGAGAACGCTGATCGAAACCCCGACGTTCAGGAAACAGGCCGAAGCCATCTGGAGCGAGCCGGAATACGAAACCTTTACCTTCTGGCTGGCGCAGAATCCAGAGGCGGGCGATGTGGTTCCGGGCACGCAGGGCGGGCGCAAGCTGCGCTGGAAACGCTCGGGCAGCGGCAAGCGCGGCGGCGCGCGAGTGATCTAGTACCACCTCGTCGCCCGCGAGCAGATTCTTCTGGTCGCGGCTTATACCAAGGCGGAGCGGGAAAACCTGCCGGCCAGAGAGATCACGAAATTACTGGATTGAGGAGACCGCCATGAAACAAGCGCCCATCACAGCCATCGAGGAACTTTCAGACATCGACGTGGACGCCATCGCGGCAGCTTTCGAGGCCGATGCGGGCGGGCCGTTGCCGGGCCTGCGCGAGTCGCTGGACGAGGCAAGGCGCGGTGAATTCGCCCGCGTCACGACGCCGGAGCAGATGCTGATTCGTGAGGCGCGCAAGATGACCGGCCTGTCGCAAGGCGAGTTCGCCCGCCGTATCAACACGCCGGTCGCCACCTTGCGCGGCTGGGAACAAGGGCGTTTTTCGCCACCCGGCATTGCCAAAGCGCTGGCGCGGCTCATTGCCAGGCACCCCGATCTGACGGAAGAATTGG
>Ga0209629_10000959_pt1 | contig 17129 bp, 25 predicted proteins | sample TergutCu122P5_FD_187286 | JGI IMG/M metagenome (GOLD analysis project Ga0209629, IMG submission 187286) | Cubitermes ugandensis P5 segment gut microbial communities from Kakamega Forest, Kenya - Cu122 P5 (SPAdes) (version 2) | ecosystem: Host-associated > Arthropoda: Insects > Digestive system...
TACTGTAAAGAAATGAAAGGATAATTATGTGAAACTGTTTAGAATAATGATAAAAAAGGTTATTTTTCAAGAATTATCCCCATACATTTATTTACCGTACCTGTCCGTTTCCCGAAATAATCCACTTATAAGTAGTCATTTCGCGTAATGCCATTGGTCCACGTGCGTGCATCTTTTGCGTGCTGATACCGATTTCAGCGCCAAAGCCAAATTGTCCGCCATCGGTAAAAGCTGTTGAAGCATTGGCATATACACAAGCGGCATCTACCTCTTTCTGAAAGCGGGAAACAGCTTGAGTATCTTCGCTTATGATTGCCTCGCTATGTTTTGAACCGTAACGTGCAATATGCTCCAGCGCTCCATCAAGGGTTTTCACTGTTTTTACAGCCATCTTGTAATCCAAAAATTCCGTGCCATACTCTTTTTCTGTAGCATGTTGTAACAGTTCTTCGGGATATTTTCCACTCAATGCTTCATACGCAGCATCATCGGCAAACAGGATTACCCTGTGCTCTTTGAGTGGAGCGCAAAGCAAAGGCAGATCGTGCAGCCGCAAAGCATGAATTATCAAGCAGTCCAATGCATTACAAACACTTACACGGCGTGTCTTGGCATTATTAACGATGGCAGTTCCTTTCTGCAAATCGCCGGATTGGTCGAAATAAGTATGGCAAATGCCTGCTCCCGTTTCAATGACAGGGACGCGGGCATTGTTGCGTACAAAATCAATCAACCCCTGACTGCCGCGCGGAATGATTAAATCGACTTTGCCAACGGCGTTCAAAAGTTCCATAGTGGTTTCGCGGTCTGCCGGCAAAAGCGACACAACATCCGGATCAATGCCAAACGAATCCAACACGTTCCGAATCAGCGTAACGATGGCATTGTTTGAGTTGTAAGCGTCATGTCCGCCTTTCAGCAGGCACACATTGCCCGATTTGAAACAGAGTGAAAAGACGTCGAAACTGACGTTGGGACGCGCTTCATAAATCACTCCGATAATGCCAAACGGTACGCTTATTTTTTTAATAATCAATCCATTCGGACGTGTTGTTTCTTCCAGAAGACGTCCCACCGGAGAAGGCAAACCGGCTACATGCCTCAAATCGCTGGCAATATCATGCAGACGTTGTTCGGTCAATTGAAGACGGTCATATTTGGGGTCATTGCGATCCATCCGGTCAAGATCTTTTTTATTTTCGTTCAATAAATAAGGTATTTCGACGAGTGTTTTATCGGCAATAGCACATAAAACGTTATTAATCATATCGTCATGAAGTTGTTGTAAAACTCCGATCGAATGATTTGCATTGTGCAAAATGTGTTGTAAGCGATTCATTTTTTCTTTTGTTTAAACAGGTAATACACATTTATAGCAATAATAGCGCCGTTGGCAACAGCAACAGGATAAGCCGGTGTCAATATTCCGTAAATGACAAACAGTAAACAGCCTATGCTGTTGATAACCCGTATCTGATTTACTTTTTTCAATGCAAACGACAGCACAATGGTAGCCGAAGCTGCATATCCCAACAAGTCGATAAAATTGCACGTCATAAAATACGTAATTTGTTATGAATCATGCAAAAGGCTGTCCGAAAAATAGACAGCCTCTTGTGTTATTGTGTTGAAAACAGGGTTTATATGTACTATTCTTCTTTTTCCTGCGAAGCAGCTTCTTCCGTTTCTGGAGCAGACATTTCGGCTACCGGTTCTTCGGTTTTCGGAACAGGTGATTCTGTCTTTGCTTCAACATTCGTTTCTTCACTGACTGCCTGTTTTACTTCAGATTTAACAGCCGTTTTCTCCGTTACCACAGTTTCTGCGGCGCTCTTTTTCGCTCCTGCACGACGGGTACGGCTTTTCTTGGCAGTTGCCTTTTTCGATTCCAGCATATTTTCGTTATAGTCTACCAACTCAATGATGCACATCTCGGCAGCATCGCCCAGGCGAAAGCCGGTTTTCAAAATGCGGGTGTAACCGCCCGGACGGTTAGCAATCTTTTGAGCTACATCACGAAACAGTTCGGTAACTACTTCTTTGTTTTGCAAATAGGTAAAAACTGTTCTGCGGGAATGAGTAGAATCTTCTTTTGCTTTCGTCAATAATGGCTCAATGTAAACTCTTAATGCTTTGGCTTTTGCTGTTGTGGTAGCAATTCTTTTGTGTTTGATAAGCGAACAAGCCATATTTGCCAGCATCGATTTTCTGTGTGATGCTGTGCGTCCTAAATGATTAAATTTCTTATTGTGTCTCATTTCTGTTAGTCTTTATCTAATTTATATTTTGACAAGTCCATGCCGAAACTTAAACCGAGTGATTGCAATTTTTCATCCAGTTCGTTCAAAGACTTCTTTCCGAAATTGCGGAATTTCAATAAATCGTTGCGGCTAAAGGAACATAGTTGACCTAATGTTTCCACATCGGCTGCTTTCAGGCAGTTCAATGCACGCACCGAAAGGTCTAAATCGATCATCTTTGTTTTCAGCAACTGGCGCATACGCAGCGACTCTTCGTCGAACTCTTCGTCAACGCTCTCTTCGATTGCTTCAAGAAGAATCTTTTCATCGGAGAAGAGCATAAGGTGCTGAATCAAAATTTTTGCCGCCTCGCGCAAAGCATCCTTCGGAGTTATTGAATTGTCGGTGTTGACTTCAAGAACCAATTTTTCATAGTCGGTTTTCTGTTCTACACGATAATTTTCAACAGCATAGCTTACATTCACTATCGGCGTGAAAATGGCATCAACAGGTATGATGTTAACTTCAGATCCGGGAATCGTATTTTCTTCGGCAGGCACATACCCGCGACCTTTGCTGATGGTCAGATCAATCTGTATGGAATATGCCGGATCAATGCGGCAAATTAAAAGTTCGGGATTCAATACTACAAATCCTGTCAGATAACGGGAAATATCTCCTGCTATAAATGTGCTCTTACCGGCAACAAAAATGCTTACTTTTTCGTTTTCAACATCATCTACGCAACGTTTGAAGCGCACTTTCTTTAAGTTTAGAATGATGTTTGTAACATCCTCCATTACTCCCGGCACAGTAGAAAACTCCTGCTCTACACCTTCAATTTTGACCGATGTAATAGCAAAACCTTCCAAAGAGGAGAGCAAAACTCGGCGCAGTGCATTACCGATGGTTATGCCAAAACCCGGCTCCAAAGGGCGAAATTCAAAAACGCCTCTGTTAGTTTCTGCCTCGAGCATAATTACCTTATCAGGTTTTTGAAATGCTAAAATAGACATGGAAATATAGTTTATTTTGAATACAATTCTACAATTAGTTGTTCTTTAATGTTTTCAGGAATATCTTCACGTTCGGGAATATGCAAAAATTTACCCGACATGGTGTTTCTATCCCATTCCAACCAAGGATATTTGCTGTGATTGAACCCATTCAGCGATTCAATTATCACTAACATTGATTTATCTTTCTCACGTACGCTAATGATTTGACCGGATTTTACCTGATATGAAGGAATGTTCACCACTTCGCCATCAACCAAAATATGGCGATGACTCACTAACTGGCGGGCTGCTGCACGGGTAGGCGCAATGCCCAAACGAAAGACAACATTATCCAATCGTGATTCAAGTAACTGCACCAGTATAGCGCCGGTAATCCCTTTTGCTCTTTGCGCTCTTTCAAACAAAATACGGAATTGACGTTCAAGAACGCCATAGGTATATTTTGCCTTTTGTTTTTCCCTCAACTGCAAGCCATACTCCGAAGTCTTTTTACGGCGGTTGTTGCCATGTTGACCGGGAGGATAGTTTTTTTTCGACAATACTTTATCGGGACCAAAAATCGGTTCTCCAAATTTACGGGAAATTTTTGTCTTAGGACCAGTATATTTTGCCATTTTTCTAAGTTTTTTCGATAATTAATTATACTCTTCTGCGCTTAGCAGGACGGCAACCATTGTGCGGCAATGGCGTAACATCCACAATTTCCATTATTTCAATACCGGCGCCGTGCACCGTCCTTATAGCCGATTCACGTCCGTTGCCGGGTCCCTTTACAAATGCTTTCACCTTCCTCAAACCAAGGTCAAAAGCCACTTTTGCACAATCCTGCGCCGCCATCTGAGCAGCATAAGGAGTATTTTTCTTTGAACCTCTGAATCCCATTTTGCCGGCAGACGACCATGAAATAACCTGTCCGTCGCCATTGGCAATGGTTACAATAATATTGTTAAACGATGAGTGTACGTGAAGCTGACCCATGCTTTCAACCTTAACCACTCTTTTCTTTGAAGCAACTGCTTTTTTTGCCATATCGTAAAAATATTTGCTACGTTAATTACTTAGTTGCTTTTTTCTTGTTAGCAACCGTTTTCTTCTTTCCTTTGCGGGTACGGGCATTATTTTTCGTGCTTTGTCCCCTTACAGGCAATCCTATGCGATGACGCACGCCTCTGTAACACCCGATATCCATCAACCGTTTGATGTTCAGTTGTACTTCAGAACGAAGATCGCCTTCGACTTTGAACTTAGCGCCAATAATTTCACGAATTTTTGCAGCTTGGTCGTCAGTCCAATCCTTCACTTTAGTGTCTAAATCAACACCTGCTTCACCCAAAATCTGTTTTGCGCTACTGCGACCTATTCCGTAGATATAAGTCAATCCAACCTCGCCTCGCTTATTTTGAGGCAAATCTACTCCAACTATTCTTATAGCCATATATAACTTTGTTTAGTATTATCCTTGACGTTGTTTGAACTTGGGGTTCTTTTTGTTGATTACATACAAACGCCCCTTGCGTCTCACAATTTTACATTCGGGCGTACGTTTTTTTACAGATGCTTTTACCTTCATAGTGTTATCTTATTTCAATATTTGTTGTCGAAAAAGAGTGATAAAAAATGTCTATTTATAACGAAACGAGATTCTTCCTTTGGTCAAATCATACGGAGACATCTCTACCTTCACCTTATCGCCCGGAAGAATCTTAATGTAGTGCATTCTCATCTTTCCGGATATATGTGCCGTGATTACATGCCCATTCTCCAATTCTACACGAAACATTGCATTCGACAATGCTTCGGTAATGACTCCATCCTGTTCTATAGCTGATTGTTTTGGCATACAAACGCTCTGTTTTTTAGCTCATTTTGTTATATTATTATCCCTGTTATTTTTTCCAAATCATCAAAAGTGGATAAAATATCCGCTTTTCCTGCACGAATTGCAATAGAGTGTTCAAAATGCGCCGCACATTTTCTGTCGGCAGTATGTGTTGTCCACCCATCTTTCTCAAAGACCAGCCGGTAACTCCCCAACGTAATCATAGGTTCTATGGCAATAGTCATCCCTGCTTTCAGCCTTACTCCATTGCCGCGCCGTCCGTTATTCGGAACCTGAGGGTCTTCGTGCATGACACGCCCTACTCCATGTCCCACCATTTCGCGCACAACGCCGTAACCGTTCTTTTCGCAATGTGTTTGTATCGCATAACCGATATCACCCAGCCGGTTGCCTTCAACAGCCTGTTCGATACCGAGATACAGCGATTCTTTAGTAACTTTCAACAACTTTTTTATATCTTCGGCAACTTCGCCCACGCAAAACGTATAAGCCGAATCGCCTACAAAACCGTTTTTAATGGCGCCGCAATCAATCGAAACAATATCGCCGTCTTTCAATAGTACATCTTTGGAAGGAATACCGTGTACCACTTGTTCATTAATCGAAGTGCACAATGTATTTGGAAAACCTCCGAATCCTAAAAAAGCAGGCACTGCTCCATGATCCCTGATGCAGGTTTCAGCAATCTTATCCAATTCAAAAGTCGATACTCCGGGTGCAATCACTTTTGCTACCTCTGCCAGCGTTGTAGAAACGATCAAATTACTTTGACGCAAAAGCTCAATTTCTTCTTCAGTCTTTAAATAAATCATTTTTTTCTGCTTCTGTCTAATAGGCAGAAATATTTCCCGAACGTCCCTTAATGCGCCCTGATTTCATCAAACCATCATAATGGCGCATTAACAGACGGCTTTCAATTTGTTGCAATGTATCGAGTACCACACCAACCAAAATCAACAGTGATGTTCCGCCATAAAACTGGGCAAAACCGGTGCTGACCCCTGCCATGCGGGCAAATGCAGGCAAAATAGCCACTAATGCCAAAAAGAAAGACCCCGGTAACGTTATTCTCGACATAATCTCGTCTAAATATTCGGCGGTTCTTTTCCCCGGTTTCACTCCGGGAATAAAGCCGTTGTTACGCTTCATCTCTTCCGCCATCTGGGTTGGATTAATAGTGATTGCCGTATAAAAATAGGTAAATGCAACGATCAATATGGCAAATACAAAGTTATACCAAAAACCGTTATTATCCGAAAATGCCCGTACAAATCCGCTTGCCGTTTCAGAATGTGAAAAACCCATCAGCGTGATTGGAATAAACATAATTGCCTGAGCGAAGATAATAGGCATTACGTTTGCAGCATTCACCTTGAGAGGAATGTATTGACGAACACCACCATACTGCTTATTGCCCACTACTCTCTTTGCGTACTGAACGGGAACTTTCCGCGTTCCCTGCACCAAAAGAATGCTAAGTCCGATAACAAATAGCAGTACTACAATTTCACCGATAAACATCACCAAACCGCCGGCTGCATCGCCCAAACGGGATGCGAACTCCTGTGCAATAGCTCCCGGAAAACGGGCAATAATACCCACCATAATGATGAACGATATTCCATTGCCAATACCCTTATCGGTAATGCGCTCTCCCAGCCACATGATAAACATACTGCCTGCTGTAAGAATAATTACGGAAGAAACTCTAAACCACCAACTTTCGGGCAAAATTGCTCCTACATGACCCAGTTGAACGCTCAAGTTCACCAAATATGCCGGAGCTTGGAACAACAGAATCAACACAGTCAGATAACGTGTTATCTGGTTCATTTTCTTACGACCGCTTTCGCCTTCGCGCTGCATCTTCTGAAAGTAAGGAACAGCAATGCCCAGCAACTGCACTACGATAGATGCGGAGATGTAGGGCATGATTCCCAATGCAAAGATGGAAGCATGTGAGAAAGCGCCTCCCGAAAACATATCCAACAATCCCATCAAACCTCCCGCTGTTTGATTTTGGAGAGCATCAAGGTTGTCGGGGTTAATTCCCGGCAATACCACATAAGATCCAAAACGATAGACCATTACAAATAACACGGTAACAATCAGACGGGATTTGAGGTCTTCAATTTTCCAAATATTTTGGAGTGTATTTAAGAATCGTTTCATTGGTTTATAGTTTTACCACTGTTCCGCCGGCTGCCACGATAGCCGCTTCTGCCGATTTAGAAAATGCATGAGCTTCTACCTGCAATTTGGCAGTTAACTTTCCGTTGCCAAGTATTTTTACATGATGCTTCTTTGCAATCATTCCCTTCTCTCTCAAAGCGTCAATGCCGATAGTTGTTAAATTTCCAGCATCGGCTAACAATTGCAAGGTAGAGAGGTTGATTGGTTTATAGTTAATCCGGTCAAGGCTTTTGAATCCAAATTTAGGTAAACGGCGTTGTAAAGGCATTTGTCCTCCTTCAAAGCCGATTTTTTTCCTGTAGCCCGAACGTGATTTTGCTCCGTTCAAACCACGAGTAGAAGTACCTCCTAAACCGGAACCCGTACCACGTCCTATTCTTTTCCTTGTTTTTGTGGAACCCGCTGCCGGAGTCAAATTACTTAAATCCATAATTGTATGTTTATATTTCGACTAAAAATTATACTTTTTCTACTTCTACCAAATGTTTCACCTTATTGATCATACCTAAAATGTTAGGCGTATCCTGATGGTCAACAGCGGCATTCATTTTTTTCAGACCCAATGCGGCTAAAGTCCGTTTTTGATCTTTAGGGCATTTTATTTTACTTTTCACCTGTTTAACTCGTATAGTTGCCATACTTCCTAATTTTTAACCTTTAAACACTTGTTCGAGAGAAATACCACGATTGACAGCCACAGTAGCAGGGTCGCGTAATTCGGAGAGAGCGGCTATCGTTGCTTTCACCAAGTTATGCGGATTGGATGATCCTTTTGATTTTGCCAGCACGTCTGTAATGCCAACGCTATCCAACACGGCACGCATAGCGCCTCCCGCCTTTACTCCGGTTCCATGTGAAGCCGGCTGCATATACACTTGCGCTCCACCGAAGCGAGCTTCTTGCGGGTGCGGAATCGTTCCTTTATGCACGGGAACCCTTATCAAATTCTTCTTTGCCGCTTCAATGCCTTTGGATATGGCAGCGGTTACTTCACCGGCTTTTCCCAAGCCCCAGCCAACAATACCATCTTCGTTACCTACTACGACAATAGCGGCAAAACTGAATGCACGTCCACCCTTTGTAACTTTCGTTACACGGTTGATGGCGACTAATCTGTCTTTTAACTCCAAGTCGTTGGTCGATTTTACTCTGTTATTTATTCCTGCCATATTCGGTTAAAATTTAAGTCCTCCTTTACGTGCTGCTTCAGCCAGTTCCTTTACTCTGCCATGATATAAGTACCCGTTACGGTCGAAAACAACGGTAGTAATTCCCGCTGTCTGAGCATTTTTCGCTATCATTTCACCCACCTTTGCTGCCTGTTCTTTTTTTGCTGTCTTTTCGGTAATAGACAGGGACGAAGCCGATGCAAGCGTTTGACCTTTAAGGTCGTCAACCACTTGCACATAGATTTGCTTGTTGCTTCTATACACCGACATGCGGGGTCTTTCGGCGGTACCTGCAATCTTTGAGCGGATACCGGTTTTTATTTTAGCTCTTCTTTCTATTTTGTGTGTCATAACTTTCTTATTTCAAAGGTTATTTAGCGGATGCCGATTTTCCTGCCTTGCGACGAATGACTTCACCTGCAAACTTGATTCCTTTTCCCTTGTAAGGTTCCGGCTTACGGAAAGAACGAATTTTGGCGCAAACTTGACCGAGAAGCTGTTTGTCGCAACTTTCGAGAATCAACAACGGGTTCTGATTGCGTTCGCTTTTTGTTTCAATCTTGATTTCGGGCGGCAACATAATATGAATGTTGTGCGTGTAACCCAACGTCAAATCAATTATTTGACCGTTGCAGGAGACACGGTAACCAACCCCTACGAGTTCCAATGTTTTGCGGTATCCGGCAGATACGCCCGTTACCATATTATTGATCAGTGCACGGTAAAGACCATGCATTGCGCGGTTTTCTTTTTCGTCATTCGGACGTGAAACGATGATATTTCCTCCATTCTCTTCCACTTTAATATCGGAATGAATGGGTTGAGAAAGTTCTCCTTTCGGTCCTTTAACCGTTACCTTATTATCTTTCACTGTAACGGATACTCCTTTTGGAAGGGCAATCGGTAATTTTCCTATTCTTGACATCTGTTAATCCTCCTCTCAATTAGTAAACATAACACAATACTTCGCCGCCGATTTGTAAATCGCGAGCTTCCTTGTCGGTCATAACACCTTTGGAGGTCGATAGGATAGCGATGCCTAATCCGTTCAGTACGCGCGGCAACTCTTTGTGTCCCACATACTGACGTAACCCGGGCGAAGATATTCGCTTGAGTTGTTTGATTGCATTCACTTTGTGAACGGGGTCGTACTTTAAGGCTATCTTGATGGCGCCTTGCGGTCCGTCATCTACAAACTTGTAGTTTAAGATATAGCCTTTTGAAAAAAGAATTTTGGTGATCTCTTTTTTCAAATTCGAGGCGGGAACTTCTACTACGCGATGACCTGCTTTAATAGCGTTCCGTAGTCTCGTCAAATAATCTGCTACTGGATCTGTCATAAACTTGTTTTAAATTGATCCGGACTACCCGGACAATATTTAATTACTCTCGTTTGATTCTATGTAAAAATCTATCTTATCCTCTGATAATCAAATTGTTTTATTTACATTTTTACAAAAATACGCACAAAAGGACTGCAAAGGTAATACTTTTTTTTGGAAATGACATAAATGCGACAGAAAAATTACAGTGTTTTTTCAAAAAGCAGGAAAATGCGAAAATAAAAGGGCAAAAGATTCAAAGAAACTTCCAATTTATTGCCCCATCCCTTTCTCCCATTTTTAATCCTGATTTTAATCCTCCACACAAAAAATCCTCATAACTATTGCTGATATTCAGCGAGTTATGAGGATAAATATGAGGTTCGTGGCGGACGAATATTCTGATAATCAATGTCTTGGTATGATAAATAAATATCTTCATTTTTGCTTGATTAATTGAAAAAGAAGTTGTATCTTTGTATTTCAGTAATTTAATTAGAGTGAAGCAGCAACGGATTTATATTGATACCTCAATTGTAGGTGGTTTTTTCGATAAAGAGTTTGAAAAAGACACAAAATTACTTTTTCAACGGCTTGAAAATAAAGAAGTTATTTTTGTTTTATCGGATGTATTGAGGGAAGAGTTAAAAGGAGCGCCAAAACACGTGAGAAATTTGTTAGATAACTATTCAGATGACCATTTTGAAACGATTATGTTAACTGATGAGGCGAGGGAATTGGCTGATAAATACATTGCTGAACATGTTGTAGGAGAAACAAGTTTGGACGATTGCAGGCATATTGCACTTGCAACAATCAATAAAGCGGATGTTTTGGCAAGTTGGAACTTTAAGCACATTGTAAATCTTACCCGCATAAGAGGGTACAATGCTGTAAATTTGAAAAATGGCTATATTACACTTGAAATTAGAAATCCTAAAGATTTAATTGATTATGGAAAAGGAATTTGATTGTTTAAAAATGAAAGAGGAAATTCAGGCAAAAGTGTATGAAAAAACAAAAGACATGACTTTTCCTGAATTACGTGCCTATTTAGATAAAAGTTTGGAAAATGATACTTTTTGGCAGAGGTTGGTGCAGCGTGATAATGCACAGAAACAATATGCTGAGCAAATGTATTAAAAGGTATCAGTACCAGCATAATAATTTAGAACTGAAAAAAGCGCAACAAAAACTGGACGAATCAGCCCAAAATACCCCATTTTTAATCCTTCATACAAAAAATCCTCATAACTTTTGCTGATATTCAGTGTGTTATGAGGATAAATATGAGGTTCGTGGCGGACTCGAACCGCCGTCGACGGTTTTGCAGACCGGCGCCTAACCACTCGGCCAACGAACCTTATTTGCGTCTGCAAAGGTAAGGGCTTTCGCGTCTTCTACCAAATTTCACAATCAATAATATTATCTTTTAACAAATAGCGAATTGTAATTTATCTTCCAAAAGCGCTCGTTCATCGGGAAAAAGCGCTTGTTTGTCGATTTTTTCTTGCGCCACATTGTTCACAAGTTGTATCTTTGCACCGGAATCGATGAAAAAATCGAACCAAAAAATAGTTATGCAAGTAAAACAGTAATTTTGTACAGTTATGGAAACAACTTCTCAATCAAATTGGAGCGATCTGGCAGACATGAAAAAACAGTACCGCCATCGCAGATGTAACAAATTTATTTTCCCTGTTCTGCTTATTTTGGCAGGAGTTTTGTTCTTGGGTTTTAACATTGGATTTATCCCTGTCCAATATAAGCAACTCATCTTTTCGTGGCCTATGTTATTGATAGCGCTCGGCATTGTGGCATTCTTCAGCCGGCAGCTTTTTGGAAGTCTTGTATTAATCTGTGTAGGGCTATTTTTCCTGATCCCCATTTTGGGACGTGTGGAGCCAAGTCTGGGAGTTTATTTTCAACAAGATTTTGCCCGAATTTACTGGCCTGCTATTTTAGTAATTGCGGGTTTACTGATTCTGTTTCACAAAGTGTTTTTTCCAAACCGGTTCAAATATTGGAACAAACATGCTTATTACAAAAACCGCTATCGCCGTCACTGGAGGCAGAACCGGAAGCAGGATGGATGGCTCGACATCAATAATGCTTTCGGGGTGGGCGAACATATCGTTCTTGATCCCGTGTTCAAGGGAGGGGAGATTAATGCCGCTTTTGGTCAGAGTACCCTCGATTTGCGCAAAACTACGCTGCCTGACGGAGAGACCGTGTTAGAGGTCAATGCCGCTTTTGGCTACGTAATTATCTATGTGCCTGCCGATTGGAATATTCGGTTGCAGACTAATAATGTTTTTGGAGGGTTTTGGGATGAACGTGTATCCATACCCGACGTTTCGGACGACTCCAACGTGTTGATTATTGTCGGATCGTGTGCATTTGGCGGAGGATTATTAAAAAATTAAGCAATGAACAGACATCCTGCATTCCGGCAACGAATAACCACAGTGTTGTACTTCATTCTGTGGACAGGCGTTTCGGGCGCTTTAACCACCGCAATGTCGGTAGCACTCCCGCAAATTCCTGTTGGACAATGGATTCTGTTTGGCGCCGTATTTGGATACCTGTTTGGCATAGACACATTGTTGATTTGGAATGCCACACAATTCGGCAATTATGCTTCGCGGCAACTTTTTCCGCGCTGGGCAGCTTATACAGCTTTGGGCACAACAGTTTTATTAACATGGTTATTAGCTGGTTACTCAATATTATACATTTTTTTATCAAACCAAACAGTAGCATTGTTTTTCTGTTGTGTGCCGTTTTTGCTGGTCGCCGGTATTTTGCTTTATATCGTTGTTGTTCAATGGTATAATGCTGTAATTCGTAACGATAAGCAGCAGGAAGAAGCTGACATTCCCGCATCCATCATTGACGAAATAAAAGCAGTTCAGGAAGATACACGCCGCGAAATGTTGGATAAAATTGTGGTTAAAGCAGGGCAAAAAATTGAGATGATTCCGCTTTCGTCCATTCTCTATTTACAGGCGGAAGGCGATTATGTGCTGATTTTCACCGTAACAGGGCATCACATTAAGGAGCAGACGATGAAATATTTTGAGGAACATCTTCCCGAAAACCAGTTCGTGAGAGTGCATCGCTCCTTTATCGTCAACATCGAAGCCATTTCAAAAATAGAGTTGTATGAGAAACAAAATCAACTGATTACGCTGAAAAACGGAAAATGTATCAAGGCAAGCATCACAGGCTATAAATTGTTGAAATACAGATTGCAATTATGAATCAAGGAAACTGTTGTACTCTTTTAGTTTCCTATAAATATTTTATAATCAAATAGTTAAATTTAATTTACAATTATTTAACACAAAAATATTTGGATATAGCGATAGAGAAGCAGTACCTTTGCACACTGAAAAAATAGGACAACCGTTTATGGACGATGTAAAACAACAAATAGTAACGACAGCTTCTACCCTGTTTCTTAAATATGGGCTTCGCAGTGTATCTATCGACGATGTGTGCGGGGAGTTGCGTATTTCCAAAAAAACGTTCTATAACTATTTCCGGCAAAAAGAGGAGTTGATAGAGAGTGTTGTAATGCAGCGGCACGACAGGCAACGTTCGGAAAACACGCGAAAATTTGCTTTTTTAAATGACCCTTCTCAGAATGCTATTGACAAGATAATGAAAGCAATACAATTTATGAGCAAAGAGAGTACAAATAAGTATATTACTTTCTTTTATGATTTGGTGAAATATTATCCGTCAATACATGAACAGTTGAGTGCACGGCAGGATGAGTTTACTCGTCAGTTCATTAAGGCATTGATACAAAAAGGACAACACGAAGGGTTTCTGCGAACAGACGTTGATATTGACCTGTTAACTCAATACATAAAAATGCAATTTCAGGAAGGTTTATCGAAAATTATTGGCAAAATGACCATTAATATGAATGTAGCGCTTTCATTTTTAGCCGATTGCTGTATCCTTGTGATGGTCAACGAAAAAGGGTATCAATATTATCAAAACACCTATAAATCAGGTCATTTGCCCGCATCAAATACAGGCGCAACCACGGCTCGGTTCTACTGGTCGGGTATTCCTGAAACAACTAAAAAACAGGTAAATAATAAATAACAATCAAGCACGTATGAATGTTAAAAAAGCCATATTAATAGGATTAATCATTATTTTGTCGTCAGGATTGCGGGCGCAGGAAAAACTCTCCCTTTCGCTCGACGAGGCACGTCAGTATGCATTGCAATATAACCGTAGCCTGAAAAGTTCAGGGCTCTCCCTGCAGCAGGCGCAAGCCGCTGTCTGGCAAACTATTGCGAAAGGGTTGCCGCAAGTGCAGGTGGCAGGTTCGTATCAAAACACGTTAGGAGCTAAAGCTACCATCAATTTTCCCGGAATGCCGCCGCAATCTTTTTCGCTCGGAAATTCAGGATCTATACAACCGCAAATCAGCCAGCTGCTTTTTAGCGGCAGTTACTGGGTGGGAATACAGTTGGCAAAATTGAGCCAGCAACTTTCTGAAACAATGGTCAAAAAAACGGAACAGGATGTAATTCAACAAGTTTCATCTTCCTATTATACGGTATTGCTGGTAGAAAATGTGGATCATACATTGAAACAGAACAGAGACAATCTGCTGGATATTATCCATAAAACCGAAGCTACCGTTAAGGTTGGCATGGGTACACAGACTGACGTGGATCAACTTAGCGTGCAATACGCTTTGGTTGACAATCAGGTAAAATCGAATGAACGACAAATTGAGATGGCTTACAACATGTTACGCTTATTATTGGGTGTAAACGAGAAGACAATCATTGAATTGAAAGACAGTTTGGAAAGTTTTATTAATCCGGTGCAGGCAGCAACTTTGCTGGATGAACCGTTTGATATGAGTAAAAATTATACCTATATTTTGTCCAAGCAACAGTTGGATATTTCGCAACAACAGGTTCGTCTGCAAAAAGCATCGTGGTTGCCAACTCTTTCCGCATTCTATTATCATACTTTCTATTACATTCAACCACCCACTCAATTTTCACCCAATGACATCTTTGGCGTACAACTGAACTGGCCGATTTTTTCGAGTGGCGGAACGCTTTCGGCAATTAAACAGGCAAAATTGAAGGTCAAATCGAGCGAAAATGACATGGCTGCTTTGCAGGAACAGTTAGCCATCCAGTATCAACAGGCAAAGTTTAATCTCAATAATGCCATTGATAAGTTGGATGCGCAGATTAAAAATTTAGAAGTGTCGCAACGGGTGTACGATAATATTGTACAGAAACATGAACAGGGCGTGGCGTCAGCAATGGAAGTTACCACTACTTCAAACAATTTGCTGCAGGCGCAAAGCAATTATACGGCAGCGCTTGTAGATATGCTGAATGCCAAAATCAGTTTGGAAATATTGCTAAATAAATATTAATTGAATAATAATCAACTATTTATATGAAAACTTTTCGTTATTATACCATTGTTTTATCAAGCGCAATTCTTGCAGTCAGCTTTGCCGGTTGTAAAAAAGCGCAAACTCAAAGCGCTGCGGCAAAGGTTGAACCGGTACAGGTAATGCAACTGAAAAAAGAGGCGATTAACCGTACCGTTGAGTTTACCTCTACGCTGACTGCCAATCAGGAAGTGAATGTAGTGCCCGCTACGCCGGGTAAAATAGATAATATCCTTGTCAATGTAGGAACACAGGTGAACAAAGGACAACTGCTGGTGCAAATGGATCCTACGCAACTGAATACCACGCAAATACAACTTGCAAATCTGCAAACGGATATAAACCGGCTGGAGGCGTTGCGGCAGACGGGAACCGTGTCGCAACAAACGTATGACCAGACGAAGGTTCAATATGACTTGACGAAAACCAATCTGGAAAATTTAGAGAAAAATGTCAACCTGCGCGCGCCGTTTTCGGGCATCATTTCTGCAAAAAATTATGAAGCGGGCGATATGTATTCAGGATCGCCAAATCCGCAAACAGGGAAAGCCGCTATTGTTACTCTTCTGGAGACCAATCCATTGAAAGCTATGGTGAATATCCCCGAAAGTTATTTGCCTCAGGTAAAGGCAGGTATGAAAGTCAATCTGACATGCGATGTGTTTCCCAATCAACAATTTTCAGCGCAGGTAGCACGGGTCTATCCGACTATTGATCCGGCAACGCGGTCGGTGCAACTGGAACTGCGCGTGCCGAACAATAACGACAAACTGTTGCAGGGAATGTTTTGCCGTGCCGTCATCAATTTCGGAAATGTAATGGCGCTGGTTGTTCCTTATCAGTCGGTTATCAAAAAGGCAGGCTCCGACGAGCGCTATGTGTTCTTAGAGAAGAACGGAAAAGCTCAACAGGTAATCGTTACATTAGGACAACGATTTGACGACAGGACAGAGATCGTTTCCGACAAAATTGCAGAAGGTGATAATCTGATTGTTACCGGACAAAACCGCCTTATTGACGGGGTGCAGGTTAAGATTGTGCAATAAAAATCATCTTCATTCTCTTTTAAAGTTAAAACAACATGAGCATTTATAAATCAGCCGTTAACAAGCCTATTACCACCATATTGATTTTCGTGGTACTCATAGTGTTTGGAATATATTCATTATTTAGCGGAAAACTTCCTATCGACTTTTATCCCAAAATGGATTTGCCGATGATTTCGGTATTGACCACTTACGCGGGAGCCAACGCAGCCGATGTGGAAACAAACGTTACCAAACCGTTGGAAGACGCTTTAAACAGTATTCAAGGTCTGAAAGAACTTACCTCTACATCGCAGGACAACAGTTCCATCATTACCTTGCAATTTGAGTGGGGAACCAATCTCGATGAAGCGATGAACGATATCCGCGGCGGAATAGATGTGGCTTTACCGAATCTTCCTGACGGCATCATGCGTCCGTCGGTAGTAAAATTCAGCACCAGCATGATGCCTATTTTGATGTATTCCATTACGGCAAAAGAGAGCTACATGGGGCTGTCGAAACTTATTACCGATAAGATTATCAACCCATTAAACCGTATTGATGGCGTCGGTTCCGCTGCCATGATGGGTGATCCGAAACGAAAAATTTATGTTGATATGGATCAAAACCGGTTGGATGCGTATCATTTGACCGTAGAGCAGGTGGGCAACGCCATTAAAGCCGAAAACCTGAACATGCCTTCGGGCAATGTTAAAATGGGAAATTCCGATTACCAGCTGCGCATACAGGGCGAGTTTACCGAAAGCAGCCAGATGAGAAATGTCGTAGTCGGAACATCGAACGGTAATCCCGTCTATTTGAGGGATGTGGCAACGGTACGCGATACGTTGCAGGATGTTACGTTA
>Ga0209629_10000960_pt1 | contig 17109 bp, 15 predicted proteins | sample TergutCu122P5_FD_187286 | JGI IMG/M metagenome (GOLD analysis project Ga0209629, IMG submission 187286) | Cubitermes ugandensis P5 segment gut microbial communities from Kakamega Forest, Kenya - Cu122 P5 (SPAdes) (version 2) | ecosystem: Host-associated > Arthropoda: Insects > Digestive system...
CGAACTGACATGTCAAAACAATTAAGTAAACAAAACACGACACGTGACCTCACCCAGCTTCCACAATATGACATATTTACACCCCGACGGCCTAGCTATTGGTGCCCCCACCTCCTTCATCCTTTCTGAATTCTACTTACAGGATTTGGAATCCCATAAAATCTACAGTCTCCTACTCAATCATACAGTTGAAGGACATATTGATCGTCAACAACGAAGACAACACGAACATTGACACCCTCCTGGACCACTTCAACAGTTTGTCTCCTAACCTCAGGCTCACCATAGATAAAGTAAAAGAACGCCAGATCAACTTCTTGGATAAACGATAACAGAGGAAAGAATAAATACATTATAGACATCTACAGGAAACCCACCTACACAGAAGCCTTGCCAGTGTCCACCTTACAACAAGAACATCAACTACTCCCAAGATTCATTAACGTAAAACTCATTAACCAAAATAAGTGCAGTTACATTCCTCTATTAATCATGAATTACCAATTGATCAACCACTAATTTTAAGCCCATAATTACACCCATATTCCAGTAATCTGACATTCCATAGTCCGCAATAAATCGACCCAACGTTACAAACCGTGCTACCAGACACTCACCAACACGCTAAAACGTTAACCCATCTACATCCTGGGAAAATTCCGCTCAACAGGTCTACCACCACGGCAACTTCGAGCCAAAATAAGACATAGTGCTTCTAGAACACAAAACAACTAATGAGACAACCCGAGATCCAACAGTTTGGCCTTAGTGCCTGTAACATACTTATTTGTCTTATTATAATACCTATATACCGTCGCTTTGTTCAGTGTTTTTGCACACCCGATAACTAATCAAACTTTTAACTTGTATTTTAATATACCATCGCAACTGAAAATCCTCTCTCTGTACACATATCCAGTGGTTTATTTTATCACGTTTTATCTCAAATACATTGTAAGAAACTGGGACTCACACTTGCATTTTATGAGCCAATTTACATAGGACCTACATTCCTAAATTAGGGCCTGATGATGACCTAGACGAGGTCGAAATATTTCGCCATGTAAACTCAAACAACTCAAATAAATAAGAGGTATTTGATTGATATAATCCTTATATCTTATCTTTAAACACATCGGATGTCTATCGTCACGTTTAAGTTACATCAATCAGCTAACAAGTTTTATTTTATTGCGATCGGTCTATAATTAAGGGAAAATTACTGGAAGATGAAAGTAACCTTCTTGTGTATCTTCGCTTCTATTGGAGGGATATTTCTGAAAATTCACGTGTCTCACTTCACAAGTTTTCACTATGAACAACGTAAGTTTTGTTGTGATCTGACAGTAATTATCGGCAGTTTTCTTGGAGAGTTTCCAGGAAATTGACCTTCCTGAAAAACTATCCCTGAAGCATCACACACATTGCCTACATGCAGTATCAATAGGTTATGTTCGAAAAGTAATTAAGGACACTTAACTTGCATAACAATGAATCACCTGGTTGTATCACAGCTTTCAGCGAGTGATTTTCCTGAAAATCTGCGTCTTGAATACAACGAAATTCCAGAATAATCGAAACAGAGAATTTTGAGTTTGGTGTGTGATTATATTGCAGTTACACAATTTGGCAATTAAGTGTTTAGTTTCATTTTACGTTGGGTTTTTAGAATCTCTCACACTTCAAGTCAATAGACGTAACACCGTTTATTTTAAAGTTACGTTGCATTTTGTGTGCTGCGTGTGGAACAGTTTGGAGCGGGTTGTGGGGAGTGAGTGTGCAGCAGGTGGATTTGTGGTGAGTGTGTGTCGGCATTGTGTGGTTGTGAGTAGAGGGAATTTAGTGGCTGCTGTTTTAAGAACCATTCAATTTTTTCATGAAGTTATATCGGGATGTTTGTAATTGAAGACGCTAATTATTATTTTAACTTTTGTGACTGAATTCCAGTTACTATTATCACCTCTATCACAATACAGATATCAACAGGGTCTTCAAGTAATGCTATAACGCACTTCAACTAAGAAAACGCGTCAGGCTGACAAATATTTTAAGTGGGAGTCGAACAATAAAGAATTGATAACAGCACGAACACTCCACAATATAACGTCACACTTACAGTGTCTGTCTTGTCTTCTTGAAAACAGCAGTAACGTAATGCAACCAGCTGCACTGGTTCACATCCATGTAACAGCAAAGTTAGCGGTCTGTGCAGTGCCTTAACGAAACTACAACTGTCAGCTGTTACAGCCTGTACATCAGTTCGGACGGTACATTACAGCTCTCCATCCAAGGAATGTGGACGGCCGACATTTCGCACTTCATCTCACTTCTTACAACAACTCACAAATACGTAATAATATTGCAACACTGTCTTTCACTGAAAGGACACCGGATCGCCCCTTCAACCACATGTTTTGTCGCCAATAGCCACCCGGCCATTCGCAAGAGCCTCATGTGGATTCCCTTAGAATTCCTTATGGAGGGGGTAGTTTTTTCTTTACCTTAAAATGTTTGGAAAAAAAATATGGAAGCAAATTTATTGGGATTAAAGTGAGAAGAATTTGTGTGTTTGTTATACTGGCAAAACACAGATATACACTGCAGTGTGAGGAATTGGTTGTGTGTGTTTATATATTTATTTACATAAGTATATATATATATACAGAGTGTCCCAGGAGGAATGTGAAATACTTCGGGAGAGTGTTCCTGATGTTAAACTATACCGATATAACACAAAACACCTATATCCAAAGTTGAACGGTTACGGAGATAATCGCCAGAGAAGTTTGAAACTTTGACAGCTGTTACACACTTATTGATTACCAAATACATATTGAAACTGGCAGGAATATGTGGTTTCTGTAATGTTAACTATAGACCGATCGCATTACAATAAACGCTGTTAGCCAATTGATGTAACTTAAACGTAATGGTAGCCATCCGATGTGTGTAAAGATAAGATATAATGATTACAACAGTCAAAAACATCCTATTTATCTTAGTTGTTTGAGTATATATGGGCGACATGTTTCGGCCTCGTCTAGGTCATTGTCAGGCCCTAATTAAGGAACATAGGTCTTACGCAAATTGGCTCATAAAATGTTATGTTGTGATCCCAGCTGCTCACAATGTATGCGTGGTAAATCTTGATAAAACAGACCATTGGATATATGCAGAGAGAGAGGATTTCAGTTGCGATGGTACATTAAAATTCAAGTTAAAAGTATTATTAGTTATCGGGTGTCCAAAAACACTGAACCAAGCGACTGTATATAACCATTATAATAAGAAAAAATCAGTACGTTACAGGCACTAAGGTCAAACCGTTGGATCTCGGTTTGTCTTAGTAGTTGTTTTGTGTTCTAGAAGCAGTATGCCTTATTTTGGCTCGACGTTGCCGTGGTGGTAGACCTGTTGAGCGGAATTTTGCCAGGATGTAGGTGGGTTAACGTGTTAGCGTGTTGGTGATTGCCTTGTAGCATGGTGGGTTCTGTTTAGTTGAGTTATTTGTTGACTGTTCCGTCTGTGTCAAATTTCTGGTATGTGGGTGTAAATATGGACTTAAAATTATTGGTTGATCAATTGGCAAATCATGATTAATATCCGAATGTAACTTTATTCATATTGGTTAATGATTATTACGTTATTCAGTCATGGGAGGCGTTGATGTTCTTGTTGTAAGGTAGACACTGTCGAGGCTTCTGTGTAGGTGGGTTTCCTGTAGATGTCTATAGTGAATTTATTCCTTTCTCTAGTTACCGTTATATACAACAAGTTGATCTGGCGTTGTTTTTCTTCCCCTATGGTGAGCCTGAGGTTAGGAGACAAACTGTTGAAGTGGTCCAGGCAGGTGTCAATTTTCGTGTTGTCTTCGTTGTAGACGATCAAAATGTCGTCATCATATCTGAAATAACCTTCAACTTTATGGTTGTGTAAGAGACTACAGATTTTATGAGATTCCAAATGCTTTAAGTAGAATTCAGAAAATACTGTGGAGGTGGGGGCACCCATAGCTAGGCTGTCGGGTTGTAAATGTGTCATATTGTGGAAGCGAAAATAAATCTGAGTGATAAATGTTTTGACAAGCTTGGTGAGGTCGCGTGTCTTGTTTTGTCTAATAATTGTTTTGACTTTTCATTTCGATGATTTTTATAATCTGTTTGGTCGGAATGTTCGTGTACATATTGGAAATGTCGAAGGAGACAAGCCTAAATTTGTTATTTTATGGGATGTCCGAAAAGTTCTTTATAAGGTATGGAGAATTTTGGACATTGTACGCATGTAGTAGGGGGGTATGTGGCTGTAGTTGTTTAACCAATAATTTTGCTACTTTGTAGGCGGGTGCGTTTGTCCAGTCCACTATCGGTCGGATGGGTGCATAAACTTTATGGAATTTTATCAAGTCTCTTGTTGATGGACTGGAGGGGTTAAGGTTGATGTACTTCCATTAGTTGTCCTTCGGTATGATCACGTTACATTCGTTCACAATTAATCTGGTTGCACGTTGCAGTTTTTTGGTAACTTCCTGCTTAGAGGGGTGAAGTTGTTTTCGGAGATGAAAGCTTGCACTTTGCTGTTGTATTCATCAGCGTACATTACGATCATGGAGTTGCATTTGACGGACTTAACGATTATGCACTAGACTCTTCGAGTTTGTATCTGATTTTTTTCAGAGACTTAAGTTCATGTTTGCTATTCTTTTTGCAGTTTGAATGTTGTTTATTGTGTTAGTTATACAATTAATGGAGGTTATGTGCTGCTTGGTGTCTTACACGTTCTTGTTCGTTCGTAGTAAGTCGTGAGATGTAAAGTGTCAGATATGAATTTCCAGCAAAACCGCTGCAACTGAAGGTAAAACACAGCCAGAAGTTACATTTTTCTTCATGTATGTGCTCTTAGTTACTCATCGATCGGAACCATATTTGTATATTTTGTGGATGGTGTTGCTCCAGCGAAAATTATGAATTTTGAGGGATTCCCTCCACTGCAACCAGAAGCACCGGCGGAAATTTCAATACCGTTCCAAAAAATTACACTTCATATGTGGCTGATTACAAACACAATTACACTCTTTGTAACGAAATTACGTTTATTGGCGGATGAATATTCAGGAACAATTCTACAAATGCAGCCAACATACAGCCGTCCAGTTACACAGATGTCCAAGTAACTGGCTTTTATTTTGATCCTTTTCAAACAGCCACAGAAAATTTCATAAAATACACGTAAAGCGACAGATGTGCATTTTTTATAAAACCCATCCAATGAAAGCCGACACACTGCGAAGAAAGTGTCTGTTCTTCAGCTGAAGTGTCCTTCATTACTGACCGATCGATGCCAAAAGTAAGTCGGCTATACCAAATGACAGTGCGGCAAGTGAAGTGCAGTAAAATTTCCTTGATATAATCCGAGGTTCACCTGACAAAGAGCTTTGACCTCCACGAACACAGCCTTTGATTACTGACTGATCGTCAGATTTCGGATCTGTATGCAGTGAAACATATGTATTTAAAACTTGAATTACAAATCAAGGAATCTTGCAGCATTTACTCAGCTGGGTACATTTTGAACTGGTACTTTTAATATTTTTTCAACACCCGTTTTATTTTTTTCGTAGACTCATCTAGGAAGAAATGAACATATTAAACAAAAATTCAATGTTATTCATACCTTCCATTTCCCTTGCAACTTCAGAGAACTGAATATGAATGACATTCCCCAGTATTATGATTGTTCCTTGCAATGAAGCTTGTTACTTGAACTGTCTGTCAGTGCAGGCCTTGCACACACTTATTCTGAACACTCGTAGAATTTACAACATTTTTTGATGTACTTATCTGTCATACAAACAGAACACATTCCATGCCATCTACTTTCGGCTTCCTTCACAATTGCAGTGAAGCTGACCGTTTCCAAGCTACACCCACTCCTCCCATTTCCACGCAGTATGACTGAACAAATTCTCAAAAAATTATATTTTTAATGAAACTGTTTTTATGAAACAGTCACCCGACAAATTTTTGGGAACATGTTCTGTACCGGATTGTGTTCCGATCGGAGGCAAAATTTTGAAACTACGAGGATTTTTTTTATTGATTTACATCCTGAACTGCAATTACACTCACTTCTGTTATGTGTGTTTAAATGAAACTTTTTCATTGATTTAATGCGAAGGACTCACACTTGAAATTTGTCAAAGCATTTTAGAAGCATCCTGTAAATTAAGAATTCTTGGGAACGGGGTGATGAGGGCTTTATTTTGACTAATGTGGGCGGAGCAAAGATGCATAATTCAATGCTTCATTATTGTCGCACCTGTCAAGTATTCCCGATAAAATACAATTTTCTTCGATAAGTAGAGCAGATCGTGATCGTTGAAAGGAAAAACCAGAAGTTTTGGTTCTTGAATGCGCATCGGATCTAGAATTGTTTGCGGCAAAAGTGAGAGTGAGAACGTTAGCGGTTCAGAATACTTCAGTGGAAAATAGACAGACAGACAGACAGATATCCCTGTTGCTGAAATCTGTAAGCAAACTGAGTGATTGGTTAGATATATAAAGGTATGTAAATACTTCATAACGTGCGGTACACCGTGGCACAGTTGGTTCACGCACTGTGCCACAAGCCGGAAAGTCGCGGGTTCAACTCCCGATGTTGGTGTCACTGGAATTTTTCTTTGACGTAATCCTTCTGGCCGCACTATGGTCTTTGTGTCGTCTCAGCCTACACAAGGGTTCAACGTCTTTCATGAGGGTAAAAGTGGCCGGGGGGTGACGTCAAACCACTTCCACCTAATGTCGAGGTCCTGAAAGAGTAGAGCTATACCTCTAATCTCCCTCTGGGGCCATGTGACCTACTTCAGAGTGAAATCTTACTTAAATTTGCCTTACCTTTACAATCTTACAAGCACACCGCTTACTGTACATAACGGTCTATATACAACATTCATTTTTTTCTTCAGTTCAACTTAAAATTAGAAATGTTTCAAGCAAACTTTGTACAGAAAATCACGAAGCATATTCTGTGTTCAATTCTTTTCGATAACCATTCCGTGTATGAAATAATGTAAAAAAATACCGCAGAGGGAGACCAGTCAAAGATGAAAATATAATATGGCGCATGCGTTTTGTGTGTTGGATAAAAAAGTGTACAAACACACACTCAGAATATTTAACACTTTCTGCTTTGCGACAGCAACAAAAGATTCTTTAACGCACCTCGATGTTAAGTTCTACGCACATTGTGTCTATTCTGGTAAACTTAATCGAGACTTGAACCAAGACTCCACTACCAGCTGCACAAGTTAACAGCTGATCTAATCCCATCCGCACAACTACCTGTTCGGTAGACCCGGATTCAATCCTCTGAATATCTTAAAGTTTATGCCAGTTAATAAATTTACCGTCCGTTACAATTAAGAAGTTCCACTCACCAGAAGCGTGTCACATATTTCGTGTTCTTACAGATGGCAGATGATAGACCTTGGTACGTCCTGCTGCACTTTCCACTGATTTTGAAGACACCCTTGACTGCACTACAGGCACACTTTCAAGTCCTGCATGTAAGATCAGCTTACTCACCAACTTCGCATATGATATCGGGTGGGTTGAAAATATCCACCGTTTGTTCACTGCAATTTGCGACGGTAAATCGAGATAACGTGAGAGATGTAGTTTGTGTTCATAGAGTTGTATGGGCGATAAATGATGTGACGTTATATCGGGGTTTGACTGTAATTAATCCTAATATTTGCAGTCTTCGACTGTTAATATACAGGATGATCCAAAAGTCCCTTGGTACCTGATGATTATAACACAGAAAGTTACAAATAATGTTCAAAATTTCCCCCCGGTAGTCTCCAGACATTTATTGACACGCCGAACTCTGTTCTCGAAGACCTTGTTAAGTATAGCACGGTCCATATTCTGAATGTATTTTGTGATGGCCATCTTCATCTCACCAATTGTGTGGGGATTGTGCGAATACACTGAGTATGTCCTCTAATCATCAGGTGTACAGAAAATTTTGATCGCCCTGTATTTAGCCCTCTAGTCTCTTGGTAAGCTGAAGTCACAGATTTGGCGGCTTCCATTTTACCGACTGAAATATGGGGTAGAAAAAGGTTTGAAATTAAGTTATATTATGAAATAAGCCCCCTTTTGTACATAAACCACAAAATTCCAAACCAAACTGCTGTAAAAATTCGTTCTACAGATGGCTGTATTGATTCTCCAACGACACCATCAATATGGTGATCAATCGAAAGGACATTCACCACAAAGCATAAAACCCAACTGTACAAAAACATGTCTCAAGATATTTGTTTGGGAAATTTATTGGGTTTCTATTATAACTAATTGCTGAATTCCAGTGTGGAATGTATAAAATTTAACAGATCTCAGGGCAATTCTATATATGGTACTAATATTCCTCCAATTATGATTATAAATAAGATATATGTAACTCAAAATCTTCCGCCTCTGTAGCTTGTTTCCTTCGTGGTCGGGCTAAGGACTTATCAGCACCCCTGCATAAATACATGTCTGACACTGTACTACTGCCAACAGTGTTCATGTTTCAGGTAAGCCAACCATACAACTGTAATGCCGGGTAAGGGGTATCAAATTAATCACTTGGGTTTTCATAAACTGCCACATTACTATACAGATGGTATCGTCCAAAAGATTGTATTTCATCTTTTTATTAGTGATGTCGCCATCTTACAACTTTGAGAAATGAAGCTGAAGGCACACCATTACCAAACTCTTTCTCTCTCTCTCCGCACATAATGATTCAGCAATGGTTAAAATTAATGATTCAAAAAAAACCTTGTCGCAACGTTTCAACACTGTTAACTACAGTGCATCAGCGGACACTCTACGTGTAGCTGTGCATATGGAACGTATTGTGAGGGCAAAAGATACATGTTTACTGCCTTCATTTAAATGTCTTGTTAATTACAGTTTTCAGGACGGTCAAAGAGAAGGGGTGAAATCTTCAAAGCAACTGGACTTACTATATTTTAAGAACAACAATTTGTGTCTAATTCTCACCTTCTTCTGTTCCACAGGGCACAAAATTACGTTAAATTACAAGGGTTTGCAAGAAACTGGAACAAAACTGGATACTTTGAAATTATCCACCAAGTGTGCAAGTTGGGGTAAAATTCTCATAAAAAAGCTTCATGGTGTCACTTGGATAATGTACAGTTTATCGATCACAAATCTTTTTATATAACCGCCAGATACTGTGAGGATAATAAGAATTATCGTAATGAAAATGTCACTGGTCCATGAATACCGGGTTGATTAAAATATCTCAAAACTTGATTTGGCCTTTTGTAAATGGGGTTCAGACTTTGCTTAGCTCTACACATGTTCATTACTCTATAATATTGTGTTGAACAAAATAAGTAATGTTATATGTACAGTGTGTATAACAGGCAGGGGAGGGGTTGTAGGGGCGTTAAAATTGTACGTGGGTAACCTAAATGTGTGGGATGATTTGTGGGACAAGAATACTGAAGGGAGAATAAAGAGAAGCAGATAGAAGAAATAGGATTATTTTGTGAATGCGATTGATGTGGCCCAGAATATTACAATTTGGGGCCATAATTTGTATGTATTCATTTCAATTTCAACACGCTGTAACCAGTCAACAATTTGGACCGCACTGCTAGTAATATTTTACTATGTGTTAAATGTGTACTGCTGTCTCTATCCACTGATTTAATCGACCCAACAAATTAACAAGTTATTAGTTGTTCAAACTCCTCTTGTGTGTGTTCAAGTTCAAATCTCGACAGACACACAATAAACACGTATCGGTTTTCCTGTTCATCGAGAGCAAGCAGCCATCTCTCTCAAATATTTTCTTATTAACCAAACAACCAAATACTATTGTACTACAATACTGTTCACATTATTGTACATCTGCAATTTTGTAAACTGTCAGTAAATAACATTCAATTTCTCACAGCCTCACATAAAGTATTTCCAAAACCTATATTCTTTCGGCCAACTCTACACAATAATATTCTTGTATGTCACTTTGCAGCATATTGGTCCGGGACATTCCTCATTCCAGCAATTGACTACGACCGTTACTTTATTATGAAGCACTGCCCCTTAAATTCAAACGAAGACCGTATGTACCTGCTTTGGGTATTTTAAATGTGTTACGAAGTGAATTCCAGATATGTGACTAATGGGTTTGTGGTGGCTTTCCGTTGACTCCAATCGGGGTGTTAAAAAAAATTTGATATTTTTCAAATTTTCCAAATAATGTGCAAAAGTTCTTGCTTGACTTAACGCTTACAATGATTACATAAAGATAAATGTACCTTTGGCACAATATCTGTTTTAATTCTTCTTAGAATAAGGAACTTTACAGAACAAATTTGTAGAATAATTCAAAAAGGGCATTTTTTTAATAAACCTGTTCTGAAAAAGGACCTTTTATGAAATAACGTGGAACAATATGCTAGAATCAGACACGAAATACATGATAAAATAATACAGCGCATGCGCGTTGCATGTTGGTTAGATAAGGGTTGAAAAACACACTCAGCATATGTAGAACATATTCGTTTTCCACACCAACAACAGATACACATCCCCACAAATATGTCATTTCTATCAGTACACTGCCTGTCTTATTTTTTTGTTTGTCTTCACAAACTCTATTGTTGATGAACATTAGACAACATAATTACACACAAAATGTACAAACGCACATATTTTTAACAGACTATATTTCCACCAAACCAATTCACACCAGCAATAATGTACAGCACACAAACCACCAAATTTAATGTGAAACGTTCTGCTATACGATGTATTCTTGTGCGTTCCCCTATGGCCTATGTCAACCCTTTCTGGCACTACATAACACTATGTATAGTCCCACCAAACATTAGTACTGAATGTCTGTATGGGTGGAAAGTAATACAGGGAAATACAATATAGTTTGTAAAACCCTCAAGAGATGCGGAGAAAGAATGAAAATCAGAAAATTTCAGTAGTCACAAATTAGTCAATAACACATCAAGGAAGTTTAAGTGCTTACAACCGCCAATTATCTGTTTGGAGAGGTTGTTTATGTGGCATTCCGTAGCAGTCGTCCTGACATAGTGACATGGTTGCGGGTTCAGAAGAATTTGCTTGAAAACAAAATTGATATCAGACAGTTGGTGAAATGGCCTACGCCAGTAGGCAGTATCATCAACAGAAGGAGGAAGTTCCACATACAGACACTGTCGTAGGAAATGGAAAATAACTTCCTGCAAATTTAAACATTCTGTACAACTCAATATATTTCTTGTATGCAATCTTTTGTACCAGAAATATAATTTATATTCACTTAAATATACACCATATTTTTTTCCTTTTCCTCACTTAAGACCCAACATTGGAGACTGAACTTTCTTACGAAATTTACACTGAAGTCCCTGTAGCTCGCTGTATATTGTGACTAGCTTCCGGTATGGACGAACGTGGTTTGGTAGTTCTGAAAGGGGAATTTCATTCTCTTGTGAATTCGTCCATTCTCTCTCTCTCATTCCATCCCTCACGTTCTGCAGGTTCTGGTCGTTCTTTCAGCAGGGAATAGCTGTCGGACGTTGACATTAACTGCACACCTCAGTCTACAGCTGTCGTACAGATCACGTCGAAGTGTAAATATTAACCTCTGCTCCATAATCACGTCGTATAATTGGTCTTGTTCAAAATGATACCCGATGCGAAGCAGCAACTACATCAATCTCTTATAGTTATATTAACAGCAATACCGCACTGTTCACTGTTGCTGCTAGCACTAGGTAAAGGTATGTGGTAAATATGGTGCTAAAATAACTCGGTAGTTTGTTACAGGTACCTAGGTATCTTCAAAACACCATCAAACAGGTAAATGATAAAGATGTCCTTGTCCGTACCTTAAAGGAATATAAAGGGGAGTGGCGGTATATCTGCACACATTCTTAATCTCCGCACTCGGAGGAGGTAATTGTACAGCCGCAGGCACCAGCCGCTATACCCCAGGAAGGAGAACCCAGTAGCCATTCCGCCGAAATGACGGTCTGGATATTTTGGACAAAAGAGAATCTCTCGCCGTAATGAGATTCGAACCCCGTACCATGCAGCCCACAACTTAGTCATTATACTGACTGCCAAACGTTGTAACTTCAGAGATGGAAATATATTAATGAATGTAGAGAAAGTACGGATCGGGAAGAAGGCGGTCGCAGACTGTTTACAGGCTACATCCTGGCACGTTCCTGATATGACCGAGGAAATATAGGATAGAATTCGGAAGTACGATCAATAATCCGACCGAGATTCAAATACGATACCCTCCACTTATAACTGTTACCAACACACCCACCAATCAACACAGAAACTCCATCAGTCCACAGCATCCATTGATACAGGACACGAATTAGTCACATGACTTCTCATCGATATTTCTGAAGTTGTTGCGATTATACATATGTCATTGTTTTATGTGTTGTCATTTTTTTGCACGTGTACAGTACATTAAAGATAATGAAACACTTCACAAGTGTCATGATGTATTACATAAATTTGTTTCACCTATTGCGTAGATAAAGGTGACCTCATATTTTTCGAGCCATACAGTTTAGAATTATTTTGGATTTTACCCAAGTCAAAAGCAGTACCAGGTGCACACTCGAAAATTTTCATTTGGGAATAGGAGGCTGACCGAAGCATATATACGGTTCATGTTTGAAATTTAAAAAATTAAGTAATAATAATCCTGTGTTAAGTATAACTGTAACGTAATTCTGTTTGCAGCTACTTTTATATACAAAACAATAAAAATACATGATCCAAGACACATTCACGGTAAATCAAGAGGCCTAATTTTTAAACTAAAATATCTTAAGCCATTTTATGTTACAAAATTTTAATATGCTAGTCCTCAAACGATTCCAATGGATAATTTCGGCTGAAGGATAAATTGCCTGAAAACCTTAATGTAATCGTGCCTACAAAATCATTGTTTCTAAAATTTCGATTGAAGGGGGGGAGGGGTTTATCCCGGCTGCCCCTCCCGCACTTGGCTGAGCTCCTAACTTGTACAGTCTATAAATACGAACAGGGCTGGCTCAATCCATTCCACATATCAGCACCCGTTCGTAACATTAACAATTCTGACTACAAGTCAGCTCCACTTATCGTCTCTATCGCAGTCCACATATTAACTGGTTTCGTCATGTTCTGTTTTAATGCACATCATCTCAGTCAACATGTCAGCTCTGCCACACTGTCCAGTGGGAGACAAACAAGAATGAAGTGATAAGAGATTACACTATTGTTAAAAATGCAACACGTGCCAACATCTACGTTCTGTTGGGTGAACTGTGACAAAAAGGTGGAAGAAGCCAAGAGGTGTTGCTGTACAGTTCGGTAAATGATAACATTGCCCATATTGCAGTACAGTTACAGCATAATGACAGGTTCAGCAACTGTGTGTTGTTGTACTGATTGTATAAACTGTACTGCAGTGGACGGTTGGAAGAAGTGCACAGAGGTAATGGTTGTAGCTACACAGTGTGCAGCGCCTTGTGAATAATTTACATACCAACAATAGACTAAAATTCTACATTTCGCCATAAAATCCCTAACCTAGGACGTTCTGTGACCTTGAAAATTGGCACTATGAAAGAATCAAATATCTGCCACAGTTCAGGTATCTGGTCTATATACAGCTCCAACTAACCTTGTCAGAATTCCACACTAACAACTCTGACTTAAAGAAATCTCCTTTTTTCGCCACTGTCATGTTCGAGATAATAGCTGGTTTTATCATGTAATACTTTAATACACATCATCGCAGCAACATGTCAGCCCCACTGTACTGTCTCAAGTGGAATGCAAACAAGAATAAAGTAATAACAGAAATTATACTATTGTTAAAACTGCCGCACGTGTCAACATGTGAGTACTGATGGGCGAACTGTGATGAAACGTTGGAAGAAGCCAACAGTTGTTGCTGTACAGTTCGCCAAATGATAGCATTGTACATATTGCAGTACAGTTACAGCCTAATGACAAGTTTAGCAACTGTATGTTTATGTATTCTGAGGCGGCGTTAGTACGAGTAGTACGCGGGTCTTAGGGTAAACTTGACCGCGCGTGGCCAGAGTATCGGTATCTTGTTTGGTATGCTACCGCAAACACTGATTATATCTAGACTGGATCAATTTTCGCGACTTTGCGCAAGAATTATTTTTATTTATTCATAAATTTTTTTTCCTGTTTGTGGAAAACGGTTTTTTTTATCGAAAATGGGGGGCCTTGAGCGGTGGCCCCTATTGCCACCCCCAAACGCCGCCTCTGGCTGTGCTGATTGTATAACGTGTACTGAAGTGGACGTTTGGAAGAAGTGCACAGAGTTAATGAATGTAGCTACACAGTTTTTACAAATATTGACACTTGTTTAATGTATGTGGTAAATATGGTGCTCAAAATAACTCGGTAGTTTTGTTGCAGGTGACTACGTAAATTCAAAACTCCACAAAAAAGTAAAAGTTAAAACTGTCTTTGTCCGTGCCATAAAGAAATGTAAGGGGAGTGGCGGTATATCTGCACTCTCTCTTAATCTCCGCACTAGAACGAGGTAATTGTACAGCCGCAGGCACCAGCCGCTATATCCCAGGAAAGAGAACCCAATACCCATTCCGCCGAAAAGACGGTCTGGATATTTTGGACAAGAGAAAATCTGTCGCCCCGATGAGATTCGAACCCCGAATCATCCAGGCCACAACTTAGACATTATACTGACGGTCAAACGTTGTAACTTAGGAGATGGAAATATATTCATAAAAGTAGAGAAAGTATGGGTCGAGAAGGAGACGGTCGCATCCTGTTTACAGGCACGTTCCTGCTATGAACGAGGATATACAGGATAGAAATCGGAAGTACCATCAACAATCCGACCCAGATTCAAACACGTTACCCTACACTTATAACTGTTACGTACACACCCACCAATCAACACAAAACTCCATCAGTCCACAACATCCCTTGATAAAAACATGAATTAGTCACGTGATTTCACATCGATAATTCCATAGTTGCTGCGATTATACTTGTCATTGTTTTATGTGTTGTCATTATTTTGCACGTGTACCGTACATTAAAGATAATGAAACACTTCACAAGTGTCATGATGTATTACATAAATTTGTTTCAACTATTGCGTACATAAAGGTGACCTCATATTTTACAAGTCATGCAGTTTGGAATTATTTTGGATTTTACCCAAGTCAAAACCAGTACCAGGCGCAAACTCGAAATTTTTCATTGGGGAAAAGGAGGCTGACCCCAGCATACATACAGTTTATGTTTGAAGTTTAAAAAATTACATCATAATAATCATGTGTTAAGTATACCTGTAACGTAACGTAACTTAACGCTGTTTACAGCTGCTTTTATATACAAACCAATATAAATACATGTTCCATGACCGACTCACCTTAAAGCAAGAAGTCTAATTCTTTTAACTAGGATATTTGAAGTCTTTTTGTGTTTCAAAATTCTAATACGCTAGTCCTCAAATAACTACAATGTCTAATTTCGGCTGAAGGATAAATCGCAAGAAACACTTAATGTAATCGTGCCTACAAAATCAGTGTTTTTTATCATGTGTCTATTTGAGTGGTAATATAAACGAAATTTTTTAATCTCCAGGCCTAACTCAGATTTTTGTTTGTTACTGAATAACCTGCAATGTCTAACTCGTTAAAGCACTGTCCATATTTAAAAGATAACTGTTTCTCAGCCTGTCTGGGAATTCTCCCTTTTGTATGGAACCCGAAGATTTTATACTGTGTTTACAAGCGCCCCTTAGTTTGTCACTTCCAGAGCCGGCTCAATCCATCCCACTCCGTTCCTTCTCATTTCTCTAAGATCCATTTTAATATTATTCTCCCATCTAGGTGTATGTCTTGGAATTCTGTAACAAGATCTATATTATATGTGCAACGTGTCTGGACTGTACGAACTTCTGGAATGAAAAGCGTAACATGATATTTAGGTTTGACCTTTGAGATTTGAATGCGTGTGCTGTTATCGACAGAGAACTTGTTGTTATCTACAAAACATTATAATATAAGTTGGCTTTTCTGAACCTTTATAGAAGTTAATTTAATGGGATTAAACACCAGATTGTGCATTTAAACTTTCCTCTCTCTGGACTTATGTAACCAGCTGTTACATGCGGTTTGGATTGTGTTGAATTATGTTTATGTAAGGTGGGAGAGACAGGAGACTGAAGACCATACTGGAGACAGGAGACTGAAGACCATACAGGAGACAGGAGACTGAAGACCATACAGGAGACAGGAGACTGAAGACCATACAGGAGACAGGAGACTGAAGACCATACAGGAGACAGTCATTAGTACTGGAGCATGAGAGGTTCAGGGGCCGTGCAGTATAGCAGCTTACAGCGCGATATCGTATTGGTGGTGTCACATTTATTTCCAGAACTGAGGTAGTTATGGTATCTTATCTTGCAACACAGGGAGAACTGGGATGGTGACGGTTAAAGTACAATAAATGGAATTGTTAAGAGAGATTGTCAGCAAAAGATGTTATCGGATTGAAAAATAATAATGGACATTATCACAAGAAATGGGCCTGTAAATAAGGTAGCGAGTGTGCTTGAGTATTTAGAAAGTGGATATGGCAGTAAACGAAACAACAGAAATGAATTCGTTGTCGATACGTACCGTTACAGTGTGGGAACAGGGTGTTTATAGAAGGGACTGCTAATTTTTGAACCGACTGACTGACTGATTGACTGTATGGTGCAGAGGCGTTCTTGAGAAGCTGACAGGTCCTCAACTAGTCAAGAAATTTCCCCATATTATGGAATCTGATAGTTTATTACCACCTTTACTAGAACCCAGCCTGCCACCTGTCTCTGCCCTCAGCCAGATCAGTCCACGCATCACAAAACGACTTTTCAAAGTTTTCTGCAATCTCATGTCGGACGGTACCCAGAAGCACAAGAAGACATATCCGTCAGAACCGTGCGCTATTAGCCCGTTCCAGACAGAAGTGAACCTGCGACTGTTTATTG
>Ga0209629_10000961_pt1 | contig 17109 bp, 9 predicted proteins | sample TergutCu122P5_FD_187286 | JGI IMG/M metagenome (GOLD analysis project Ga0209629, IMG submission 187286) | Cubitermes ugandensis P5 segment gut microbial communities from Kakamega Forest, Kenya - Cu122 P5 (SPAdes) (version 2) | ecosystem: Host-associated > Arthropoda: Insects > Digestive system >...
GTGCTGTAATATATGAATTGTAATCTATTGTAATTGTACCTTTGTTTGACTTGTCCAAGTGTACATATGTATATGAATGGATACAAATACAAATCAAACCAAATTTAACACCCCAACCATTTCTATAAAGCATATCTGTTTGTATAAACTGAAAGTTAAAATTTCTTGAAACTGTGACATTTCAGTTTTCTTGTTTATATGTTAACCTACATACAGACAAGAAAACACACCTCTGACTGTTGACAAAAAGACACAAACTGTAGGACAACTCCAATTTCAACTTCAGGGAAATCCAATCAGAATACTGCATCTTCAGTTGGACAATAGTAACATCACTGACAATGAATTGTGCTGGATCTTCATGTGTGTAGGCCCACTGCATCATAGTAAAATGTAACACAACAGATTCCAGTAACATGCAATCTCCAGGGCATTATTCAATTAAAATAACATTAATAGAAGGGAGAAAAAAATATACACCAAAAAGATGACACTCAATACACATATGCACATAACAATTTAACTAATTCTACACATTCCACAGCCTGACATAATAATTCTGCACTAAGTACGTTCATATACACTGTCTACTAATACAAACTGAGCTATATGGTTTCTCTGACATTGTAACAAACATGTATTTCAATATGACTGAATTCTATTGATGTATTAGTGCACTGTACTTAGTACTGGTATGGGCCTTTCAATAGTCACTGTCACGAAAATGGAGGCAGTAAGGACTTCTGAAGGGGGTGCAATACATCTATGCAGCATCATCACCATACAATGGGGCACATGTTAGTACTGAACTGCTGTGAAAGCATGAATTATTTTCCACATTAAGTCACTCCCACATAATCCACATGCTATAAATAGATTAATCTAAGCACATAGAAAAACTAAAATGGTTGCCATATTAGATAATTATCACAAATTTCGTTTGCATGTATTATGTGGAAGTAACTAAATTCTAATGTCACATACAATTTATTATTCAAAAGTTAACAAGCAATTGGAGTTCTCTTGGCTGAGTGAAGTGAAAGTTTCTTCTTGGACTCCAACGTGTGTGTCAGTCACACAGATATTTTTCAGTGTTTACTTAATAATCCTCACTGAATTTTGGCCAAATTTCAACCATGGAATTGTAACTTTTGAAGCAGAACTGTAACAGACAGATATTTAAGCCACAGTGGAACACAGTACAAGACCATTTAATCTAAAAATTAATGTCAGAATATATGTTACTTTTATGACCTCAACAACAAAAACACAACTGATTGTGTGCTCTCAAATCATCCAAAAAAGAATCTGATGTAAAGAGATGTTGCAGAATGTGGATATAAAAACATACATGCCCTCATTAACACAAACATGCAGAAAAAATCACTGACGTATTATGAAATTTGAAATGTTGGTAAATTTTTACCAGGTTATGAGACAACACATCCCAAAATTTGGCAATATTTTTCATGACTGCTAGACCCACTGATTCATGGTTTACAGGATAAGGTAATTCCAACTGCAGAATATAATAATGATTGCAGTATCTGCTTTTGTGAGTGAGGAGCTTCATTCAGGATAGTCAGTAAGCCAGCCAGGATAAGGGCTAGGTCGACATCATCATCATCATCGTCGTCGTCGTCGTCGTCGTCGTCGTCGTCGTCGTCGTCGTCGTCATCATCATCATCATCATCATCATCATCATCATATAGCTTGCACCGTTTTAAGCGTCATGACCTGTTCCAGTCTCAATAACTGTCAAGAAGTCTTTTGAGGGGTCGTCCTTGGCTCTGTTTCTCACATGGTTGATATTTTATGATTAAGTGTGGCAGTCTGTATCTGTGCATTCACCATACATGTTGAATCCATTTATTTCTGTAATTTTTAATTTTCTTTAAAACTGGGTTCAAGTTCTGATAAAATATCTACATTGGTTTTGTAATCCTTCCACATGCATTTTGCCATTCTCATAAATTTAATTTCCGCCGACATCCTGGATTTATCATGTTCTCTTATTGCCCAGGTGTCACATTCATATAACAAAGTAGGTTATTAATTTTCAATCTAGCATGTTTTTGGACTTGAGAGGGTTTTAAAGTTCTGTTACTAATTCCCATTATCTGAAGAAATTTTGATATTTAAACAGTAATATCTTTCTTATTCTGGTATGAAATAGAGCAACCTGGGTAATTGACAGTGTTTATCTGTTCCATAATATTATTATTTTTTACATTTTACTTCTTTATGAACTAGGCACCTAATAAAAATATAACGTGTTACTGGGACATGAACTTGGTCAATAAAAAACGAATTTTTATTGACTGAATTAATCAGCAAGAAAATACACATGTTTAAAACACATAACCTATTTCAGTGAAAAACTAACTCCATGAAGCAGCCAACATCATGACAAGTAACTAGTCACTCAGCTAGCCAAGAACTTCTAGAACTTCTATGTTGCTCGTGGAACTCAAGGGTTCATCACCTTGTTCAAAACAACCTACCGCGATCCATAAGTTAAGCCACATGTATCTGTAGACAATGTCACACCATATTTCTCTCAGATCCATTTTAACGTTATCCTCCTAAATATGCCTAGACCTCTCAAATAGTCTTATATTTTTTCAGCTTTTCCAAATTCTCTACAATTATACGCTCATTTCTCATCTCTCCCATACATTTCATGCTCCACCCATCCACTCTCCTTAATTACATGACCTTAACAGTATTTGGTTACAACAGTTTTAACGCATCTTAAATTAATATACGTATTAAAAACCATAGGGAGCTGTAATAGCATAGTCAGTATAAAGAATAGGCTATAGGCTGGACAGTACAAGTTTCAATTTCCAGAAGGAACAAGAGACTTTTCTCCTCCCCATAACAGCCAGACCAAGCCTGGGGCCCACTGAGCCTCTTTTTCAATGCATAGCAGGGTTCATTCCCTGACCATAAAGTGGCCAATTTGATATTCAGAGGACCGTGCATCGTGATATATTCTTATAATAAAACCAACGAGATGTACTAATTTCTCAAATTTATTTTTGGAATAGAACTCTACATGTTTCAGGCACGTTTTCTGTCCATCATCAGAGGAGTCTAGTACTGTATACACAACAATAGGTATATGTCATACAGGTTTTGCTGACTGCTTGCTAGCGGGATCAGGATGGAACATAAAGTGGCCAGGGCACAAAGTTGACCAATAATCTCCACCTAGTGCCTGGACGGATCTAAACCTCCACTTGCTCTGTAAGTCTTCATAGCGTGGACAGAGACTTTATCTTGTATTAAAAATTATATGATGTAACAACATTAAACTTTATTATAATTAAAACTTTAGACGTGTATTATAAACCAGTGTGTTTCAGCTCTTTCCTGTCACCATCTTCTGCGATGTTCAAAAACAGTTATCCAGCTATTAAAAATTTGACATTAAGTGATACTTAGGAACTTTTAATAGCTTAATTGCTGAACACCTCTTAACATGGGAGGGGAGGAACTGAAACACATGGGTCATAATAAATGTCTAATTTTTATTATACAAGTACTCAATTTTAAAGTTGTATTAGATAATATATATAAAACTGGCACAATGGTAAGTTACTTCAACTATTAACCCTTTAAATGCCGAATTAAATCCCATCTGCCATTTGCTGGCATTATTAGGAGCTCACCATATTCTCCACGTTAGCAGGATAAAGGATTAAAATCAATGCAATCTTCCCTGCATGAAAGCTCAACAAACTATTCATGATACAAATGTACAAACCTAACTCATTACAGCTCTTGATGCCAACCGCTGAACAATCAAGAAACACTGCAATTCATTCATACAGACTTGTCTGGAAACATGTAAGAGAAGGACAATGGAAGACACTCTCAGTTCACTCAGCCTGCTACAGTGGTCACTAAGCAGTGCTCTCATATGTCTTATAGCTTACTTTTATATAGTACACAGCCACCAAAAGAGCATTGATTCATTTAAATTCATGACTAGCATAACAAGTCATGGCACCAGACTTCCTGCCATTTTACAGCAAGCCTTCAACAAAGTACAACTCACATTACCCAAAAGGTTCATTGCAAGTTACTTTTTTAAAAGAGAAGGAAGCACTTTACCATCATTTCTGTACTCTGTTGAATACCTTACTTACCACACAGCATAAACTGCATATTTCAACAAACTGTCTCATGACACATCCAATACAACAGCATAGTATATACAACAACAACTGGAAAATACAATTTTGTATATATATATATATATGTCATTAACAGAGACAAAAAACTATACCTACATCAAGACCAGTCAACAATTACCCAGTCCTATATATCCTCAGAATGAATAACCTATGATTAAATGTACAGAATCTTCTAAAAATATGCTCCATTTCCTTCAACAGTGCAATAATTTATAATGCAGCCAGTTTTTATCAGCACACGGATAAGAGCAGTGCTAATTAGAACTGATATGCATACCAGCAAAACTTATAAATGCTGCACATCTGCCAGCACAATGTATGTTGTGACCCTGAGGCCATTTTCACCAGAGTGGCAACATAACACGTTTTTAGAGGGGAGGGGGGACCACTAGATAATAGCAATACAAAAATGTAACAAAACACATACATAAATACAAAGTAATCAACATTAATCATGAGATCTCTAGTTTCAATCTGGCTTGGAGCCTGAAGTCAGAGGCAGGCAAGGTCACACAGTGGGCACAAACAGCCTTAAAAATTCAAATCTTTGCAGATGTTAAGTATGGCAATGATTACTAGCATACCCAGCTCACCTGCATATGGTGTATCCTGGATAATATTTAAGTCTATTATCCCAAACAGCACAGAAATCTATCACTATCTATAGATACAGTGAAATATAATGTTAATAAAAACAACATTCACAACTAAATGTTCATTCTGATGCAATAGGAGACCCCTCACCCAAGGATCTAATTTAAAAATTCTTTCTACCACAGACCTGAAAAACATATAATTAAAAAAAAAACAGTGTTATTCTTTACAATGAAACATACACATAAAATATTTTTTAAATACAAACTGGAAGGAAAGGAAAGTGAACATATTTTTGGGAAGACACTTTGTGCCCTTGGCACCACACATTCAAGTATTGGCAGGACACTTCATAAATGTCATTGAAACGCCACAATGTATACTATGACATGATGGATCATCATCATGAGATCTGATGACTAAATTAATCTAAAACACTTGTAAACTAGTCCACTAAAATCCAATCCTCAGATTAACAATTCACAAATCTCATAATAAAAGCCACACATTTCTCACACTTAATGAAATACTGGAAGAAGAAACAAGAACCTTCAGCCTTTAGCAATTTTGGCTCAGTATTGGTCAACAGTTTTCCTTGTCTGCTTTCCCTTTGCTAACTTGACAGTTCACTCAGGTTTGTGACATACACAATAATGGTGATCACAAACAACAATATTAATGTGATCTCTCTGAGGTCCTATAACAAAGACAATATAGTAAAATGTCTTCTGGGATGTCATGCCTTTCAGACTGATAAAAAGGTACCAGTATTTCACAGCTACAGCTGCCTCTACCCTTAGGGGACTGAAGACAGAAGCAAAAGGTTTCTCTGAAACGTTGGTAAATATCTGCCAGACTACATGGCATCACACACAACAAGTAAGTTTTTTTTCAACAAAATGAATATTTTAGACTATGAACTGTTACATATTCTCACGGTTTTCAGAGATAATAAGAAATTTGCTTCCCTCACACCATAGTATAATATTAAATTTCTCACAACTGAGTGGAAATTCTTCAGCCAGTTTGCCCAAGAAATCACCCAGACATACTGGTAGGGTATTTCAGAGATGCTACGAAAAGAAGCTTATTAAGAGCATTTCTAATAACAAGAGTATCAAATGTCAGATATAAATAAAATCTTACATAAAAACCCACAGTATTTTGAAAGCATAGCCAACCCCTGAATCATATTTTTTTTAAGCTGAGAAAATAGACTGCAGTTACAGGTATAAACATATACCAGAATTTCAGGCAAATTGGTAAACAAATGAAAATACAAGTGGGGGGCGGGGAGGGGGGTGGAGGGAAGTGTAAGGTTTAGAGGTAGTTATGGAGAAATTATTATAAATAGAAATACTTTAGTACAAGGGCATCAAACTGTTTTTGTCAAAGAGCCAGCAGCCTTACTGTGGGCTCATTTGCAGGCTGCACATATATAAATCAAAATAAGTAGTATACCTAGCTGTATGTAAGTTTTTACAGTATAAACAAGCACACACATGCATAATTTACAAATGTTGTTGCAGGCAGTGGGTTCGCCACTCCTTCCTTAGCGTATTAAATAATTTAGATGAGATTAGAACCTTTCAAAATAGGATAAGTACTATAAGATAAACATTAGTGGATGTGCACTGGCAAAAACTTGGTATTATCAGTCACGTCAAAAGAACTGTATCTGAAACTCCACATAAATCTCATAACCACATACCACTGTCATAATTCTATAAAGCTGAAAATCTGACATGAAAATATGTAACAAAATATAGATAACATGGGGCAACAAAATACACATAAGAAAGCTGAACCACAGGAGTAGGAATGCAAAGGCTATGTGAATAACAGAAAACACTGAATAATAATGAGAAAAACATACTGATTACAAATGAACAGGTAAAGTGGAGAAAAACACAGCAATATGAGTACCTAATACAGGCACTGGATAAAAAGCTGAAGGCACTGTAAATGGAAGAACCGGTGTCTTTAACTGAAACAGACATAAAAATATTGAAAAATGGGGATATAATGCCTGTGCAACTAGTTATGCCAAACTTTTATGAAACTTAACACACTGGATGAATTCCGATGAACAATTCCTAATGGTGAGAACAGGAGACCACAAATTCATTACCAAGGTAAATATGTTATATGAAGAGAACAGCATTAAAAATTTTTAAGGTCTGATGGTAAATTTTACCAACAGAAAAAGTTTAAAAGCAGTTGTTGCAAGAATAATAAAATTTAGTCTTCTAGTGGCATCAGGTGCTCCCTGCCAGCTGCTTAGTCTGTGGAATATACAGGATAATTGTAAAGTAAATACACAATGTGACTCCCATTGCTTCTCAGTGAAACAATTAGGAACAATTGCTCTTCATGCAAGATGGTGCACCACCACATTTTGCAATTCCTATTTGGACGTGGCTTCACATCAGTTTACCTGGTTGGAATGACCTCTGCAAAGTCCCAGTCATATTCCATTTGATTTCTATTAATAGGAATGGGCCAAAGATTAATTCTACCAACCAAAATCAAGAGCATTTGATGAAATGGAACAAATTTGAGATACTTCTGGCACTGTTTTTCTTGGCTTCTTAAGAAAAACTGTTGAGTCTGTGTGTTCCAGGTTGCAGACAAGTGGGCAGAATGCTGGGGCCTATATTAATGTCTGTCACTATATGTCAGTGTATTGGCATTACAAGTGTGCAAGAATCATAGTAATATAGTATTCCATTTAGGATATACAGCCATTTAACATTATGTATGTACTTTTCATTCATGCTGTACATTCAAATGATATGAGCTGAATGATGAAGCAGTGATAGGGTGAACTATACTTCCATCAACTTCAACATAAGTTATAGTTACTACACTAGTGATTTCCACAAAATCTGTTTCTTATAAACATAGTGCATAAGGCATAGTACTGTGTATCTCATGAATCACTCTAGCTTCTCTTCATGACATTTCTGTACTGGGTAACAGCAAACCCTGGTAACAACCTAAAAACCAGCAACCACCAATAGTGGCATAAACCACAAGAAAGATCTCTACATCCCACATACATAAATTTCAGACAATGGATATTTAATACAGAAAAAGTCATATATTAATGCCTGAGAGTGAGCTTCATGTCTTATATGAGTTGGAAAAGATCAATAATCACGATACAGAAGTAACAGACATCATATATCATGGTACAGGAAGAAACTAACAGAACTGTTCAGAGTAGCCAGAACATCTGAATACAACACAAGATTTAATTGCTCATTACTTCTTCAGTTCACCATCATAACAGCATATTGTCCATCATTTCTGTTCCTGGTAAAATGTAGTGTAAAATCACTGACTCTTATTCATTTCTCTCAGCTTACAGTAAATCAACCTTTATTTTGAATCTCATGCTTGAAGTTCCTATCCATATGCATAAAAGATATTTGTGGCATGAAAGCTGTTACAAAAATCTGCACTTACAGCTCTCATCAAAGGACACAGCACTTGTTAAACATATTGCATCTTTCTATAAAAACATGTCTGCAAAGGGTAAGGCAGTGAAGTAATATGGGCTTATTGGTTATGCTCATTCACAACATGATGAAATATTGGGAGATCAAAACAAGAAGAACAGAGCATGGAACAAGCCTTCCAACACCTAAACTTATCCGAAGCAACTTCTAAAACAGACTGAGTGACCAACTCCATGCAGCAAAGTTATTCTTGAGGAGCTAACATCTTCTCAGCTGGTAAGTTACCATCTTCTTGGAAACTGAATATTCATCACTTTGTTCACAGTAGCCGAGCACTGGACCACATCCTCAACCAGATGAATCCAATCTACAATCTCCCATGCTATTGCTGTAAGATCCCATATTCATATTACCCTCCCACAGGCCTAACATGTGTTCTCTTCCATTCAGGTACACTTCTGTTATGTCATTCACCCTCCAATAACAATAGCTGCAATGAATAAGTAATAAGGAAAGTATATGATATTTGATGATGGGGGTGGAGGAGGAGAAAGAGGTAATAAAACCAAAACATCATAGTAATCTCAGCAACACACTAACAGACATCTTGTAAATAAACCAACTTGGTGCACAATTTTTTTCTTCTTAGTATATTTATATTTGTCTATCTCTACATGTTTCTGGCTGCTATGGGCCCATCATCAGGAGATACAGCTGTGTTTATGTGACACTTGGTACTTGTTTTTCTGTATGGATGACTCTCTGGTATGCAGAGTATTGTTCCATCCTGCATACCAGAGAGTCATCCATACAGAAAAACAAGTACCAAGTGTCACATAAACACAGTTGTATCTCCTGATGATGGGCCCATAGCAGCCCAAAACATGTAGAGATTGACAAATATAAATATACTAAGAAGAAAAAAATTGTGCACCAAGCTGGTTTATTTACAAGATTATACAGGGATGCACGGTCAACAAAACATAAAAAACTAATAAACATGTAAATGAAACTCTTGTCTATTCAGAACTAAAGCTAAGAATGAGTGTAGCTCTTAACTCAGCTCCCTCTACATGCCTTCAAAGCATGGGCAGGAACAACTTCTTCACATGTACACGCGCGCGCACACACACACACAAAAGAAATGAGGAAGAGGGGAATCTTCAATGGCAATGGTTAACACTAGGGCTCAATAAATACACTAATTTTTTAATCAAGGGGTGCTTCACTTTTCAACAACTCAGCTCCATGAAGCTGGTGTATTAATCAGTGAAGATGCACAACCTTATGCCATGAAATGGTTAAACACAAAATGAAATTTAGCTTTAAATACAGTCTATGTATGTTTCTCAGTGCCATTACATTCTGAATGTCAGTCAAGAATTATCTCTGTGGTCACATATGTTGCGACCCACAACACTGTGCAGACAAAAGAAATGCATGCAAGATGCAAAATATTCATAATTCAACAGAAGAAGGTAACTTTCATGATGATAGCAGAAATTCACTGAAACCAACTATTATGGAGAACTTCAGCTGTCACATGTGTAGACAAACAAAGTGGACAGAGAGGTTAATAGCTGTTCATTCAGTTGACATAAATGGAAGAGGATAAAAACACTCCTTCATCCCCTTGAAAGTGGATAAAAACAGGTATTACAGTCCCTTAACTTCACAAGTCTTAACAGCCAAATTCCCCTGAAGAAGTGTGATTTGATACTGTCACAAAGGAACTTGCATCTGACACATGTAAAGAATGTGGTGCAGCATGTAGGACTCCAGCCAGACCAACTACAATCTGTAGACAGGTCATTAGCTTTGGTAAGAAGAGTTGGCCTCCTAGACAAAAGCAGTCACCAGTACTGCCTTACTGCAACTAAAAAGGGATGGCTTATACAGTGTGTTATGCCCATAACAAGAAAAGGCACCAAATTCAGACACAGTGTGGAAAGTGCAATGTCTGATTGTGTCATGTGAGTACAGGGATGGGGCAGTTCACTCAATTGAGTCTCTGACTACTAAATGCAAGATTAGGGTTTGACTCCCAGAAATTTCACAAATTTCTGTCACCACCAGGCAAGTCAATCTGGAGCGAAAGCTCTGCCCGCACTTGTAGATAGTTCAAAGGGACTCATAATAAGAAGAGAGAGAGAGAGAGAGAGAGTATTAAAATTCTGTTCAATCTCCTCTAGCCTTCCTTCTCCACCCCCCAAAACAATACCCACAAGCATTGTATCTGCCATCTTCCCCGGAAAGGTACATGTTCCAGTTTCTGCTCTTCAAACACTTACTGGAGAAAGTCCACCTGACTTTGAGGAAGCTTTTACAACTGGACGGGCAATAACATGATTTGGTTTGTTCAGTCACTCTGTGTCACAGGACAGCTTACCTTGTGACATTTCCAATATCATTTTACAGTAACACTAGATGACTATCCAGGTCTCTTGCTAGACAGAAGTGATAATTTGGGTGGGGGAGTTTTCAACTCAAATCGACGCTGTTGTGGGGGTTCATCACTTTTTGAAGACACCAGAAGAACATTGTCATCAGCAACATTTGTGTGCATACGGCGAACATCTGGGTTGAGCAGACAAAATGGATTGGAACTGCGATCTGCAATGACAATAATGTCATCCTATGAGAATTTTCTACAGTATCATACATTTCATAGATGGAAAACACAAAGTTTCTTGGTACATGATAAAAGGCAAACTGGTCATACTAATGTAACAGCATAGTAGCATGTGATGTTTTCTACACTTCTGTGCATTCTTCGTAAAGTGTGCATAATGTGAATGCACAATAGGAAGCCTCAAAAATGGCAGGGCAAATCTGTGCTTTAATTTTCAGCAAATTTTATTTTGGTGCAGTACAATGCATTTCAGGGTGCGCGGTGGCATAGTGGTTAAGGCACCACGCTACAAACTGGCAGGTTGCGGGTTCGATTCCCGATGGTGTCATTGGAATTTTTCAATGACATAATCCTTCCAGTCACACTATGGCCCTGGGGTCGACTCAGCCTCTAACAGAAATGAGTACCAGGTGTATTTCCTGTGGCAAAGGCGGCCGGTGCGTAAGGCTGACAAACTTACCACCATCCTGTGCCATTGTCATGAAGTCTGGGAACCTTAACTTCCTGGAACCCTCTCGGTCACTCCAGGCCTGTAACGGGACTGCTTTACCTTTAAAATTCATTTTAAAATGCTTGAGCATATAAAAACAATCTCTGTCTTAATGTCATCAGATGCTGTCACTGCCATATGGTGTAATATATCAGTTCAATAAAACATCTTCATAGCTACCATAAGACCACAAAATACAAAGTGACAGTAAAAGAGGAGTCAGGTTATGGTCTTTTGGGTTGTTGCTTTATGTAGATTTAACAGTGGATACCCATGTCTTGGAAGATCATGCTACCTCCACCTGCACAATCCCAGAGTGGGGTACAAATATGGTAGGTTACATGGGCAGGTTGAGTGGAAGGTCCATTCAGGGTGGCAAGAAAATGGAACCCAGGACAGGCCCATGAAAATGGTGCACAAGTAATGTGGGGATTCAAAATGTCCCTTCTTAGAGCAATACAGTTTCCATTCCAAGAGGACATGGAAAAGTAGCATAAAAATAAGGGTGGTGACAACCTTTTCCACAGCTACAGAGATACATTTTTGGAATACAGATTCAGCCCTTATTGAAAGTGGGGCACAGGTATGGACGTGTTCTCCAGACAAAGACAAGAAAAGGTCTGTCCTCCCTTTTCCCTTTTCCTCATTCTTCTGTGATACTCTTGTGACAGCAATCTTGAGACCTTAAGATAGTCATTTTGTATCTGTGACACATTTCCTGTGCACCATTCTTACTGGCCCAATCTGTCTTCTACCTCCTCCCCACCTCATGTGGACCTTCCTTGTAACCTGCCCATATAACTTACCACATCTGTAACCTACTCACTTTCATCCTGAATATGGAGGCAGAATGCTGCTCTAAAATGGTGGTATCCATTTATAAGACCAGACAGAAACACAACCCAGAACATAACCTGAGTATACACACCATAATAACATCAAATCTTTTCCTCACAGAAGAAAAGGTCTCTCTTCATTCATTCCATTGGCATGTGCAGAATGCAGTGATTCCTTGCCGTACTCAGGAGCTTCTTCCATTCTTCCCTATCATATACTTTTTCCTGCCACTCTTCTCCGCCAACTGTGCTTCCATCCTCCCTCACTTCGTCCTGCCATCTATTTCTTGGTCTACCTCTTGGTCTTGTTGTTTCCAAATTCATACACAATACTCTTTTGGCTCTTCCCTTCATTTAAATCTTCTTTAAGACAGTTTTATTTATAAAAGAAATAGCAAATACTACAATTCACCACCCAGGTATGGTACATCGAGCGTTTATTATTTTATTTATCAAAAATGCCAGAAGTTTACATACCTTGCTATGCTACTGCTTACATAAAAGAAAAAAATCCAGATATCTGAAACATTACTGTACCTCTGGTGTCACATGTGGAACGATGGTGTGGACGAGGGGAGATGAGTCTAGAACAAAGAGTAGGCTGACTAGATGACGAACCCAATGTTTCAGCAGACAAGTCATCCAGATTCATGTGAGAATGCCTTGGGGAAACAATCTTGAATGGAGATTTTCTATCACACCGATGTAAACTTTCCTGTAGGGTATATCAAAATGTTATAATGTTCTTTTGTTATCTGTAAATTTTACTGCACTTTCTCATAATAATATGCAGTATTATGCAGAGTACTTTAATTATATGATGAAACACAGCATTACAATAACGAGTCTTTTTACAGAACAATGTAAATATTTCCTATTTCTGGACAAAATTTAGAAAGTTCTGTGTTTCCTATATATTATTCAATACTACTCAGCAGAAAAGGAATCATGGGCCACATTCCAGCATGGACAAGACTTTCTTCTCCTGTCCAAAACACCCAGACTGGTGGCTCTGGGATCCACCCAATTTCCTATTCAACAGGAAACCAATATCCTTTCCTCAGGGATGAAGCAGCTGTGCCATAAACCTAACCATTCACCTCCATCTGGAGCTAAATCTTTACACCTCTATATGGCGCCACAGTGCAGTGCTTAAGGACACGTTCATAAAGAAGTCTTTGTTACATGGTTAGGGGTACAATGGCAGACAAAATAAGATGATGATGATAATAATACAGTATTCATCATGTATGTACTATCACAGGAGTTCCAAACACATGCCAGAGCCATTTATATGTGTCCCACGAAAGAAATAAAGGGATCTTTATGTAAGTTACTAAGTTTCTTTTTCATTCTCTTTATGTGTCTTCAACTGTTACATGCCATTACATACAGAAAAATGTTCACTTTATCTGACTGCATTTCGTTAGACTTTTCATATCTCCATGTCATCCAAATTCACACCTTCCAATGTTTCAATTAAACAAACCTCCATTCTCTCTTTAGCAATGGGAAAAAGAAAGAAAAAAAAAAATGAGGTCACATGCAAAAAACCTGTCTGCTTTCTATAACTGCATTTAATTAAACGCTACCTGGCTTGAGTCATCATCACTTGACTGCGCAGGGAAGTGGAATACCTTGAAGTTCGGTGATTTGGGCCATGTGGTAGGTGGTGGACTGCGAATCATGTGTTCGTGGATCTCTGGTAATGTAAGGGGATCCACATCAAGATCTGAAGGAAACTCCTAAAGATAATACACACATGTCAAATAACTGTACACCAAACAACATAATGTATTACTTAACGTTTCTAATATCACCAGTAAATAAAATACTTGATAAAAGTTAATAAAGATTATAAAAATTATCACTACAATGTATGTCCACTATACCAGAATACACTGTAAACCATGGATAATAACAACATGGCAAATACAATAGCTTGTAAGTTGGGAGAACATAAACACCAAATGCCACTTAATCTAGGGTTCTGATATTATGAATGATGACAAATTAAAAATAAAAAAAGTAAGTTGGAACTTAATAAAACTGCCAAAACTATAGGGATTTTAATAGGTTCAATTTGTATACAAAGTAAATGAATCTTCAATCAACTATAACTTCTACAAGACAACCCAAAATAATTCATCCAAAATGGAAAATGTATTGTAGACAAACCGCTATAGATGAAGGATTTAAAAAATGTAAAGGTAAGTTAAAGTTCACCCCAGAACCGGCCATGAAGACCCAGAGGTGGAGTAGAGGTATAGACCCACTCTTTCTTTAGTCTTAGTGAGTGATCAACGCCATACTCCGGCCGCTTTAACCCCGGGGAAGAGACCTGATACCCACTGTACAGAAGGCTGGGTGGGCAACAGGGCCGGTCTGGATGGGTGCAGAAAAACTCGCCACCACTGGGATTCAATCCCAGGACTGCCCAGCCCATAGAAGTAACTATACCAACTATGTTATCACATGAATAAAAGGAGGGAGTTTTATTTAGCATGACTGACAGCAGTGCACAGATAGCATGGAAGAAAAGATCAAACAGAGGGCAAAGTATGCGATTTTGTGTGCAAAATATAGTAAATATGTGCAATGTGGGTTCACAATGCTGTTTTAACACATGATTTGTTGTCAAGGCACTGCAAGGTGCTCAATGGCATAGCCTGCTCCCAGCCAGTGATTATCTATGTGGTAATGATGCTCAAGTCTCTGGATAACAAATACAAAACTTGACTAGAACAGCAAAACATTGTTCATCACCACATAACCATTTGCCTTTGCTGGGATATACCTGCACCTCATGTAACATTTTAATGGAGTCCACTCCATTCTGTAATGCACAGCATTGACAAGGTTGGCACTTGTGCGGGCCTCCACACACCACAATGGTGTATCCCACATCTTATATCTCTGAACTGTCTGTACCCCCACACAGGACCCCTTCTGTGTCAAACAGTCCCCTGACCTCACATCACACATGGTCAGTATTACTGAGTTTCTAAAACAAAGTCATTTTTCTTTGCCTTCTGTTTGATCACCAAAGCAGTGTCTATGCATTGTTGCCAACTGCCCTACACAAAACTCCCTGGTTTTGACTATATTTTGTGTTTTTACCATTCCTCTCTCTATAGTGGTTTGTTAATAAATTTCCCCTTTTGGATGAATAATTACGAGATACCCATACTTCCAAGTTTTCACATAAGAACAACCAACTTAGCATGCAGTGAAGAACTTGTATCATTTAAAAATGACTTTATTTGCTAACCTATGCACATAACTTGTAGCCTGTAATGTACCACAATGCTCTGCAGTATCCATTGTTTCCACCCACAACAGTCAACACATAATATCATATATGCTGCCTTTGACTGTCCTCAAAGACTTGACACATTGTACTGCATCTGAAAAATACTCAGACCTATAAAATTAGTAAACTTGACTTTAGCTGACCTGAGACATAAGAGTAGCATCATCTGATTCCAGTTCCTCCAAACTGTCAACCAGGCTCTCTCTGCTAGCCAGGACCTGTTTTACAAACAAAATAAACCATACCAGATTTGAAATGTTTCCAACAAATAAGTGCACTATAATTCCTTTGGGTGACCACCCACATCATTGTTCAGCAGAAAATAATGTTTTAGAGACTTACCCCAGTGAATATAAAGCCAGTATCTGGAATGCTGGTATTTTGCAAAAGAATGATGCAGCTGATGATTACCCAAGAGAATTCTAATGCTAAAAAAACCATGCTCATATTAACACACCACATTTCCTTGCATATGCATTTTATTTTGTTTTACCAATTTCACAACCAGTGCGTCACATAAGGTAAATATAAAGTTGTGTGCATGTCTAGGCAGTATGACATGAAGAAGTATGGGGGGTGTGCAGTAAAACTCCATGCATTCCTGGTGCCAAGTGAATGTTAGGTTCATGCTCCAGCTGTTTTATCCCAACACACATTTGACAGGAGCCTCAGTGGACCCCAAGGGCAATCTGGACATGAAAGAGAACAGAAAAATTCCCTACCTTGGCTGGACATAGAAAACTGGTAAGGTTGCCACTAAGTCAATCACTTTTCTGGGTGAGTTATGTTACTTTATGATCATGATATAATCATAAAATATAGCACATATGAATAAATAACAAATAAGGGGATGTAAAATACAACAGAAAGTACAGGTTGTGCACTTGGTACCAGATAAAACCTAGCTCTAATTTAGCAGACAAAGTTACTGTATCAAGTTCCCATACATAACAAAATTACAGCACAAATTCTGCAACTAAGTCCTTCAACATAACAAATCTGAATATCAGCTGTGAGTGTATGTACTTTAAGTACAAAGAATAAAAGATAATCGAGGATCCCTCTTGTTTAAGTCTCAGATGTTCCCAGTTTGTTTCCTCAATTAATATCTCCAGTCAATTTTAAAACTCTGACCCATGTAAGTGTTCAGTTTTAATTCAGTAGCCAGTGCCTCATATATGTACCTGGAGGAAAGGATTATCCTGACGAGAAAGCCGCAAAGCTTCCATGTCCTGGTCGATGTCACGTGTACGCCCTGGGGTGAGGGTAAGATTGGATATGGCAGGAGAGGGTGGACAACAGGGTGCCTGCACCATGATGTCCACTGCCGTTACTGAAAGTGTAGAAGGAACTCTAGGAACTGTCCCATACCTACATGTTGGCACAGATGCTGGAAAATAAAAACCAAAATTGAACTACAATATGAAAGACATTCAATAAGCAATGTTCCTTACATTTTACAAATTACATAAGAAGTCATTACAACAATAAATGTAAATCAATGTGTGTTGGTTGACAGCAAGTTTGCAACAACATCCAAGACCTTTTCCCCCAATGTTGATTAATCTACAATAT
>Ga0209629_10000963_pt1 | contig 17101 bp, 11 predicted proteins | sample TergutCu122P5_FD_187286 | JGI IMG/M metagenome (GOLD analysis project Ga0209629, IMG submission 187286) | Cubitermes ugandensis P5 segment gut microbial communities from Kakamega Forest, Kenya - Cu122 P5 (SPAdes) (version 2) | ecosystem: Host-associated > Arthropoda: Insects > Digestive system...
TTCGTGCCGCGTTGTTTTGCGTCGGACTTCCCCGATGGACAGGGGCTTGAGTACACGATAGTCGCCCCTGGTCAGGCGGTCGTCGAGATGTCTTCGGGCGCCCCTTACTCAGGATCCTATACGGTGCCGGCTACCTATAACGGCTATACGATTATCGGTGTCGGGAACTCTGCGTTCGACTCTTGTGACCTGGTGACCGATGTGGTGCTTCCTGAAGGTCTGCAGAGCATTGGCGACGCAGCTTTTTTCCTGTCAGGCATTACAAGCATGAATATTCCGAGCACCGTGACCTCAATCGGCGGTTACGCATTTGCGGGGACTACCTCGCTTGCTTCGCTTACGGTGGCTCCGGGTAATCCGAATTATTCGGCCAGCGGGGGCGTGCTGCTTGATGGGTCAGGGATTATCATCGGAGTTGCGGGTGGTCTTACTTCAGTGACCGTTCCCCCCGCGGCAACGGGGGTAGGCATGCTGGCTTTTGCTGAGTCAAACGCAGGCAGTGTAGTTTTGCCTTCGGGGCTTATGGCGATCGGTTATCAGGCGTTTTATGCTGCGCAACTTACCAGTATTGACATCCCTGCTTCTGTGACCTCTATTGATGTTAGCGCCTTTGACAGTGCGCCTAATCTGACGAGCATGACCTTCCGGGGGACGGTGCCTCCAGCTCTTGTCGACCCCGATCCTGCCGTCGGTAGCTTTGCTGGCATCCCTGTCGGGGTAACGGTTCATGTTCCGGCGGGCACGACGGCGTATGACAGCTGGGCGACACTTTACGGGATGACGATTGTCAAGGATCTTCCGGCGGGCGGCGGCACTGCCTATACCGTTATCTTCAACAATAATGACAGTGCTACCAATCCTACGACGACCCGGCAGACTGTTCCGAGCGGTAACATGGTCACGCAGCCTGCTGCTCCGACAAATGGCTCCTATACCTTTGCTGGCTGGTACAGCGATGTTAACTGCAGGCTGCCATACAATTTCAGTGCTCCGGTTATCAGCAACTTTATCCTCTATGCGGGTTGGCAGGCTACGGTAAGCTTTGATGCGAACGGTGGCGCACCGGCGCCGACGGCTCAGATGGTTATTCTTGGTCAGAAGGTGACCCCGCCTGCTTCGCCTGCCCTGACTGGTTCGACGTTTCAGGGTTGGTACAACGGGGCTACTCCTTTTAACTTCTTCGCACCGGTAACCGGTGATGTGACGCTGACTGCCAAGTGGGTAGCTGTCAGCGCAACGCAGGGCGTTTACGCCGGAGCGTTTTTGAATGGCGGCGACCCCGCAAATCCTGGGTATCTTTCCTGGAGCGGCGCGGTGGCGCTCAATACGGCAAATGGTGACGCGACATCGCAGGCTCTGCAGGCTGCCGGTCCTCACGGCGGTTATGTGACGTCTACCGTGAAGTGTGTCGTGTGCCATTCGGTTCACCGCGCAAAGGGATTTGGGAAAGACGCCAACGGCGTTTTGATTAACAAGTATCTCACCTTGGGTGATGACTCCTGCGTTATGTGTCATACCACCTGGGGCGGCGGGTCGGCAAGCTCGCTTATCGAGTGGGGCGATCCGAGCACCGGTGCGGCGGGTCCGCATACGGTTGCGAGTGACGGCACCCCTGCCACCTGCACCACAAGTTGCCATACCGGCGGCGTTCATGGGAGCGGCACGTCAGAGTTTCATGCTATGAACGCCTGGATGCTGGGTTCTGACAAGGATGCGGCAATCGTACAGGCTTTTAGCAATGGCAATGTCAACCCAAAAACGATTACCTACAATGTTCCCAATGGCGGACTGGGTGCGGATTGGTTCCAGAACGGGACAACTCCTGCTCCGGCTGATGGCACACTGCCAGTTGGCGTCGTCAATGCGGCGCAGTTCGCTGCGGCGAAATCGACGGCGACGGGCTATACCTGCGCAAAGAGCGGCTGTCATAACAGTGGTCAGTTCGTCGTAAACGCCTGGGGCTACTCCGACGCCAACCAATTGGATCCGGACGGAAACACCACCAGCTTCACGGGACACAGTTCCGGCATGGTGGGGCATACTGATCTGTCGGATAGCGGTTTGCTTTCGCCGAGCTGCGCACCCTGTCATCCGGGTGGTCTGGCAGGAGGTTACCGTACTTCAGAGACCACTCTTATCGCCAATAGCTCTGCGCGTTCCTTTGGCTGCGACCAGTGCCATGACGCGGTAGGCATCGCGACTAACTCAACGGCCTTCCCGCACGGAAATATCAACGTTCAAGCCTATGAGTGGAATTCGGACGGTATCCGTACCGCGACCGGCCTTGTGGGTGGCAACCTGTGGATGTATGCAAGCGACATCGCGTCGGTGAATATGGAGGTGCTGCAATACGCGGGGAAGAACGATCAAGCTTCCTACTATGCGGCGGCACAGCTGGGCGTCGACAAATCCTTCAAGGTGATACCTGATGCTGTTGGCACAGTTCACGTGGACGGCGGCAACATATCTGATGCAGTGTGTATAAAGTGTCATGTTCCAACCGACCAGGCATCGATAGACGCGCGCGGAGGCGCCACGCCGTTTATCGGTGTAGCGGGTCGTCCACACTTGGCCTACGTAGATGGGGACGGGAAGTTTGTGCAAAGCACAGTAGCCGACTATCCGTCCGATTACATCTTCCTCTTCAAGTAAGGGATCATTATATAAGCGGCGAACAGGGGTGGTCGGTATCCGACCACCCCTGTTTATTTTTTGTCGCAGGCATCTGGCGCGAAGTTCGCTCGCTTTCCTGAGAGGGGGATGCTTTATACTTTATATACTTGAAGTGTTGAACCAGGAGGTTTCCATGAAATATATCGTTGTCATACTTGATGGGGCGGCTGGTCGCCTGCTGACTGATACGGGTACGCCTTACGATGGGCAGACTACGCTTGAGGCGGCCGCCATTCCGGTGCTGGATCTGATGGCGCGCCAGGGGCGCGTCGGTCTGGCGCGCACGGTGCCGGAGGGCTTCGAGCCCAGTAGCGCTGCGGCCTGCACTTCGATTCTCGGCTATGACCCGGTGCGCTACGCCATCGGGCGCGGCGCGATTGAAGCCGCCGGCATGGGGATCGAGCTGGCCGCAGGCGAGGTGGCGCTGCGCGTCAACACACTCATCATCGAGGACGGCCTCATGTCGAGCTACGCCTGCGACCACATCGAGACCGCCTCCTCGCGCGCGCTGATAAGCGAACTGGCTGCTGCGCTGAACGACGACACCTTTACCCTGCATCCGGGCATCGCCTATCGCCACCTGTTGGTAGTCAAGGGGCATTCGGAGCTGCTGGATGTGCAGTTCACGCCGCCTCATGACATCACGGGTCAGCCGATCGACGGGCGTCTGCCACGCGGAGGCGCGGGCGCCGATCTGCTGCTCAATTTCATGGAGCGCGCCCACAAGCTGCTGCCCACGCTGCCTGCGAACCTGGATCGCGTGGCGCACGGCCTGCGCGCCTGCACCGATCTCTGGCCGTTCTGGCCTGGGGTGGCGCCGACGGGGCTGGTTTCGTTCACCGAACGCTTCGGGAAGACGGCGGCCTTGTCCTCCGGCGTCGATTTGCTGGGCGGCCTGGCCGTGCTCTTCGGCCTGGACCGCCTCGACATCGACGGTGTGACCGACGGCCTGGACAACAACTTTGTGGCACAGGCCGACGGGAGTCTGGACGCGCTCGCGGACCATGACCTCGTGGTCATCCACATAGAGGCGCCGGACGAGGAGGGCCACGCGGGCTCGATCTCCGGCAAGATCGCCGCGCTGGAAAAGATCGACAGTCAGGTGATGACGCGCATCCTGACCTTCGCGAAGCAGAGCGAGGCGGCGGGCGAGGGCGTGCGCGTGCTGGCGATGCCGGATCACCCAACGCCGATTGAACTGATGACGCACACGGGTGACCCGGTGCCGTGGATACTGTGGGGCACGGGTATCACGGAGAGCGAGCTGCCGGTCAGCTCGTACAACGAGTACGAGGCAGGTAGCACGAGCGTGATGCTTGATCCGGCTACGAGTCTGATGGAGCTGCTGCTGAGCGACGACGACGTGGAGCTGACGGCGCTGTGCGCGGACAGGGGCGCCGGCAACGGCGCGACGGCGGAGGACTCCCATGAATGATCTGCGCGCGGATCTGGGCGTCAACGTCCTGGTGTTCGAGGGCGCCAAGGGCACCATGGTGCAGCGCGGAGGCTTCACCGACATCATGCCGGAGCAGCTGAACCTGATCGAGCCGGAGTTCGTCACGCAGATCCATCGCAACTATGTGTTAGCCGGCGCGGACGTCTGCAGTTCGAACAGCTTTGGCGCTTCGCGTCCCAAGCTGGCTGAGTTCGGGCTGGAGGACTCGCTTGAGGTCATCAACCGCCAGGCGATCAAGCTGTCGCGCGCGGCGGGGCCGCACTACGTGCTGGGCGACATCGGGCCCTCGGGGCTCGTGCTTGAGCCGCTGGGAAAGGCGAGCTTCGACGAACTCTTCGAAGTCTTCGCGGAGCAGGCGCGCGCGCTGGCCTCGGCCGATCCGGACGGGTTCATGCTGGCGACCTTCACCGACATCGCCGAGCTGCGCTGTGCGCTGCTGGCCTGCAAGGAGGTTGCCCCGGAGCTGCCGGTCATCGCCAGTGTCGCGCTGGGGGCTTCCGGACGCATGGATCTTTCCGGGACTGACGCCACCACGGCGGCGGTCATCCTTGAGGCGGCCGGCGCCGACGCGCTCAGCATCAACTGCAGCCTGGGGCCCGACGAGATGCTGCCCTTTGTGCGGGAGATGCTTGCCGCCACGCGTCTGCCGGTTGCGGCCTATCCCAACGCGGGGATCCCGCGCCTGGACGAGCGCGGTGAGACCGTCTATCCCAGCACGCCCGAAGACTACGCGCGCTTCGCCGTCGCTGCCTGGGAGGCGGGCGCCTCTATGGTCGGCGGTTGCTGCGGCGCCACGGCGCCCTATATCGCTGCGATCGCCGACGAGATCAGCGGCCGGGAAGTACGCCTGGTCGAAGGCCGCGGCATAGACGGCCTGGTGGTTGCCGGCCCGCGCCGGACCACGGTTATCGGAGACTTGACAGGGGGGCGGTCCTGTCTGTCAAGTTCTATTGGACTTGACAGACAGGATCGCCCCCCTGTCAAGTCTGGCTCCTCACCTGACAAAATGGACCCGGCCCCTCTGCGGCTGATAGGGGAGCGTATCAACCCGACCGGCAAGAGCGAGCTGCGCGAGTCCCTGCAGGCAGGGAACTTCAGCGTGGCGCGCGACTACGCGGCGGCTCAGGCAGAGGCTGGGGCCGATCTGCTCGACGTTAACGTCGGCGCGCCGGGCATCGACGCCGCAGATATCCTGCCGCGCCTGGTGCTGGCGCTGTCCGCCGGCTGCGACGTGCCGCTCTGTATCGACACGACCGATCCGGTTGCGCTGGAGCGCGCGCTGCGCCTTTATCCCGGTAAGGCGCTTGTCAACAGCGTCAACGGGGAAGCTGCCTCGATGGCAGCCGTCCTGCCGCTCGCGAAGCGCTACGGCGCGGCGCTGGTGGTGTTGGCGCTTGACGAGAACGGCATCCCCGCCACGGCCGAAGGGCGCGTCGCGGTGGTGCGCAAGGTGCGCGATCGGGCCGCCCTGCTCGGCATCGTACCGGAAAACCTGCTGGTTGACAGCCTGGTCATGGCCGCCGCCGCCGATGCCGCGGCTCCGACCGTGACCCTGGATGCCGCCCGCGCCGTGCGCGAGGAACTCGGTCTGGCTACGCTGCTCGGTGTGAGCAATGTCAGCCACGGCCTGCCCGGGCGTCCGGCGCTCAACGCGGCGTTCCTGACTGCGGCCGCAGCCGAAGGACTCAACGCGGGTATCGTCAACCCTAACGACTCAGTCATGCGCGAGGCGGTCACCACGATCAACGCCGCCCGCGCGGCGGGTATAGCGCCCGACAGCGCCGTGGCCCGCGCTCAACTCCAGGCGCTGCTTGCTCGCGCGCTCGACCCGCAGGCGGCAGACGAGACAGCTGCTATGGAAGACCCTGAGGTCACGCTTCCTCCTGAGGAAGCGCTCGCCCGCGCGATCATGCGCGGTGACAGCGACGGGGCGCCGGTCCACGTGGACGCGCTTATCGCGCAGGGCTGGACGCCGGAACGCATCATTGCCGAGGTGCTTACTCCGGCGATCCAGGAGCTGGGCGACGGCTTCGGACGTGGCGACGTGTTTCTGCCACAGCTCATGGTAGCCGCCGACGCCATGAAGGCCGCGACCAACCAGGCAAAGACCTACCTCTCCGCCGCAGAGCGTGACGCGGCCATCCGGGGGCGCGTCGTGTTCGCGACCGTCAAGGGCGACATCCACAGTATCGGCAAGGACATCTGCATCTCGTTGCTGGAAAGCCAGGGCTTCGTCTGCGACGACCTGGGCGTCGACGTACCCGCGGATCGTGTGCTGGAGGCTGCTCGCGCAGCCGACGTGGTCTGTCTGTCGGCGCTCATGACCACGACGATGCCCGCGATGGAGGCCACCGCACGCAGCGTCTCCGAGCAGCTCAACGTCCCCGTGCTGGTGGGCGGCGCCGTGGTGACCGGCGGCTGGGCGAAGAGCATCGGGGCTGGCTACGGCGCCAACGCGACAGCCTGCGTCAAGGCCGTCGAGCAGGCGCTCGCCGTGATGACAGGCACGGACGACGCGCAGTGAGACAGCGCTTCCGACCCCTGTCGCAGAGCATGAGGAGCACCGCCCTATGAAGGTCAACGAACTATTCGCCCACAAGACAGTTTTCTCTTTCGAGGTCTACCCTGCGAAGAAGACGGCGCCCATCCAGGTTGTCTATGACGCCGTCGACGCGCTGCAGGAACTCGCGCCGGACTTCATCTCGGTGACCTACGGTGCGGGCGGGGGCGCCGCCAACGCGAGCGCGACCATCGAGATCGCCTCGCTCATCGAAAACACCTATGACCTGCCGGCGGTCGCCCATCTGCCGGGCATCAACATGACACGCAAGGACATGGAGAGCCTCCTGACACGCCTGGCAGCCCATCGCCTCGAGAACGTGCTGGCCCTGCGCGGCGATGTGACGTCTGGCATGACGCCGACTGGCGAGTTCGCCCACGCGAGCGAGGTCGCCGCGTTCATCGAAGAGACCGTCCCCGGCTACTTCAATATTATCGGCGCCTGCTACCCCGAGGTTCATCCCGCGGCGACCAGCCCGGAGGAGGATCTGCGCTGGTTGCATCACAAGATCACCGCGGGCGTCAGTCAGCTGGCTACGCAGCTCTTCTTCGACAATCGCCACTTCTACGATTTTCTTCGGCGCGTCCGGGACTTCGGTATCACCGTACCCATCCAGGCCGGCATCATGCCCGTGGTCAACGCGCGCCAGGCAGCCCGCATGGTCGAGCTCTGCGGCACGAACATCCCCCCGGAATTCGCCGCGCTGGTCGAACGCTACGGCGACAACGACGCGGAAATGCGCGTCGCCGGCATCGACTACGCGACACGTCAGATCCTCGATCTGATTGACCACAAAGTTGACGGCATCCACCTCTACACGATGAACGACCCCGCCACCGCCGCCGCCATCACCCAGGCGGTTCGCCCCCTTACCGACCGCCCAAAGTAAGAGAACCCCTTTCCCTCAGAAGTGTGACAAAGGTGGCTGTCACTAACCCGCTGCAAGGTTACGATGTCACCTGCACGCAAGCTTTTGTACTTCAGAAGTTCAAGTTTTACGGACATAATAAGGGCGCTGGTATACTAGGAACGACAGATTTATTGTGGTTGCCGACACAATTCAAGGAGAGGTACCAATGCCGAAAATATCAATCATCGGAGGAGGACCGGGGGGCTACGCGGCGGCGTTTGAGGCTGCGGCCGCCGGCGCCGAGGTCACGCTTTTCGAGTCACGGCGACTGGGTGGCGCCTGCCTCAATGTGGGCTGTATCCCTACGAAGACCATTTTGCGCAGCGCCCATGTGGTGCGCGATCTGGCGCGTGCGGGGGAGTTTGCAGTGCTGGGGGCGCCGGGGGCGGAGGCCGTCCGGGTCGATCTTGACGCATTGCGCAGTCGCAAGGAGGCGGTGGTCGACGAACTGGTGAGCCAGCTTGAGGCGACTGCCCGGCGGTTGAAGGCGCAGGTTGTTTCGAGTCAGGCGCGGCTGGTCAGTCCGACGACAGTTGCTGCGGACGGGACTGCCTACGAGGCTGACGCGGTCATCATCGCTACGGGTTCCGAGCCGGTGATCCTGCCGGCGCTCGCCGAGCCCTTTGTCTGGACGAGTGACGACGCGCTGGCGCTGACCGAGCTTCCCCGCGAACTCATCATCGTGGGCGGTGGCGTCATCGGCGTCGAGTTCGCCTGCGCTTACGCGGCCTTTGGCTCGACCGTGCACATCGTCGAGCTGGCGCCGTCGCTGCTTCCTGGCTTTGACGCGCGGGTAGTGCGCATGCTGACGGCGGCACTGCGCGAGCAAGGGGTCCAGCTGCATCTGGGTACGTCTGTGGAGGCAGCTCGCCAAGCCGACGGCGGGCGGGTAGTCGCGGCGCTTTCCGATGGGAGCGAGCTTGCGGCTGACGTACTGTTCTCGGCGGTTGGACGCGTTCCCCGGACGGCGGGCTTTGGATTTGAGGAGCTGGGGCTGGAGTACGACCGGCGCGCTTTGAAGGTCGACGAGTACTTTCGCACGAACATCGGCGGCGTTTACGCAGTGGGCGACGCTATCGGCAAAATGATGCTCGCGCACACGGCCGAAGCCGAGGGCCGCGCGGCGGCGCGCAACGCGCTGGCGGCGCTGGCCGGCGAGGCGCCTGCGGCGACTATCAACTATCGCGCGATTCCAGCCTGCGTCTACACGCTGCCGGAGATCGCGGCGGTCGGCCTGCACAGCGCCGCTGCGAAGGAGGCGGGCTACACGCCGGTCTCGGGTATGCTGAAGTATGCGGGCAACGGCAAGGCGCTCGCGGAGGGCGAGAGCGAGGGCTATGTCGAGCTCATCGCCGATCGTCAGACGGGCGAGCTGTTGGGCTGCCAGATTGTCGGCGCTCACGCCGTCGAGCTCATCGCCGTCGCCGCCGGGGCGCTTACTGCGCAGATGACGGTTGCTGACTTCCTGCGCACGGTCTATGCGCACCCGACCGTCAGCGAGCTGCTACACGGCGCCGCCGAGCTGCTTGCCGCCAAGCTGGAGGTGGCCGCGCGATGACGCGCGAGGAAGCGACCCGACGCATCGATGAGCTGCGGCGTGAGCTGGAGCATTACAGCTACCTCTACTACGCAAAGGACGCGCCGGAGATCAGCGACGCGGCTTACGACTCGCTCATGCGCGAGCTGATTGTGCTTGAGACGGAGTATCCTGAGCTCATCACGCCCAACTCGCCGACCCAGCGGGTGGGGACAACGCCGGACAGTCAGTTCGCCGCGGTCGAACACGCCGCGAAGATGTTCTCGCTTGACAATGCCATGGATCTCGGTGAGCTTGACGCCTGGATGCAGCGCACGGCTGAGGCGCTGGACCGCGCGCCGCGCTACATCGCTGAACTGAAGATTGACGGCTCTTCGATTGCCCTGACCTACCGGCGCGGAGAACTCGTGCGCGCGGCAACGCGCGGCGACGGTCGCGTTGGCGAGGACGTTACGGCCAACATCCGCACCGTGCGTGACGTGCCGCTGCGCCTGCGGCCGGGGCTGCTGGCTGACCAGCCGGAGATCGAAGTACGCGGCGAGGTCTATCTGCCCAAGGCGAGCTTCGAGCGCATCAACGAAGCGCAGGAAGCCGCCGGCAAGCCGGTCTTTGCCAATCCGCGCAACGCGGCGGCCGGCAGTCTGCGCCAGAAGGACCCGAAGGTCACCGCCGGGCGCGATCTGGCAACCTTCATGTACGCGCGCGCAGGCGATGGCGAGGCGCTCGCCTTCGGGACGCTTGAGACTCAGCATGATTTCCTGCAGGCGCTGACCGAAGCCGGCTTCCACGTCAACCCTGATGTGCGCCTGGTCGCGACCGCCGCCGAGGTCCGCGCCTTCTGCGAACGCGCGCTGACCGGCCGTTTTGACCTGGCTTATGAGATCGACGGCGTGGTCGTCAAGGTCGACGACTTCAGCGCGCAGGCGCAACTGGGCGCGACCATGCGCGCGCCGCGCTGGGCCATCGCCTACAAGTTCCCGCCGGAGGAGAAGACCACGATCCTGCGTGACATCGTCGTGCAGGTTGGGCGCACGGGCGTGCTCACACCGGTCGCCGAGTTTGACCCGGTGACTGTTGCCGGCAGCACCATCGCGCGCGCCACGCTTCACAACATCGATGAAGTGCGGCGCAAGGGCGTGCTCATCGGCGACACGATCATCGTGCACAAAGCAGGAGATGTCATTCCTGAGGTCGTCGGCCCCGTCGAGGGTCTGCGCACGGGAAGCGAGCGCGCATTCGAGATGCCGGAGAGCTGCCCCAGCTGTGGCGCGGAGGTATTTGCCCAGGAGAGCGAGGTCGCGCTGCGCTGCGAGAACATTACCTGCCCGGCCCAGCGCTTTGAACGTCTGCGCCACTGGACGAGCCGTGGGGCCGCTGACATCGAGGGTCTGGGCAGCGAGATAATCACGCTTTTGGTTGAAGCTGGCCTGGTACGCGACATCGCCGACTTCTATCGGCTTGACTACGACCAACTGGTTGCCATGAAGACCGGGCGCACGCTCAAGGACGGCACGGAGCAGACCTTCAGTCAGACGATCGCCGCCAAGCTGCTGGAAGCCATCGCCGGCTCGAAGCACGCAGCCTATCCCAAGCTGCTCTTCGGCCTTGGCATTCGCCAGGTCGGCGCGCGCACGGCCGAGGAGCTGGTTCGTTACTTCCCCAGTATCGAGGCGCTGGAGGCGGCCACGGTCGAGGAGCTTTCCACCGTCGAGGGCGTCGGCCCGATCGTAGCGGATACGATCCGCGACTTCTTCTCGGTGGCTGCGAACCGCGAGCTGATCGCTCGCCTGCAAACCTGCGGCGTTGTGCTGCGCCGCGAAGGCGGCGCGACAGGCCCGGAAGCAGGCCCCGGGCTGCTCGCGGGCCTGACCTTCGTGCTGACGGGCACGCTTACGACGCTGACCCGCGAGGAGGCGGAGGCTGCTCTGCGCGCGTTGGGAGCGAAGGCGGCGGGCTCGGTCTCGAAGAAGACAAGCTACGTGGTGGCCGGCGCCGACGCCGGCAGCAAGTATACGAAGGCCGTCGAGTTGGGCGTACCGATTCTCGACGAGGCGCAGCTGCAGCAGATCCTTGCTACGGGCCAGCTGCCGGAGGGCGCTGATGCCTGACGTCCGCGATTCTCGCGAGATCCTTGATCGCCTCGCGCAGATTGATGTGCGCCAACACGGCGGCCAGCATGGCATCAAGACGGCGACCCGCCGGCCGCGCCTGCGCCGCTCGGTCGAGACGCCGCGGCCCTGGAAGCTGGCAGACGTCATCACCATCGCGCTGACCCTGCTTACAGCCGGCGCCATCAGCTCGCTCGTTATCGGCAATCGGCTGACCAACCTGCTGCCGGAGGTCGGCGTGGTCTGGGTGCGCATTGCGTTGCTCGTGCTGTTCTACGTAATCGAGCTGGGCGTGCTGGCGCTTCTGGCCTACCGCCGCCGCCTGCCCTTTGCCGCCGCCTACCGCCTGCGTCGCCTCACTGATGACGAACGTGTCGGGCTGGCGCAAAACGAGAAGAGAAGGAGCGGCTACAGCCTGCAACCTTTCCGCACAGCGCGCGTGGTTGTCGCTGTCATTATTACGTCGATCGTGCTGCGCTTGGCCGCGCTCGGCTGGACACTGCTTGCGACGAACATTCTCAGCTGGACGGCGCCCAAATCAGAGAGCATGCCCTACCTGTTTGGCAGTACAACGGCAGGCGCCGTCGCCGCGGTGCTCATCGTGGCCATTCTGGGCCCCTTCATCGAGGAGCTTGCCTTTCGCGTCATCGTCCAGGAGTGGTTCGCCACCCGCATCCCGATTGTGCTGGCTACGGTGATCACCTCGGTGATCTTTGCGGCCAGCCACATCTCGCTCTGGGCCTCGCCACTCTACCTGCTTCTGGGCCTCGCCACCTCCTGGCTGGCCTGGAAAAGCAAGACCATCTGGCCTGCGGTCGTCCTGCACGCCATCTACAACGCCACGGTCGTGATCGCCGCCTTTTACCTGCTGCTGGCACGCTAACTTGACAGCGTGACAGCAGGTGACAGCAGGGACGGTCCTCGCTGTCACAGTACTGAAATGATACCTGTCGCTGCGATCTTTGGGGCGGAATGATCGCTTAGAGATATGAGGTTGTATTTCGTACAGCAGGTTTCCGCTACACTTGAAAGCGATGATCACGGCGACTGACATACGGGCTCTGGGAGGGGCACTGGACGGGGTGAGCGCGGAGCTTGCGCCGGGCGAGTACGTCGCGCTGTTGGGCGCCAACGGCTCCGGCAAGTCGACGCTGCTGAAAGCCCTGCTGGGCTTGATCGACATCGACGCCGGACAGGTGCGCGTCGAGGGCCTGGATCCCTACGCGGACGCCGATGCGCTGGCGGCGCGCCAGCAGGTCGGCTACGTGCAGCAGCGCCCCGATGACCAGATCGTCGCGACCTCGGCTGAAGACGATGTGGCCTTTGGGCCGGAGAACCTCGGTCTGCCGCGCGAGGAGCTGCGGGCGCGGGTGACCGCGAGTCTGGCGGCTGTCGGCCTCTCAGGTTTCGAGCAGCGCGAGCCCCACACGCTCTCCGGTGGGCAGAAGCAGCGCCTCGTCATCGCAGGAGCGCTTGCGCTGCGTCCCCGCTATCTGTTGCTTGACGAGCCGACCTCGCAGCTTGATCCGCAGGCTCAGCGCGAGGTGCTGGCGATACTCGATGATCAAGTGGCGCGCGGCTGTGGCGTGCTCCATGTGACGCACGACCTGGCGGAGGCGCGCCGCGCCCAGCGCCTGCTGGTGCTGCATGAGGGGCGGCTGGTCTTCAGCGGCAGCTATGACGAGCTATTGGCTTGTCCTCAGGAAGAGCTTGTGACCTGGAATATCGAGCTTAAGATGCCGGTTTATGAGCGAGCCAGGTACGAAGGAGGAGAGCCAGCAGGGGACCACGCACCTGGCCCCCTGGCTCTAGCCCTCCAGGAAGCCTCGCTTGCCTATGAGTCAGGGGACCAGTGCATCCGGGCACTGCAGGACGCCACACTGACGCTGAGCCCCGGCGAGTTCATCCTTGTGCGCGGGGCGACCGGCAGCGGCAAATCCACACTGCTCAACCTGATGGCAGGCTTCCTCACGCCAAGCGAGGGGAGCGCGACCATCGACGGTCAGCCGTTGACCCTGAAGACGGCGCGTGGGCGGGTTGGCTTCATCTTCCAGGACAGCGAGGCGCAGCTCTTTGCGGAGACTGTGCTTGATGACGTGGCCTTCGGGCCGCGCAATTTCGGTGCGAGCGACGAGGAGGCGCACCGTCGCGCAACTGAGGCGCTGAGCGCAGTCGGGCTTGATCCGGAGGTCTTCGGCGGACGATCGCCCTTTCAGCTCTCTGGTGGGCAGGCGCGGCGCGCGGCGATCGCCGGCGTGCTGGCCTTGCGCCCCCGCTACCTGCTTGCCGACGAGCCGACCTCGGCGCTGGACGCTGCCGGGCGCAACGCCGTACGACGTCTGCTGGCGCAGGCGACCGCGCACGCTGGCGTACTGGTTGTCACCCACTCGCCTGAGCAATTTGCAGAGATGGCTACGAGCGTCTATGAGCTTGACGCCGGCTGCCTGCGGAGGGTCGACTGATGGCCGCGACGACCTCCGGCGCCCGTCCCACGATCGCTATCGGCAGCTACCTGCCGGGTTCGTCAGTGCTGCACCGGGCCGATCCGCGCGCGAAGATCATCTGCGCATTTTTCATCATGCTTGCGCTCTTCATCACCAACTGGTGGACGCCGATACTGGTTGCGCTGGCGCTCATCGCCGTGCTGACCCGCCTCGCGCGTATCCCGGTGCGTTATTTGCTGCACGCGCTGCGGCCTGTGCTCATCATTCTGGTCTTCACTCTGGCGATTAATGCGCTGGCCTTCTCGCCTCTGCGCTTCAGCCTCGCTGGTCTGGAACGCGGCGGTCTGTTCGCGCTGCGGATCATCGCGATCATGCTGATCTCGACGCTCGTCACCCTCACCACCTCGCCCGTAACGCTGACCGACGGGCTGACTCTGCTCGCCTCGCCGCTACGCCGCCTGCGTGTGCCGGTCGATGATCTGGCCATGATGCTTTCCATCGCGCTGCGCTTCATCCCAACGATCATGACCGAGGCTCAGACCATCATCAAGGCGCAAACCGCGCGCGGCGCCCAGTTCAGCTCGGGGCCGTTTGCCAGGCGGCTGCGCGCCTGGACGGTCATCCTCATCCCGCTGCTGGTGCAGCTCTTCCGCCGCGCCGATACGCTGGCGCTTGCCATGGAGTCGCGCTGTTACACGGGAGTCGGGCGCACGCGCCTGCGGGTGCTGAAGCTGCAGGCGAGCGACACGGCGGCAATCGCGATTACGGTATTGGCGACTGCGGCGCTTATCGCAATAAGGATCCTCGTGGGATAATAAAGAAGATGAACGACCAACAGCTGATAGCTCTCGACGCCCTGCGCGCCTCCCTCATCGACGCCGAGGCGTCCGATCCTACCTACGCGCTGATCGTGTCCTACGACGGCACGAACTATGCGGGCTACGCGCGCCAGACGGACCCGCCCCAGCGTACGATCCAGGATGATCTGGAGCGCGCGCTTACCACGGTGCTGCGGGTGCCGACGGGTTCGCTGTTGACAACGGTGGCGGGACGTACCGACGCCGGGGTCCACGCCTTTGGACAGGTGGTCTCGTTCACGCCGCCGGCTGCCCAGGGCGCCGAGCTGTTCACTCCTACGGGACTGGCCCCGTTCCTGCGCTCGCTCAACGCGCTGACGCCGCACGACATCAGTGTGCGCGCTTTGCGCGCCGTGCCCCCGGGCTTTTCCGCGCGCTTCGACGCGCTCTCGCGCGAGTACCGTTACCGCATCTCCGTGGCCCCGACGCCGCCGCTCTTCGCCCGGCGCTACGTCTGGCATCTGCCGGGCTTCGGCGCGGGCGCCGCGCGGCGCGAGCAGCTACGTCGTGCGGTCGCGGTCCTGATAGGGGAGCACGACTTCAGCTCGTTTGCAGTGGCGGCGTCGATCGCGGGGAAGAACCCCGTCCGTCAGATCTTCTCGATCGATGTGGTCGACGCGGAGTTCTTCGGGGAGCCTCTCGTGGAGATCCGCATCGTCGGTACAGCCTTTCTGCATTCGATGGTGCGCGTCATCGTTGGTACCCTGGCGGCCATCGACACGGGACGCATCGCCGCTGACTCGATGGCCGACATTCTGGCCGCCCGTGCGCGCGGCGCCGCGGGGCAGACGGCGCCGGCCAGCGGATTGACATTTTTTGGCGCTACTTATGAGACATTCAGCAGTGCCTCCTCATGATACAATGAGTACTTCCCATAGCTTTTTGTTGGCTCCATTCATCTAAACAGGAGGAAACGTGCAGTCTTCAGACTTTCGCCCCGACCAACAGGGCAAAGTGCGCGACATCTATGACCTGGGGGATCAACTCCTGCTTGTCGCGAGCGATCGCATCAGCGTATTCGACGTTATTTTACCCGAAACCATTCCTTACAAGGGCGAGATCCTGACGCGCATCTCGCAGTTCTGGTTCGACTTCTTCGCGGACGTCGTCACGACGCACTTCGTCAGCGCCGATGTCGCCGACCTGCCGGCGCGCTTCGCCCCGTACGCCGACTATCTACGCGGACGCAGCATGCTCGTGCGCAAGGCGCGGATGTATCCGGCGGAGTGCATCGTGCGCGGCTACCTGACGGGCTCGGGCTTGAAGGACTACCAGGCGACCGGCACGCTCTGCGGCATCACACTGCCGGCTGGACTTACCGAGGCGAGTAAGTTCGACGCGCCGCTGTTCACGCCGAGCACCAAAGCAGAGATCGGCGACCATGACGAGAACATCAGCTTCGAGCAGCTGGTTGCGCTGATCGGCGAGTCAGCGGCGACGGCGTTGCGCGACACGACTCTGACGCTCTACCGGCAAGCAGCTGACTACGCCGCGACCCGTGGCATCATCATTGCCGACACAAAGTTTGAATTCGGCGCCGACCCCGAGAGCGGCCAGCTCATCCTGGCAGACGAAGTGCTGACGCCCGACAGCTCGCGCTTCTGGCCGGCCGAAGGCTATGCGCCCGGCCACGTGCAGCCCAGCTTTGACAAGCAGTATGCGCGCGACTTCGTGCGCTCCACGGGCTGGGATCCGAAGTCCGGAGACCAGCCGCCAGCTTTGCCGCCCGAGGTCATAGAAGCGACCAGCGCCAAGTACATCCAGGCCTATGAGATCATCACGGGACAGCCGTTCATGCCTGCCGATGACGGGGACGGCGGTCCTGCCGATGCCGTCGTCTGCTGAGTAATCAGGAAGGAAGGGTTCTCTGTACCATGGCTCGTCGATCCATAAAGAAAAAGCGCTCTCGCAACGCCAGCCAGCACAACGAGCTGATCAGCCCGGACCGCCCGGCGGTCAGGCAGATTGCGAGTACGCCTCAACCACCACCGGCCCAGGGAGCAGCGCCGCTCAAGGAGTCGGAGTCTTCGACGTCGGCGCGCTCGCTCGCGCCGCATTCGCAGCGGAGAAAGCCGGAACCTCCCGTGCCGCTACGCTCTGCCAAACCGCCACGCCAGAAACGCAGGAAGCCGAAGCCTCTGAAGCGCGTGCCTCAGGACAGCGCGGGCAAGCCCACGTCGCAGGCGCCGAAGCCGCGCAGGGAGCCGAAGCCGGCGCCGCGCAGCTCGTCGGATAAAAAGCAGCGGTCGCGGACACCCGGAATAATGGCGGGCTCCGCGGAGTATCAACGACTGCGCCGCATCTGGTGGACGCTTCTTGTCAGCTCGGCAGGAGTGCTGCTCATCGCCCTGGTGATTACGTTGTTCAGGCGTGTGGTGGGCGTATTCGGGACAGCGGGGCCTTATGTCGGGCTTATTCTTGAACTTATCACTGCGGTACTGTTTATCGCGGCTTGGGTGTTTGATCTAAGTAAGATCCGTCCGCTTGTCAGAAAGACGCAACGCGAGAAGCAGTACCAGGAAAAGATCAAGCAGGCGCGCATTGAAGGGGAGGCAA
>Ga0209629_10000964_pt1 | contig 17099 bp, 14 predicted proteins | sample TergutCu122P5_FD_187286 | JGI IMG/M metagenome (GOLD analysis project Ga0209629, IMG submission 187286) | Cubitermes ugandensis P5 segment gut microbial communities from Kakamega Forest, Kenya - Cu122 P5 (SPAdes) (version 2) | ecosystem: Host-associated > Arthropoda: Insects > Digestive system...
CATTTTATATATTTATTCAACAAATATACGTACTGAATATTTTAAACATGCTGCATAATCTCCGTTCTTTTCTCTTCAAAATGCCGTTTATTTCATAATGCTACCTTTTTTGGTTCCTGTATTATTCGCATTTTAAATACAGAGTGCGCTAAAATTTAAAAGGAAATTCCGGCGCCAAAGGGTTAATAGCATTACAATAACCCTTTAAACGCCGAGTTAAATCCCATCTGCCATTTGCTGGTGTTATTAGGAGCTCACCATATTCCCGACGTTAGCAGGATAAGGGTTAAGCCTCTGTTTATAGCTAACAACAATGAAAGCATTAAAATCCCATTATTTAATAACTATTTCTCGCATCCAATTTTAGGCTTGTTATCACGAAGAGCTTTTTATGTCTGTGTGTCCGTCTGTCCGCATATATCAGCGCGGTTCCCATTCGACGGATTTTTGTGAAATTTGGTATTGGGCCTTTACGAAAGTCCGCTGAGAAACTCCGAATTTCGTTAAAATCGGACAAAAATTTCGGGCACTTAACATGAAGACCTAAGTACTTTTTATATTATTTCTATAGAATTATGAAACAAAATAATCAGTTAGGGTCAGAATTTTGATGGGCGTTCGCGTAGGTCGCGAAAGGCGCCTGTTAGTTTCGTGCCTGTTCAATTCGAAATGTGAACTGAGATTTCTCTTCGAACGTTAGAAATACCAGATTCCTCCCAATCAAAAATATTTATCTGCTTGTGATCACATGTCTTTAACCGCGGGCGTAAGAGGTAAATTTCATCCTATAACAGACCATGAATTCCCAGAAGGGGATTTTCAAGTGAGACATCCCGGCTGTGTTGAATATAAGCTAAAATATAGTACAAAATATATATAATACAGTCAGACACAACTTTGTATTTTATTAAATTATATTAGATTATAATTTAATAAAATACATAGTTTTGTCTGACTGGATTTTATATCAAATTTTAGCTCCCAGAGGGGGAGTAGAGGTATAGCTCTACCCTTTCTTTAACCTCGGCGCTAGATGGGGGTGGGTGGTCAACGCCACGACCCGGCCGCTTTACCCCCGGAAAGGACCCGGTACCCCTTTTATAGGAGGCTGGGTGGGCCCCAGAGCCGGTCTGGACGGGTGCGGAAAACCTCGCCCCCACCGGGATTTGATCCCCGGACCGCCCTGTCCGTAGCGAGGCGCTATACCGACTGCGCTATCCCGGCCCACGAGTAGAGGTATAGCTCTACTCTTTCTTTAACCTCGGCTGTAGATGTAGGTCGGTGGTCAACGCCTCACCACCGCCGCTCTACACCCGGGACCCAGTACCCATTGTGCAGGAGGTTGGATGGGCTCGCGTCCCGGTGTGGACGGATGCAGAAAGTTTCGCCTACCAACGGCCTTCGCTTACCGGACCGTCCAGCCCGTAACAAGTCGCTACAACTACGTTATCCCGGCCTACCTAACGGCGGAGGCCTTCAGCCAGTACCAGATTTGCCCCTCTCAGAAATCATCTCATCGCTCTGCCTGTGAGGATATTCCTGCAGTCGCGTAGGTTCAGCCAGTACCTTAGCAAACTTCTTGAGTTGAATACCCCGACATCCATCCAACCAAAATTGTTTCTTCCCACCGGACTAACTGCCACTTACGAACGTTCTTCCTCCAGCAACAACAGACCTCAGTACGAAAATGTCAGGGCTTTCGACCAATACGAGCAAATCCATAAGCGTCAGCCCACTGCCTATTATAATTTAAAATGCACTGTTTGCTTATTTCATCTATGCGTTTCGTACGCAGAAGTTGCTTACCATAACAAGGCAAGTCGACTTCGATGAATTCGTCCATATTGTTTTGGTTCGCTTGAGAACATCGCCATAGGCACCATGACATGGTGAAGATTAACTTCTTGCAATCTGAAACCAAACTTTGCGAGAAAATGTTATGAGATTTTTACTGCCTGAGATTCTTTTGGAAGAGAATAAGTGAGCAAGGTTGTCTTGACTTGGCAGATGAACATGATTCTCACTTTGTCTCGAGGACTTTCGGTCTGTTTCTCTCACTCTTGAGACTTTTACCTGAAAGACAAGCCTTGGCAAGTGTGCTGCTATCTGGTGCTTTCTGAGACAAAACAATTTAAACTCATCAATACCACCCCTGCCAACCTCCTAGGGTTCAACCGGTAAACATCGAAAGAAACCCCTGAAATTATGACGGAAAAGGATGTAGGTATATAAAGGGGGAAGAAAACAGCCTTTTGAAAAGTGTAGGAAATAGTGGCATAAAGTAATTCTTCGAACTTGAATGGGTTGTGTTTTGAGAAGAAAAAATTTCCGAGAGGCCAAAAAAAGTTACTTGTAAAAACACACAAGGCGACAGTGTTGTACACAATAACTAAGAACAATTTCTTCCCCACAAAATAACTGTCATTTCACGCGTAATAAAAGCACCATCATTCATTATAAAATCCCACCCCCCTACCTGAAACCCGACTCACGTACCTGCGGGTAACCTGCTGTGTGTTCAGTATAGATATTTCCTGTCTTGGCGAGAAAGAATTGCAAGACTTCTAGAGTTACTACTTTGTTTTGACCGAGCCTGCGGCGACCGGAACATCGGTGATTATGGCAATTAAGCCGATATAATGGTGAACAATATTAGTAACGTGCTTTATACTTTTTTTAGGGAACTTATCAATGCTAACGTGTTAGTCGAACGGAGAAGCTAATGTAGAAAATTCCAGAAAATATTTGATGATTTATGACGCTGATACAAATCAAGATTGGAATTTGTGTTCGTTATGAGCACGCATAACATAAAGATCTTATCAGCACATCCGAGTTATGTCTTACAACTCTCACTACGCAACACTTGAGCGCTATCAAGAAATTGTTGGCTTCTTATAGGACTCCAAAGATCGCTACCTTGTTCCCAAAGTCCCCCCCCTCCCCCCGCCACCGCAAAACTTGCAGCCAGATGAATCTATTCATGTCTTCACAGAATATTTCTTTACATCATTTTTAAAATTATCTTCCCATTTACCTATGTCTCAAATATTCTCCTATCTGCAAGTTTTCTGACTGAAACTGTATATTCCCTGTCTCTATCATGCATGGTATAAACTGTGAAGTTTATTATGAAATTGTCTCCAGCTGTCTGGTATCGTCTTTCCCTTATGTCGAAATAATGTCAAATATTTCCAATTTGTGTTCATCTCTTAAGACGACACACGAAGTACCACACCTGCACAAAACAACACTTTGATTCAATTTAATTGTTACATTATCAGGAAGATATTTTTGTCCATTGAAAGGAATTGCATGATAAGACATTGCTACCAGGCTAAGAAACTTCCAACTTCCCAGTAAAACTAACACCAAATCCCTATATTTTTATTGTAGCTGCATTTCATAATTAGTCTTCTGGATTGTGACAGATACAAAACAATGAAATACATACCATCACAACCTTGAAGGCCATAATGTTGATACCTGATGCTGTGAAAACCTACAGTTTCATGTAATTTCATACTCAATTGGTAGAAAAGGACATAAATCCATTAGCAGTGTTGGATTTATTAAATTAGCCATAGCATAATTCTATTCAGAATTTGATTACTGATGAATTAAATGCACTGATTAAAGATTACCCCTCACTAATGAAGTGTCATATAATCCATCTCATGCAGAGCTATGCAAATTAAGACTTCATTACCTTTAGCTTCTGTTGGAAGAACCTGGAATTCTTTATTCGCCATTCACCTCCAAATTCTTCTTGGCAGCTTTAAACCTTTATGGCTTCATCTCTTCAGTTTGCAACCTAATAGGCATTCTGCATTTACATGCATGTCTACTTCTTGTTCTACTTATGGTGACCATTGTAACATATGTTTGGTAATCTGTCCTCTTGTATTGATTCAGGTTAGTCATAGATATTATTTCATGCTCATTTTCTAGGTTTCTGAAGACTGGTGATGCAGCATGCACTTCTTCCCATAACGTTTTGTTTGTCACTGTTTTCCTTTGCCATAATCCCCTTTTTATGTTAACTTTTTCCTCAAAATATCAGAGATTCCTTCTTATTGTTGTAGATGTAGATGAATGTGCTTCAGCACCATGTCAGAATGGTGGCACCTGTGTTGACTTGGTGGACAGTTTCAGATGTATTTGTCCATCTGGTTGGGAAGGCAATGCTTGCCAGTTTGGTAAGTAGAATATATTTTAAATTAGATAACATGCTAAATGTTTGTAATGTGTATATTTCTATTTTTCATAGCGTGGTTGGGGTTTTTACATAGTCAAAATTTACTCACTATGTTCAGTTTTGTTGTATTCATATATATTGTTGCTTTTGTAAAACTTATCTGAGAGATGGCCTGGAGTGTCAGGTGGTTTTGTAAACAACGCTTTTTACACTTCAATTTATTTTCACAGTATTAGAATAGTAATATACTTTTTAAAAAGGCATAAAGTGTTAACTGAATCTCTGAAGGACATTTCTAAAACGTCATACACCAGGCCATTATAAAGCTTTATGTTCAATGGCAGTGTTTTTCTTAATTCGCATTCAGTACTACATAAAATGAGAATGAGAATTTTATTTTGTGTTTTCAAGTCAGAAATCCTAACTAAGTATAGAATGCAGTTAAACATTTGATGACACAACAAAGCCTTTAAAAGAAGAATGAGATTAGCGAGGCTTGTAGGATAGGTTGGAGACATAAGAAATGCATAAGAAATTTTTAAATTACACTCTGTTGGGATACCAGCCATGTCAGATGCTTAAATGGCAAAGAAACCAATGTTTCAAGAATCATTTCTGTTCTCATCAGGTAATGATTATGTATCACACACAGTGCTATTTTAAAACTGGTGGGTTGTACAGATGGTGAAAACACCCCCCACCCCCATTATCATAAAAGAATTGAACATGGTTCATGCTATACACGGCCTTGGACTTGTATAGATTCTTCAGTGTCCAAAAAAAGTGGGGAATTTCTTGTGTAAAGGAGCACCCACCAGCATCTCAAGGACTCTGCTCCATGGAATTAGCTGATGTTTCTTTTTACACTTCAGAAGCTAATAAGAAGTTCAAAAACTTTATTACATCCAGGCACAGCCTGGAAACTAAGATGAATATGATTAACATTTCCAGATGCAGATGAATGTCAAGGAAGACCCTGTATCAACGCCTATTCCTGCCAGAACCTAGTTGGAGACTATCGATGCAAGTGCCAGAAGGGTTGGGCTGGTAAAAACTGTGACCATAACATCAATGACTGTGTGGGACAATGCCAACATGGAGCTACTTGTATTGATTTGGTCAATGATTATCACTGTGCCTGTCAGCCTGGATACACAGGTAAATATTACAGGTCTACAGGACTAGTCTCAATTATTATAAACTTCAATACTTATCAATTGGTGTACTCGAATTTTATTCCTTCACTATACCTTACATTTCATTAAAAGTTTTCTAAATAAATAAATAAAAAATACTATTATACTCCAGTACAAATATGCCACACCTGCTGTATATTAAGTGAACCATATCAGTGTTCATACTTCATAACGTTCCTAAGCCTTCAGTAACTAGCCAGTAGGTAAACGTTTCCACTAGTATGTAAACTGCATCCTGAGCCATATTTATTTCTTCAGCTGTGTATTCTGATTTGGCTACAAATATATGTACCAAAATCTTGATAAGTACTGTATTTATTTTAGGATTATTATTGCTAAACCAAATATTGAAATTAAACATACTTTATTCTCTCATTTGAACTGTTCTCAAAAATACTCATAATTTTTATTCAGAAAATTGTGGGTCTGAATGTCATACCTGAGGCGAAGTGCCTATGTTAACTTGGTTTGTGATTTTCTGCATTCATTATAGGAAATGCTGTGAAATATCGTAATGTTTTCAGATAAGGAAAATGCATTGTGGGTGGGATTATTTATGATCCAGTCCTTTACTACCTGCTGTCCTGAGTTTAAATTACAGATAAACTGATTATAAGCCAGTCTTCACTCCATCCAAATGTCATATAAAACTATTCTACTGGCTCAAATGAGAGGGTTAAAACTGGCCATAATCACTTACTTAAAAATTTCTAACTCTCAGACCTAACGGTGCTACATACTTTAGACTTTTGAGAAAGCATTATTGGATGAACCTATGAACAAAAATAATTATAACATAAGTAAATTCAAATTGTTTCAAAACTCCAGCATTTGAAACAAAATTGTTGTGTTAATAAATTTTTTTTTGTCTCAGCATACAATACAGTGGTATGCCTCAATTGTTCAGAGTGTTTCTTGTTTGCTGTCTCAGGTCGTGACTGCCATACAGATATTGATGACTGTGCAAGTAACCCTTGTTCTAACGGTGGTGAATGTTCAGATCAAGTGAATGGCTACCGTTGCATATGTCCTGTGGGTTTTACTGGTGACCGATGTGAGGTAGGTAATTGGAATAAACTAGCAGTTTTTGTTTGTACTTGGCTCAACAGCCCCCAGAGGGCCAGGGCTTCCTCATTCACGAGGTTTCTAGATCACAAACGACGACATACCACAGTTGGTAGGACTCCTCTGGACGACTGATCAGCCTGTTGCAGAGACCTCTACCTGAAAACACACAACACTCGCAACAGACAAATATCCATGCCCTCCATGGGATTCGAACCCACAATCTCAGCAGACGAGCGGCCACAGACCTACAACATAGACCGCGCGGCCTCTGGGACCAGCCAACTGTTTACAAAAACAAACCAACCACACAGTTACTCTCATAACCAGAGCACAAGTTTATTGGATGCAGATCAAGGTTCTCACAGTCTTGTGTTTTAAGACTGCAATCTTCTGGCATGTCATTCATTCTTCACATGACTCTTTCCCCATGTAGCAAAAGGTTCTTGCAAAGAACATATTCTTGAAATACACACAGGTCTCTTTGCATTGGTTCTGTAATATGGTACATGTAGTTTGATAGATAAATACAAATATCCTTGACGCTGTAGAAGGAAGTAGCACATTCGTCCAAAATACTGGAACCCACTCACCAAACCACATGGTGTCACATCCCAGGAAAAGGTAAACTTAATTCTGACATACTTCCGCCTGTTGGTTCAAATATCATCCAGTCTTCACACAGTAGGTGGTGAACAGATTTGTTACACTTTTCACAGATTTTTGGGTGTAGGACTGTACTAAAATGATAAATATTATGGTCATCTGAGAGCCCAGCAGACAAACCTTTTATCATGTTAACACAGTGACAATGAATATGAATTTTCATAAAACTTAAAAGTGTCTGTTGCACCCAGCAACTCCAGGAGAGCTCAGCACCTAAATTGGCATATCAAATAACCTACAGGCATGGTGGGTTAGATTTCTGGTGAGGGTAGTTATTTACTCTTTCCTGCTGTGTCCAGACTGACTCTGGGGCCCCTCTGCAACAGGCACTACAGGTTATTTCTGCAGGGGTAAAGCAGTTGAGACAACATATCTCAATGTTTATAGTGCCAATGGTTAATTACGACTGCACCTGTGGCTAAACCAGAGGGCACAAGCTCACAGACAGCTTTGGTACCAATCATTTTATTTTCCCAGAAACTCCATGGTGCAGAGTCTCCCCTGATTAGCTGGTAGTTGTTCAGCTGGCCAAGCAATTACCTGCTATTACATTCACCTTGGAGATGTATCATTATATTCAAAAGGGTTCCACAAAAGGACCCTGTTCCTGAGCCAGCTTAACCCATTTTACTCCTTATCATATATTTCTGAGGCCCTTCTTTTCAAAATGATTCCATCTAACCTTACTTCCTGCCTTTAGGTTTTCAATCAAAATCATTTATGCATTTTACTTCCCTTCTCATCCTCCTTTATTTACTCATCCAATATATATATATGTGGCACAAAATGCAAATTATGAAGCTCCACAACATGAAATTTCCTACACGCTTGCATTTCTTCATCTGCCTTAGGTTCAAGTGTTCACCTTGGCAATTTGTTTTCAAACCCTCAATCTACAGTGTCCGAGAGGACACTGTACACCTGGCACATTTATTTATTTCATCATACCTGTATTTCATTTGATCCAGCACATCTGTGTGGGCACCCTCATGGTCAGCAGAGAGCTTGATACATTGCCACATCCTTTGCAACCTCTTCTATGGCACTTAAAGAGGTGAAGGCATCAGTAATGATGGCTTCTTTTTATCAAACACAGTCAAACATGGTACTCCATGTTCTGATGTTAGTTTCTCTACACACTTGAGTGGTGAAAGGTCAAGGAGAGTGGCTTCATGGTACATGTAACAGTTTGGGATATTTGGTTGACTGCTCCACAGAGAATCTTTCACATTCCTGTATGAAAAGGCACATTTTTCTCATGATAAAAGAGTTGCTCTGTGCCAAGATGGCTTATCAAATCACTGCTGAAATGGTGCCATCACCTCATTCATCGCCTAACCTGAGCTGTCTCTTTATGCATCCCAAATTGCTACCAAACGCTCCACAATGGAATAACTGCTCATATCTGCCATTATCAGTGTCACACAACACAGAACTAATAATGAGAAAATGTGACGCTGTGTGTTGGGTCTTCAAGGCTTTGTCACATGTGCATTGCCACACAGGGTTGCCAAATCATGTAAAGTCATGCAAAGTCATAAAATGTAGACATAATGAAATAAATAAATACATAAGTCTGGTGTACAGTGACTTCTCATACACTCTGTATGTTCTTCACACGGTGCAAGGAAGTAGTCTCATACCAGTCTAAAATAAGTAAAATTCTGGTTTTATGTATATTAATTTTTATGTACCTAGATGTTAAGTGGGAAAAATAACTGATTCAGAATTAAATGGTAGAAATTATTTCAGAAATAATGATTTTATCACAAATATTATGTTCATATCCCCCATTACTGGAATGCTGATTCATTGAAAGAGGGAAAAATTGTTATTAAATTTCCAGGGAACTATGCCAAATGACTTATTCCTCCTATACCTTTTAAGTATTCATCATATATGTAAATGGAAACAGTCTTTGTATTAATTTCACTGTTTGCCAACAACACAAAATTTGCAGCCTTATCGCAAAACAATTCTGCTTTTTGCAGGTAAACAATGTAAAATTGTGATGTTTGTACTAGTATATGATTGATGAGTTACAAGGATGACAGTTAATGATCACCTTCAGTTAAACTTCACTGCACGACAGATCAACCCTATCACAGCACTTAATCAATTGTACCATAAAGTAAAACTTTACATCATATTCTGTGCTGTAAGTGCATATGACATTCAGAAATTAATCTGCAGATAATTCAATGACTTAACACTCACTGTCACTCGCAGTCAAATGTCACATGGGAGCTGGGGTAGTGCTATCCATATGGCGCCTAGGCCACTGACTGGACAACTGGGAAATTACAGTTTGATTCCTGGCAGGAACTATTTCAGAGCATCTATACTGGCTCTGGACCCCATTCAGCCTTCTGCTCAATGGATATTGAGATCTCTCCCTCAGGGTAAAGCAGGCAAGGCATGAAGCTGATCACTCACCTGCGTGCAGTGCTGAGGATGCCAATGAGTGTAGCTATACTTCCACTCTCCCATATGCCTTCATGGCATATGCAGAGATTTTTACCTGTATCTGAAATATTATATTTCTTTCCATCTGTTTCCCACAAAAAAATATTACTCTCACAAATTTGAGAATTTCACAGCAGTGTGGTTGACAGTGATATTTTTTAATGGGATATCCCAGACATCCTCGACCACACCACTGTAAAACCCTCAAAACTCACACAGTAGAGCTCTATGAGGAGGTTACTCTATGACATGTTGGGAGATGTGAAAATCTTCAAGTGTTTCTTCTCAAAACTCTATTCTCTTGAAGAAGAAAGCACTAAATTCTTTTGAAACACTGGAAACCAGTTACACAGTGATGCAAATTCATATCCCAGAGCAACAGAATTCCCAAACATTAACCTTCACTTACAGTATACCTGGATAAAACTGTATTTTGTATCTTGCAGGTGGACCATGATCACTGCAGTCCAAATCCATGTGAGAATGATGCTCCATGTTTCAACACACAAGCAGACTATTACTGCCATTGTCCTGAGGACTGGGAAGGAAAGAACTGTAGCATGCCTCGATTACAGTGCAACAGTCCTCCATGCGAAGGTACAGTTACATGATATTTTACATTTTTACAGAGCACTGGAATGCTTCATAAGTACAGAAGAACTTGAGAAAACATGTCATACATCGCAGCATCATAAACATACCCTGGAATTATGGGTCGGTTATTTTTAAAACTTTCTATATTTAGATGATCAGCTACTGGTACAGGACGACTAGTACAGAAGTTTCCACCAATGTTTTAAGGCCTAATATATAGTTCATCAACTGCTGTATTTTTCTATTGTGACACAATCCTTCTGTTGGCAGTGTATTCCCTAAATATCCACAAATATGTAAACAGACTATCAACATTTTAACTTTATGACATTGTCTCCTCCAGTATTGTTCAGGTGCAGGAATCAAGAATGTTATGGTGGGCTGAACATGTAATATGGAAGGGAGAGCCAAATGCATACAGAATTTTAGGAGAGTAACATCTTGTAGCATAGCCACTTATAAGGCTGTGGAGACAGGGTGATGCTAGTATGATGGGTCCTATAGAAATAATTGTGAGGATGGTGCATGGATGAAACCAATTCGGGATTGTGTTCCAAAAAGAAATGGGAAATTTATGTTGAATCTTTGGATTCTATTATCATGGTATTAGTCAGTTAACTAACAAACACACTGGGTGTGCATTATAAGATGTGTACTGTCCTTTACTGCTTGAAAAAGGGTTTTGAATTTCTATCCCACTGATGGGATGGCTGTACATCTGAGCTTTTCCTGTACACATGCTGACCTGTGGAGCTACAGTCTTTGTAATGCGCTGAAACTCGTCCAAAGAGAGCTGTCTTTAAACATGGATGGAAAGTCAGAAAGAGGTATATCTTAGTCTGCACTGGTGTGTTGCACCAAATGTACAAGTTGGTTAATCACAGTGCATTTTTATGAAAGAGGTACAGACTCTTTCACATCTTCAGTTGAAATTATGAACTATTAATTTTCATTATTTAAAAATAAAAAAAAACTTCAGTGAATGAAATGTGGTAGATGTCCAAAAGTGTGAGTATATAACCATTTTAATCCAACCCACTACACACGATTTCGACCTGAATATTTGTCTCACACCATGAGCAAATAAAGGACAGTGGTTATGGCACGTGGTGTGTGTATGTTTTTTGGCACCTGTGGTGAATAATCAATCGCAATGGCTGCTGGTAACAGAGATTATGAGCTTTAAAACAATCGCAACCAGTTACTGAGTTTCCTTTTATTTGGCACAATATATTTACATTTGTTAAGCCAATAAATTAGTGGTTTTATTTGTAACATTTATTTTCGTTCATCGCTCCCCCCCCAATGGAAGGAACACCTTTGCATCTGACGTTAATGAATATGGTTTGTATCACAAACATCCACAGGCATGCATATGGGGTGTTCTGTTTGCACCCACACACACCCTACCAGCTCAAAATTTGATATTTTGGACCTCATTTTTAATGTTGACTCTATATAGAGTTTAGTTGTTAGGTTCAAGCTTTAGTTCAGTCTTAGTTTCTGAAGTTTGTTCGGTGAATAAAGACTATGTCATTCATGACTGAGTGCTCAATAAGTGTTCACCTTCTAAAGAGTGAAAAATAAAACTCTCTAGGTGCACACCCTAATGAAATGTAGTACTGCACACGTTGATGTAAGTGCCACACAGTTTCAATAAATGACTGAATAAATAAATAATCACCAAAAAATAATGCACTTGAACTTAAAGGGAAACAACCTGCTGCTTTATAATGAATTAAATAATTATGTTTGATGGTTCTGTAATTGCATGATTATGTAATTAAATACATTGGTTTAATTCCTGTTAATCAATTTTAATCACTGACTTTATAAAAATGTTAATGCTGTCTTTATATGCATTTACTGCAACAATCACATATTTTTCTAGTATGCATATGAAATTAAGACTGTATGTGGTGTAAAGTTTATGATTAATTGTGAAAAAGATGTTTGTACATGAGTGGATCCGAACCACCAACCTCCAGACCAGTACTCTGGCACATTGCTCACGGGAACTGTCTTGTTGGAACACAAGAGACATTCCAGATATCTCTTGCAGATTAACATGTAAATGATAAGAAATTTGTAAATTCTTACAAAACCACTCATGAGTTGCACATTTATTACGGATTACAGTGTGCTGCAATGGCAGATATCACTATCACATCCTAGTAGAAAGGAACCCCCACATGCACGAATGATGCCTGTTTGGGAGGTCAGTGGTTCAAGTTCACTCAAGTGTGAATTACTTTCACAAATAATTATATAAAGTTTACACAACACAGGGTCTTCACTTCATATGAATGCTATAAAAATACACATGTTAGGTCCATATGTTGCAACAAGCCTGCATTCCTGACAGTGGTGTAGCTAGCTTTTGGTGCCTGTGGCAAGTAACCACAATGGCCATCAGTAAGAGAAATTATTAAATTAAGAACGCATAATTAGTTATTAAATTTCCTTTTATTTTGTTAAATAATTCAAAATTTGTTGAAACCAGAAAGTCCATTTATTCTTTATTTATACAATTCAGTATGCCATACCATGGACTCTACCCTGCGGAACTGAAACCAATTTCTAAAAGACAAATATGGAAGTACTCTCTGTAACCTGACCATCTGAAGTAAGAAATAATCATTTTAAACTGGTGTGTCTGACAGTGACACAGAGATAATAATATGACACATTTCAAGTTCCTACTGTTCTAAGCTCTTCATGTTTAAATATCCTTAATTATCAAGCATTCAGATATGCTGATTTTCATTAACAAAACTATATCATTTATTATCACGCAAGAGATATTAGTCACCATTCTGGTAAAATTCAAAAAGTTTTATTTTAATGGTGTTAGAGTGTACCGTGCTGTGGTAGCCAGTGGAACCATTGGAAAGACAGCAGGGAGTCTGGTGACTCCCTGCTGTGACCAGAAATAGAACCAAAACCAGTATCTCCCTTTAAAAAAAAACATATAATAATTTTGCCTGGAGTCCATTCCAACTTCTTAAATTAAACATCTGTTAAAATCTCATTATATTCACCCCCTTTAGTCTGTGATGCAAACTGCTCAAAATGTTACACTGCTTTTTGTTTATGTCTTGTTTCCATGTTACAGAAACTACAAGACATTAGGGAAATTATGTAACCATTGAATTAGTTTTCTTTTCTTTTTGCCTTTCATTGCTGATGTAGTAAGACAGGAGAAGGGATTTTAACTCTGAGCGCACTAGTATTTAATGATGCATGAGCATTTACAAAATTTATTCATATACTTTTGTTTCACACTAATCAGGTTATTTATGCAAGACAGTTTTTGCATGACCAGGCCATCACATTTCACTATGTGTTTCAAGTGTGAGAAATGCTGATGGCAGGGCATTGACAGCACAAGAAAAAGTAAAAGGTAAAAAAGCTGTTTTTAATCATGCATGACACCAAGGAGACATGATGGTATAGCCGGTACACTGACTAGGCTATGGGCTGGAAGGTCTAGGGTTTAAATTCCACCCTAGGGAAGCTATTGTCTCCTTTCCGAAACATCCACACCAGCTCTGAGGGCCAGCCAGCCTCCTATCCAATTAGTACCAGAGGCTCTTCCCTACGTACATACCTTCATCATGTGCGCAGGGACAATTTTTTCTACTACACCAATTCCATGAATTCTTGACATTCACTTTCAGTGGAAGCCACTTTGCCCCCCAGGAAACAGACCATAATACTCTTTTTATAACAGACTGAATGGGTCAAAAAGCCAGTGTGGAGGCTGTGGAGAAGAAAAAAATCACTGCCTTTTCCAGGAATCATGTCCTAAATACCAAGTTTTTCTGCCTATACCCTGTACTTAGTGAGCAACCCTGCCTCCACACCAGTAAAAACAATGAGGAATAAGAGACTGCAGTATCAGTACAATGTATCAATAAACCAGTACAGTTACCAATATACACATATGATGGTCATTACAGAAATAACCTATTAATTACATTTGACTCTTGAGACAAGCAGGAGGCAAACTTTTTAGTATAGAAATAAAATTTTTTTGCATATAAATAAGCTAACATTAAAACAGAAATTCTAGTACTGATGTGACAACATGCACTTTTACAGAGAGGCACAATACCAATTTTAGTGCAGGACATCCCATTGTGTTTGAAGTATAATAATAAAATATATATGTACATATATGTACTCAATTCAACACAACAATGTTTTTATTGCATTAGCAGCTACTGAAACTGGTAGCCACTGATGCAATAAAAACATTGATGTGTTCGACTAAGTACATATATATTTTAAGATTGCATAGTACCAATGTTTTAGAGAAATTTGTTACCACCATTTGCAGGGTAGAATCTTCTACCTTGAAGATGGAGGCAGCTGGTTCTTCAGTAAAGCTGGTAGTTATGGACACATGATATCACAATCCAGAAGACAACAATCTTATGTAACAGTAAACAGAAAAGTTGCAGGATTATTATTATTATTTCTTTAAGGCAAGGACAACTTCAAGGGCACAATGAACAAAAACATTTATAGAATCATGTTTACTTATCTATTTATTTATTTATAATGGACTCTTAAAGGCAAACCTGTGCCTGCGCATGCCATGATGGCATATAAGAAAGTGAAGGTATATCATGTGATCCCCCCCCAGCAACTACATGCCTAGAAAAGAACCCCCCAGTACCCATTGAATAGGAGGCTGGGTGGGCCCCATATCTGGTTTGGATGTTTTAAAGAAATAAATCTCGTGCCTCTGCCGGGAATTTAATCACAACTCCTTGGTTGTCCAGCCCACAGCCTAGTCACTCTATCAACTACACCATGGCACATATGTGGATCTGTTCTTTATTTACTTTGCACTACGATATTTCGGGGTCTGGGGTAGCGTAGTGGTTAAGGTGCTGCGCTACTAATCGGACGGTCCCGGGATCGATTGCCGGTGGTGTCACTCAGTGGCGTACCGGGGGGGGGGTTCAAACCCCTCCCCCGAAATTCCGAAGATATCGGTGAAGTCCTCGATCACATGAACAAGAAGAACCAGTGTCTCGATTTCCTTTTGTAGTACACTGTGTTCTCATATGGTTGTAATGTATTAACTAAAGGTTTCTTTTAATACAAACTGCCTTACAGTGGTGTATCTGGTTTCGGAGTTCAAACCCACCCCGACATCCCGAAAGTTTGACACAGTACAACCAGGTTGCAAATTGAGTGGAAAAGGTTTAGTGTTCCTATTCCAACATCCCAATTAGTTAAAAAATTGCTGAATTTAGGACACCAACACCCCAAGATGTTCAGAAAAAAAGGCAGTGAAATTCTAAAACTACCGCCGGTTTGCAATTGTTTTACATTAACAATGACAAATAAATTGGTTGTCATCACAAATAATTTAAAGTACCAAAAATTAAGAAAATTTTACTATTTGAAATGAAATTTTTTGTACCAAATTACAGCTGCCTCCAGAAACCCTGACTAGGGGGCTACCGCCCCCAGATCCCCGTTCTCTCTGTCCTCTGTCCTCAACTGAATTTGTTGAACCCCCCCCCAAAAAAAAAAAATTCCTGGGTACGCCACTTGTGTCACTGGTTTTTTCAGTGACATGTTCCTTCCAACCATACCATGGCCCTGGGGTTGACTCAGCCCTTAGTGAAAATGAGTACCAGGAATATTTCCTGGGGGTAAAGGCAGCCGGTGCATGAGGATGACAACCTCACCACCTTCATGTGCCAAATGTCATGGAAATCTGGGAGCTTAAAACTCCTGGAACCCTCTGGGTCACACCGGGCCTCTTACGGGACTCCTTTACCTTACCTAAGACATTTCAGTTACATAAACACCATTGATACAATCACATTCCTATGGAATATTGCAGTGGTTGACAGCTGTACAGTGCCAGCACCATCTAATGCAACTAACAATGGAGCAGAATTGGTCTCTTCAGGAATTTGTGGAGACCATGGGAGTTGTGTCAGCCAACCTGGAGGTGGCTTCAGATGCTCCTGTGATCCAGGTTATACTGGAAAATACTGCCATGAAAGTAAGTTACACCTTCAGAAAGCATGTACAGATGTCTCATGACTTATAAAATAGTTGCATTCCATGAGTAATTGCATAACATGACCTTTGTTCACTTTTGTTGTTACTCTTTTAGTTTCACCACCTACAGTATTCAGTGAAAAATGCATAAGGTAGTTAATTTTTATACCAATGCCATTAATTTTAGCCATTTTGAAATCCTAATACATTTCTTTCAGATAAGCCTTTTTCAGTCTTCATTCAATAAACATAATATACAAAGAAACATATGAAATCCTGTTACAATGAAACTTGCATGAACCAAACTGCATTAAGGCTGTACCCATAAATCTAAAAGTCTGTGCAAGAGAAAAACTGTTATATAAGTTCCCAATAATTTCTTTCATTTTTTAACTTTTCAGAACCTGAACTTTAATTTGTGTTCTCTGTCTCTTGCAGACATCAATGACTGCAAACAGAACCCTTGTCAGAATGGAGGCACATGTGTGGACAAAGTAAATTCATACCAGTGTATATGCAAAGAAGGCTGGGAGGGAGAAATCTGCAGCATCAGTATGTACTATATCTATACATCTATATCCAAATTTGTATCTATATCTATTCGAAGAGATTTTCATAATATGATATATGATGTGGTTGCCTTTAATAACATTTGAAATTTTAAGCTGCTCTCATGCTACACAAATATTCACTTACAAGCAGAGAAATGAGCGAGTGATTCAGAACAAACCTTCCTTGTGAAATAAACCTCACAAACAGCAGTTCTGAGAGTGTGGAAGAACTTTATAAGAAGGTCTTAAACTACAGCATTTAAAATTTCTCAGTAGTGGACCACATAATCATCAATCCTTGTGTGTGTGTGTGTGTGTGTGTGGGCTGTG
>Ga0209629_10000965_pt1 | contig 17088 bp, 8 predicted proteins | sample TergutCu122P5_FD_187286 | JGI IMG/M metagenome (GOLD analysis project Ga0209629, IMG submission 187286) | Cubitermes ugandensis P5 segment gut microbial communities from Kakamega Forest, Kenya - Cu122 P5 (SPAdes) (version 2) | ecosystem: Host-associated > Arthropoda: Insects > Digestive system >...
AAAATCTGCTAACAGCAGCATAGGGGGATCAGCACGCTCTCTGTAGCTCCTTCCGATCTGAAGTAAAGAGTACATCAAAATCTCCAGCCCCCTCCCACCTACACACTGAACTCCATATAGATGTCTATCAGGTAAAATCACTATTTGTATTTATTAAAAATGTTAATTGTGATGGGCACTAAACAGCCCTTTCTACGATCTTTCTCAACCACCTTCACTGTGGTCAACTCTCATACTACACAAGGTAAATGAACAACAGAATGTGAACTGTCACAAACAGCCTTACGTGCTCTATGCGCAAATTTCCTCCAACCTTTAAAATACAAATTTCACACAAACTAAGGGTGGGGCAGCAGCAGCTGGAGATTAAGGCACCAATAAATGTAAACCAATATGGCCAAACATTGCACGAGCCTTAGAAACCTCCACTCCCTTACCCACTATAAACATATACGAATGCAAAGAGTGCAGCACACTGAAATGAAGGTGTAGTCAAAACCTTTTTTGTCTGTGAATTTTCACCCGAGTCTTTGTGTCGTGTAGATCACCAAAAAATATATCCGTGCAAATGTCCATACATCAGCATTTCGGCTGTTGTCATGCAAGTGGATGCAGTATATGCCATTGACCAGCATAGTTGCAACAGTGTGGCCACTACTTGAAGATATAGTGAGTCACAAAATTTAAACGACTATTAGTTAAACTTCATGTCAGTGGCTGCTTCAGTATGTTCAATTATGATAAAAATTATAGCTTCCTTTAAATCCAAAATTTCTTCTGGCCATCTTGTATTATCAGAATTCATCACCATGCTGCCAGAGGCACACACGACCAGACCTTACTATTAGCTAAGCAGGTAGATTACCAAAACAGTTTCGATTTCCCCCACAGATTGTACAGAACAAAACCAAGCTTTAACAGCATCCAACCAAATGACTACTGCAGCTGACTTGGATACATTCGAACTCAGATGCTAACTGGCTTGTGAAGTGAAGCATCAGGCTACTTGTTGGTACCCCCTTCACCACACCATGAACTGCTACATGCACACACTACTGCTCCAACCAAAGCATGCCCAGGGACATTCTCAGTGATGGTAAGGTTCAGGAGTCAGAAGTAACTTGCAACATTCATCTTGATCAGTGCCTATGAAAAGAAACAAAAAACCTTCACCTCATCCCACAGCCCACCCAATCAATACGGGTGAACTTCCTTCCATAATATCTGGAGTCAGAAAAGCTGCCCTCCCACATAAATGCACAAAGAAACATACAAAATGCTCCCCACTGCATTCAACTCACAAAACTCAAAACCATTAACAAAAGTAACTTCTAGTAATCAATGATCATGCAGCACTTTAAAACCTTCCTTCAGAAAAACTATGAAGTTGAGGTCAGTAGAGTTAATCTGAATACAGCAACATACTCCCTTCAGATTCCAATTTGTGCAACTGCAAAACTATGCATCATCATCATCATCGACACATCCGACCTTGATGCTGCAATTGGAAACTGGAAGTGGCAGTGCATCTTTAATGATACAGGGGTAAGTTGCAAGCATCCAACCCACAGCATTCTGGGCTTGACACACTGGCATTGTATGTGCAGAGAACCTGGCAAAAACATCAACCATGCAAAAAAGCAACGCCCACTCCTTGAGCTCCAATGCAAGACCAACACTATCATTCTGCCATCCTTTTATCATCCCATAGCCTCTGCATTTCAATAATCAGTTTTTAATCAAACTTCTAAAACTCACTCAAGCGCTATTTCCATAAGGCAGAAAGAACAGGCTAACACAAAGAAAAATCTCTGTAATACATGGTCTTCGTAACATGCATAGTAGTACTCCACAGTAAACTAAAAGGTATAGGAATACTCATCAAATTGCAAATAGCTCCATTTAGCAATGCCCAGCCAAACGAAGGAGACTGCCTCTCCCATCTTGCACGGCCACACGCACGAATGGTAACAATGTTGACGTCCTGGCAAATACTAAGAACACACATTCTCCTCCAAACAAAGCCACTTCAAACCGAACTTCATATAAAAAAATCAGTGTTCTTTTCAATTCTAATCATCCTAAATGAGACTGCCACACACATTAAAGAAATCAAAATTGTTAACTGGTAACATTCTTAAAATGAACTGCAGCACATTCCTATGAAGTTTGGGAATGCTTAAATATCCAATGGTTAAAGTTTTATACTTATATAATAAACCAACAAACGCACATTTATAAATGAACATGCTGAATCACTTTATACAAATATATGTATACTGATTATATTTTTCTTGTAAGACACGCTGATGATGATCACAAAAGCTCCCGTAACATACTGGTGAAGTATAATGTGCAGCCGAGTTATAAATTTGCATTTGTTGGTTTACCAAGCAAGTACAAACATTTGTTAATGCAGTCATGGAACACATGAAACCCAATATTTAATGCAAACCCTCAAATATGTAGTGCAAATATGAAGTCAAAATAAGTACTTGAATGTTTAAATTTACATATAACTTTGCTATGACATCATTCAATGTGTATGTACACCACCTCATAAACTGCTATGAATATTTAGCCCCAAAAAACAAGTTACAATTTTACTTTCTTACTTACACGATGCACTTCAAAAAGTGTCCCGCTGTTTTCAGTCACGTGTGCATGGAACTTTTATTTAATCCACTAAGAGCATCCAAGACAAATATCGTAACACGAGGTGTACTCGCTGCATATAACAAAAGTACTGCGACACAACCTGAGGAGACAATATCATACAACTAAACCACGGTAGGAACCAATTCCTGGTGGAACGATGTATAAAATCACACCACTTACATCATAAAAGATGTGTGTAACTGCTTTAGTAGAATGGCAAATATGTCTAACATGCAGTACTGAAATGGGTACCCCCTGAAATGGAGCCTTTCCACTACTTCACATCAAACCAGCTCCATCATGTTCTTACATGCGCAAGAGGTTTCACCAGTTGTCACAGCTAAGACAGTTCTCTAGTGGTAAGTCTGATAAGCCAGTATCTCTAGCCTCATGAACAGAAAAGGGAAAAAGCTGTTCCAAGCATGTCTACGAACTCAACTTCGCCTTCAACCTCCATTACTCATTTGGTTTCACACCTGTCACTGAAAAATACATCTCACCTTTAATCCCATCCATTTTGACCACTCAAAAATAGTCTTTAAACAACAATACCATTAAGTTACAACTACAAACAGCCAAATTAAATCTGGAAATATCTGTATATTACCTCTCTTCTGAACGCAGATGGACAACACAACATTCAATTCCACCACCAAAATTAATATTTAAAATTAAAAAACACTAGAAACTGTTCTAATAAACCTGGCATCGATATGGAACGCCTGCAATTTCAACCCCTTCCAACACACCACATTACATCACAGCGTGCAGAGTTGCACTTTGGAGGATGGTAGTACACCAACATTCATCATGATGGACTGCTGCAGTCAACATAACCAGGGATCACTACAAATATAAAGCAAAACTCTCCTTCCACATAACCAAGAAATGTTCCCCCCCCAAAAAGGTTTGTGAACCCACAAAACATAATCCAGAGATTTGGTATCTGGTTGAAACTATGCTGATCTTATCATTTAATCAACCAAGCTGCAAGGCCTAAAATTGGTTTCACATTAATGATTTTGGTTGCTGCTGTTGAAGAACTTCAAGGGTAACCATATGCAAACTTGCAAGTGGCCACACTCAAGCACTATACAGCTTACAGGCTGATATATTGGCCTTGCAAATTTTCTCAATACAAACTTACATAATCAAGATTGACTGAAGGTACGGCGCTCCAACTTCACCATACAGCCTAACCAGAAGTGTCCATATGGCTGTAATTCTATAAAAAGCTTGCTGGGGAAACTGGCTCAGCTCTTAGCCTGGCATTCATCTAATGTCTGGAGTAGCTCATCTGTATCCAATAGGGCAATGCTGGATGGGCTCAGGTTGTGTCTGCAATAACTTGCCTGTATCCACCAGGATGCCAAGCATCTGCACGAATAGCAAACAAAATATGTGCCTTCATCCCTCACCTACCTGCCACCCATATCTAGTCTCACACCCACTTTCTGCAGTTTCATAATATAAGTATGAAATGAGCACAATGAAGCAAATTCGCAAAAAAGTAAACATTTACTGCATATTTTGTATCATCATCATCATATGAAATCAAAATGTCCGCTTTGCTTCACTGAGCTCGACATCATCTTAAAGACCTTTCATCTAGGAACTTCCTATCTGCGCTTCACCAAGCTCAACACATGTCAAATTCTCACCTGGAAATTCTATAAATTCACTTCACATTTCAGCACTCTACAGAACATGCACATGAACCACAACTCCTTACCGAACATGGTTCAGAGAAGTCTGACAACCTAGTTGCAAGACATCCTCTTAATCCAATCAGTATTAAGTCATGTACACTGCAGCCCACTGGTACTCTTGTTGCAACTGAAGATACGACCAACTCAAACCAGATGCATGTGCCAGTGCATAATATGCACATTTAACAGTAGTGGGGTTCAGGCTCCAAGCATCCAATGCTGTGGGCCTGCTGGATGTGGGGGGAAGTGATTTAGGCACGCAGACCTGGTAAATGGAAAAACAGTTCCAACTTCATGGTTTCAGGGTCGACAATCCATTACTAGCTACTGCCAAATTCCTGTACTTTGCCTGTGTTTAACTCTTTGGTGCCTAGCATGACCCACTGCCTATATTCAGTGACAAATTATTACCGTCCACAAAACAGCCCCTCAAAGTCCAATATTCCGCAGATCACACTATGCATTCAATTCCAGCACGAAAGAGTTACACACATCAAAATTAAAGTACAATTTCTTCACTGTGTAAAGGATCAACACAATCAACAAAACCAACACTCTATTATACCTTGCACCATGGGATACGGAATTCAGTAATTAGAGCCACCAAAGCAGTTACTGCCAACCTGAAACATGCTCCTCTCAGCAAAATCCTCCTAGAGAAAAAACGTCACCACTCTCCTTCCACAATCTGAAGCCACCATCTCAACCATGCCTGGCAAATAGTAAGCAAACACACTGCCTCCTACACAAACACATCACAGGACATGCTTGCAGCAACTGTTTTTACACAAGTGAATTTGTACAAACATTTACTGCAAGGCAGGTTCACTAGTATTATTTTGGTGTCCCCTATTAACACTAAAAATGCCTTCTTTAAATGGAGTTGTGTCTACACACACACACACACACAGAGAGGCAGCTTTAATGTCCACAGTGCCTGTGCTTAACCTGCAGCCCACAATCCGTTTTTAGTAGTTTAATTCTGAAACGTGCATATGAAGTGAACATCAATGAAGCAAGTACCACTAATTGTCCACGTATTGGAAGCACGGACTATTTATATAATAAATTAATGGCAATAACAGTGAACATATGGGAGATATTTATAAAATAATTGGCAAGTCTAAATTTCTGTACCTCACATTAAAGTTCCACTAATCAGTGAACAAGCATCAGTTACTTTAATTTTTTATAAAGTTCCACTAATCAGTGAACAAGCATCAGTTACTTTAATTTTTTAAAGACATAAGAGCATGTATGTCACCTTCAGTATTTTACTTACAACATGTTTCATGATTTCAGACATTCAACCATCTTGTCAATCTCAAGTCACACAAAGGGAAGAAAATTTATCATCCTTAATCCAACACAGATGTTCAAGAGTGATAAACGTACGAACAGGACGCAGTGAGTGAAGCACCCAGAATCAACTGGAGGAAACTGGTGCACACGAGTGATCCCCGCACCAGCAATGAACCTGAAGAAACAATGGCCAACATCTGAATGTTGGTATGCTACAAACCAAACCACATAAACGTGCCATGACACTAATGGACAGAGTTCAGTGACCAATTATCACAATTTTCAAAAAATAAACACAAGACAATATGTAAACTAACTTGCTCATCTGCAAGTCTGTGTATTAGCACAGAGCTTGCCACCTACAAAATAGGCCATTTACATGTACTATTTCATCAGAAATAAAAGTGCAATAGTCTGCACACAGTTGCGAACATAGTAGCATCAATCAGGAATTGCGCCAATAATCCAAATCATGCCATACCTGTTTGTACAGGTTGTATCTAGCATTAATATATGGTTCAATACCATACTCTTGCACAACTGACATTTCCTAAAGTGCACGCTTTACAAGGCCAATTTCAATGTAAACTGACTCAGCAACTTAATTCCTGTAACTCACAACCAGATTCCTTGGGAAAAAATATATTTTTGTGTACTTATCACAGATGTGTAGCATGATCCGATGGACAGATCTTCAAAACTTATCTCTAGAAGAAAAACAGCCCAACAGCAGTACAGCTGGTTCCATTGCTGGTCACCACCCATGCTGATTCTTGAGTAGCAGCATCACAGGCTCTCTTCGACCTCCGCAAACAGCCCTGAGATTCTGTCAAATAGTCCAAGTTGCACCTCCTCCCCCCCCCCAAACCAACAAAACATCAAGGAAAAAGGCATCTGGTTGTTAGAAAAATATCAAACAATATAGAGTTTTTTCTGCATTTTATTACAAACAAGGTAGGAAAAACAATTAAATAAGGCTTGCTGGGTAACAATTATATAGGCATACAATCCTAGTCCTGTAACTAATTCGCTTTATACAGCTACTTAGCTGCCATTACCAAAAGCAAAATTCCCTGTACAAAAACCACACAAATAGTACTACTTCGGTAGGCATGGATTACAACAACGTAACCTGATGGGTAAACATTTTTTTAGTCCTACAGATCCAAAAGTGCTGCAATACACTCATCATGCTGTTCAATCATGTGTTACATTATCAGCAAGCAATCTACACAAACTTTTCAGTTTCAAACAAGCATGAAATTCAATATGAATTAATTATGAACATTTATGAAATGTTTTAGATCCTAACCCTACCAATTACAAACCAAACTGATGATTCCCAGGGACAGGTCACTCATCATGGCTTGTCACCTGACCCCAGAAGTCGACCTCGGGCAGACATGCCTTCTCAAATGCAGAGACTGGAATGGAAAAATACCTCAATAATATCACAGAAAGAAAAATTGTTATTTTATACTAAACTGACCATGGGTTCATCTTTGGACGGGGCACTTCACTTCATTCACTAGACACATGAAGCTATGTAAACTGTCTAGGTCTTCACAGGTCTTCTCATCCCACTCAGTGGCTCGATCGCCAACGGGTGTAATATCGCACACGTTACAATCGGCTTTAAACAGTTCAGTTTTCATTCGCTGCCACCGTTGGTGTCGCTGCTGCTGTTTCATTCTCAATAGCATCTGTGCTTGAACTAAGGCACTAGTCAGAACAGCTTCAACCCTTAAATTTTTCCTTTTCTGTCTCTTGAACGAGTTCTTCTTCACTCTCACCTTGGTTATCCAAACCGCAAGTCCATCAGTTTGATTCTGTTGTCGGTTAATTGGGCCACGCACAGGCACACCCATACCAAATGCTCCAAAGTTGTTACGTAACGGCGAGCACTCCTCTACTCTACAGAAAAAATTACTGGTAGTTAAGAGCACACACCTGTAGTAGATTTGCTGACTCCATGCCATTCGAATACCACGGAATTTACACGGTGGGGGGCCAGCCCTGCAAGCGCGTTATACCACTAACTGCATTACATCTCCTAAACAACTGCTTTTCACCTTCCGCTCCAAATCGAAGCGCGGAGTTATCAACCCCTATATATATAACTCGAATCCTGCAAAGCAGTGTTCCTACGCGCATCTGTCAGAAAAAAGGTCATAATGATTTTATTTATAACATTTCATACACTTACACACGTAAGCTTTCAACAAGCACACAATGTTAACACTCATAATTACACTTTACTAAGTCACAATCAGGCATTACAAACATGTCTAAATTAAATTTTGTAGCATACGCAAAAAGTAGGTTGGCGGATGAACACTCATCTCAAAGTCTGCAAAAAAACGGGTGTTCCTGACGTCATTAATGACAAAGAGCGAAACTTTGTCCTTCCGTTACGCCAGTTCCGATAATGGCTGCCAACGTGTGGTTTTCCACATAATTATTTCTAGTGTCCTGAATCATATATACATTAAGTTTTTAAAATAAAATTTGCATAAACTGCTATAAGTATTATGAATTATCAGCATGAAGATGAGTGACAACCATTATGAATCGTTCAGTATTTTCACCAAAGTTCAGCTTAGTGGAATACTATTCAAGAAATCATTTGCACCGCATTCCAACAAATGGTCAAAGAGGTAAGCGTAATGTACAGTCTTTAGAAGAAATGCACCACCGCGAAGTAAAAATACCACGAAGTAATCGCTAAAGACATTTGCAATATATTGGCCATTTGACGTTATGGAAGGGAGTATTACCGTAAACACAAACGTCCGCACATTACTCTCCACCCTCCTGCGGGCCAAATTAACTGTTTACACCTTTATACACTATGTAATATCCATTTTTATATTTTCCCATCTGTGCCTACATGTTCCAAGGTTTCATTTCCCATACAGCAGACCTCCCACCCATCTCATTCTTAATTTGATTATCTCAACAATACTAGGTGAACAGTATAAATTATGAAGCTTATCTTTGTGTCATTTTCATATGCTTTCAGACCCAAGTTAATTATTTAGGTCCAAATATTCTATGTACCCTTACTACCTACTCACATGCACCACTTATACCAAAGAATAAAAATGTTTGATGTGTTACTAGGATCTCATATCGGCAAGTGACAGTCATTTTATTTACTTTGAAACTTCGCATACATTATTTTCTTAACTAATACTAAACTGTATCTCTTCTACAGTGATCTGAAATGCAGAACAATGCAATATTACAACTTTTTTTTTTTCCTTTAGGTTTTTCATTGTCAAGGAAGGTTTCCTTTTGTATTACTCAGAAAGTGAAAAGAAAGTTTTTGATAAGAAAGGTTATTTCAACATTCATCCAAAAGGTGTAATACCAGTTGGAGGATGCATTATTCAAGCATCTACAGAACTAGGCCAGGACTATGTCATACGAATCATAAGTGACAGCTTTATACATGTAAGTCAGTGTATGTTGCTGGTAAATGTGAAGTACTTATGATGATAATAAAATGAATGTGTTTGGCTATTAAATGAAGATCCCTTTGGACAGGGTTCATTGGCTCTGGGAACAGAGACACAGTATGACCAAGATCGATGGATAGAAGTACTTCAGGAAGCAGCAAGGATGTAAGTTTGTCATTCTGATGTTTTAATGCATTTGTAATCAAAGTGACATTGTGGGAAGTGTGGTATTTGGTCTCTTTTGATGTCTTTCATCTAGAAGTAGAGGCGCTGACAAAAATTATAAATTAATAATGGTCCAAACCAGTGATCTGTTTGTGTGTACTTCTGTATAATGTCCGTTATATGTCCTGATATATTTTGTGGTCTTCTGGATTATAACATGGTGCAGTCTGGTATGTGGGTATGAGCATACCAGACTACATGTTGTCAACCCAGAAAACCAACAGTATGAATTGTCTCCACCACTGAGACCGTAAAACTTTTACAATGGTGAAGGTTCTTTTTGCCTGAACATCAAAATTTCACATGCATGTTGGTGGCATAGTGCAGCGTATTCTCCAAGATGAAGTGGGAACAAACTGCTTGACACACATTACACCAAGTGACCCAGACTGGCAAGTAAAAAGTTGCCCCCTTGAGTAATGGTAACACATACTCTCTCCTATTAACAGAGCAGGAAATCATGATAGCAGGTGGATATTCTGGAACAAGGCGGTAATTATTGTGTCTCTGACCTTCCAACATGCAGGCTTGTGAACTCATGCTAATTTACATAATAACTACATTATCACCTCCATAATCTGAGCCCAACTATGGGCACTTCATCATCTTTTATTGGTCACAGAGTGGAGGTGGCCTAAGTTCACTTCTGATATATATTTGCTTGAGCAGGCTGTTCATTTGTAATAATTTTGTAAAATGTCATGGAAGTAAAGCTTCCAAAAACTTCATAAAACATAACACACAACAACAGTGTTATGTAGAAAAGAATATACAGAATAATGAAAAGCAAAACATGAAGATGTCACATTTTAAATTAAGAGAAATTCTGTGACTCATGCTTGAGCAGAAGCCAGCCTCAACAGATTGTTTTGTATGTTGACCCTTTCAAAGTAGAATGTAAAAAAATAAAATAATATGGTAATGTAAAACCTTTGAAAAGTTTAAGAAGTTATAGCTTGTACAGTAATTTTGTCCTCCAGATGAGAAAGCAAGAAGGAAGTATTGCAGATGGGTTCAAGAATCTGTAGCTAACAGATATCTTGATGCTGAACTTGTGATTTTCCCATATGATACATGGTGTACATTAAGTGCAAATGAAAAAGTGATGATAAGGGATACTGATGTTCCAGAAATCACCATGGAGCTCATTTAATGCCTGTTTATGTTCATAAATCAAGAAGCTGGTTTGCAGAGTCCATGCAAAATTGATGGGTCTACATTTTTTTGAAAAAAAAAATAAAATAAATTCTGACTCTTATACAGATGTTGGATTATTTCTGACATCATTCTCTGGGGAAAGAAAATGTCTGGTTACTTCGAACAGAACATTGCCAGGGCCACACAACAGATGTCTCAGTTACTGCACCAAAGGAGGTATTTGGTGAACAGCTGATAACTTGTGGATTGTGGTCTTCTTTATCTCAAGATGTGAATCCTTGTGGTTATTATTTGTGGTGTTCATTAGAATACAGCCTTTATGTGGCCAGTCTGCAGTGTGAAAGAGCAAAAAGATTATATTCAAATATAACTTCAAGGCAGTAACTCTATGGTGTGTCAAGAAATATTTTCAGAAGTTGCCAGGCCTGCTTAGAAACAGGAGATCAGCCTTCAACACCCTTTTGTAAACTGAGGCAAGGTGAACTGGAGGGCAGAAACAGACTCCAAATTCATGGCAGATGTTCACTTCTTATGTAGTAGTACTTCCATGACATAATGGTGCCCAGGGACACACTAAAATATACTCGTTCTGTTTCTTAAGATTCTGTTGTGAATAAACTTCATCCTGAAATAATTTTCTCTTTTGTGTACACTGTACTACTACCTGATGGTGGCCATTTAAATAGGCCAAAATATGTTGTAGAAATATAGAGAATTTACTGCATTCTTATTAGTAGTGTTTTTATGAACATAAAAAATTGTATCTGGAACTGCTGTGAATACTTGTTGAATGCTGTTCCCACATGATTCTTATCTCTCCAGTCTCTGTAAATGTGCACCTGCCATAACTGAAGACATTCAAGTGCACTTGGTCCCTTTAGTCTTCAGTAGTATGTTCTGTAACACAATAATTGCAGGACTAATTATGAATACAAGTTCACTCAACATTTCAGTCTTCCACCACATTGTAGTCAACTCCTTCACTCTTCTGCGATGTTATGCAGCATGTGTTGGTAGTTCCAACTACCGACACATGCCATGTAATGTTCCAGAAGAGCAAGGCCTGAAGTTTACCCAAGCCAGATGAATTCTTATGATGTAGAACTTTTGCCCAAATTCTTATCAGAAAGAAAATGTCAACTGGTCAGTGCCTGTAGGAGCTATTTCCTGCCCTTTTTTACTGGACATATTGTCTAGTTTGATGGCTCAGTCATACACACTGAAAAAAGCTGAATTCCCCTATAGTGCTGACAAGCATTGGTTATAAAAATATTGCAATCCTAAGCAACAGTATTATACTGATGTCTTTCCAGAACATGGGAAAACTGTCGTATGGGAGAATCAATCATTCGTGATTTGGAATCTCAAGGATTGCAACTGAACAAGGAAAAACAGTCATACATTGGTAAGGATGGATGTGCTGCAGTGTGACCATTTGTTAACTACCCAGAGATCATTCAGCTGCTCATGAAACAAACCAAGAGCCTATACATCTTACAGCTTCTCTTCATTGTCACTCCAAATTGTTGAACAGCTACCAGGATGCAGGCTTTCCAAATTATGTGCCAGCTGACTATCATTGTCTTCTGTGGCTTCAGTTTCAAGACTTTTGTGGCAGTGCATGCTTACATTTTTAAAGCCCTAGTCTCCTTTGTGAGGTGGCCAAGGGACTTCTGAGGATAATGTAATGTTTATCCTTTAATTTTATCAGTCTCTTCTCAGTGAGTGCTCAGAATTTTTATTTGGTTCTCTTTTGTCCAGTAACAACCCTGTCTGAATGCATTTATGATTGTATGTGAGCTTTCTGTTTGGAACTTGTTTTACAATGTGTGCCGGAATCTTCCCCTTTTCTGATACAGGTACCTTCATTCAAATTTTTATGCTGTCAAATTTAGCTTTTTGATATAAGAAGTAACACAACAGTACAGTACTTGTAGCAGGTAATTATGATAGAGCTCAGCCAACACATAATGTATAAGGTAATGTAACAGGAGCTGTTGAATGATTTATTGGAAAAGTATTGAAGAGAAACTGCCCTTGGTTTGTTGAGTCTGCCTCCAGTTTTTGCCTAAATTAACACATGTAGAGTCTGTTTTTCATGCCTGAGTAGCAACATGACTTTTGGTTAGATCTCAAACAGTGGCACTGTGTATTTTGAATGCAGTTCTTAGTTTAGTATCAAATTCTTAAGCACATGTTTTGAGAAGTTTAAACTATTTGAGTAATTTTACACTGCTTCATGCATGGGAAACAAGTAAGGTACAGTAATGAATTAGGTAGTTTATTCTGAAGATACAAGTGGTATATTTTAGTGTGTGAACTGTTGATCAAGTATGTTTGCAAGAGTCATTTTGCTTAATTCATAATATTTTCCCCTTTGTACCACTAACATAAATTTATTGCTAGGAAACTTGTACTATATCATTTTTTTGTCATAAACAAGAGATTTTTTTCTTATTGTGAATTTAGAAACAGTTACACAGTTGTAACCACTTCTGCCTACGAAAATTTGATAGTATTTTAAGAACATCCGTAATTAATTTAGCATAACTCAGCTGTGATTGTGGTATGTCAAGATTTTTAATTGTATGTAGGACGTGTGTATGGTAACTAGATTGATCTTGCAGGATCTAGGGGCTTCATGCGCTGTGATAGCATACTCCGTATAGTGGATAGGTTACGGTCTGGACAACTGAGAAAACGTGGTTCATTCCCCAAAAAGTGTGATTTTCTTTTCTCAAGGATGTTCACACCAGCCCTGGGTCCCACCCAGCCTCATATTTAGTGTATTTAGTTACTTAAAGATGGAGATAGATATAGAAGACTGTTCTTGAAATCATATTAACTCAAGAAACCTAATGTTCGCATCTGTTTACATTCTGGGAATGTACTGTACAGACTGCATAATTAGCCTGTTGCATGTATACAGTTAAACTTTGATAATTTAAAAAAATATTACCATCATTATGATCAGAGTATATAAAAGAAAACTGACTGACAAAGTAAACTATCAATTGCTGTTAGCAGTACTACATTGATGGACTGTGTCCACCATCTAGTTTTGGAAAAAGAATATAGTGTTTTGGGAACTGGATCTGTTCCTGCCCTCAAGTAAAAGGGTAGGGAGGAATGTGGTTAGTTGGGTTCAACAGGATCTGCTGTTTGGTATCTTTCAACATTTCTGATCCACGTTGCTAAAGATAAGTGAATGTTTGTATTTTAATAGCTATTATTTATACACACATGGTTAATGGATAACATTGTACACAGAAGTAAAGAAAGGTTGTCAGAAATTTAGAAATCTAATGTCACTACCATACTGAAACAGTCATCCTAACAGAGGAGGTGCAAGTTTCACGTGATGTTGACTGTGAAGATCACTGTCTTTTGAGATTCAGCACCAAGCATTTAGTAGATGGGTACCATTGTTTTGAAGAAACCTTCTGCCTCCATCTTAGAGACAGAACAGTTAGCAACACAGAAAAATAGTCAATGATACAAGAGTAGGAATACGGGCCTTCCTCGTCTACCCATAGCCCCTTGTTATTGCTCTGAAATATTGGTACCCATGTGCAGACGGCCGGAATCAATGACTGCAGTAAACTAATTAGTCATTTAGCATATTATTCTAGAATATCTTCAACCAAGTGTCTTTATTTTTCAAAACGCAATGAAGTAAAACAAGAACACTTCATGTAACCTAGAATCAGCATTAAAATTGTTTGTTGGCTTGCCATTAAATTCCGTGGAGTTCTTTACAGAAAGTTGTCTAGTGAGCATGGGTTTCATGAAAATTGGTTCAGTGACAGTCATACTTTATTTCAAAACATAAATACAATTCTACCGTTACTGTACACAATTCATGACCGTTGAGTGAAATGTAGTGTAGGTGATTTCTGTGTGGTGCATTTGAGCAGTTGTGGGTTTCATTATACCGTACTTATAGGCGTAAATGAAAATTTTCTGGCATTTTGTACATTTTTATTTCTATTTGGAAACATATTTGGTACAGGAAATTGCCCACAAAACAGTGTTTAGTGATTGCTACTTTCTTGAAAATATGTGCAGTGAGACACTTCAGTGAGGGCATAATCAGATTTTTATCTCTGCTTTCTACATGTATTGTCTGATTCGGGTGAAATTCTGAATAAGAGACCTGGGGCCCCCACATGTAAGAGTTGACCAGCCATGAATTCAGAAACTCAATTGAATCATAAGCACTTCAACCTATAAACTGTCCAGTTGTTTTGTGAATTATTGTATGAAGAATGACTGGTCCCTTGCAATTTACACTACATTGTACAGTAATGACTGTGAATCTGTAATTTATGCTAATTGATTTTAACCTTCTTTGCGCTACTTTGCCTTATCACACCTGAACCTTCACGTTGCCATGTTTGTTTTGGAAATGTATAATGGATCGTCCGATGATGGCACTCAGAAAATTACATGCATGCATATTTGATGTAATCAATTTCTATTAAAATAAATTTTCAATAATGAATTGATTGGAAAGTGTTTTACATAAAATTTAAGCAACTTAACTTTATAAAATATATTTTTCAGCGGCAGAAGTGCCGCCTTGTGGGGGGGCGTGGAGGTTGCAAAATGTCCAGTCCTCAACAGGTGCGGTGACTAAACTGGCCCTGGTCATTTTGACAGTAAAGAATGCCTGGGTGAAGTCTGTGTACCACACCATGGAGTACACCATTTGCAGCCATTTTACATTTTTACATGTCCAAATGTATGTACCCTCTAAAGAAAACTCAGAACATTACTAAGCCAAATGTGCCATCTGCTAGCAAACAAGCAGCAAACATCCATAGTTTCAAATCATTGGGTTAATACAACATTGAAATATGAACTGCTTGTTTAATAATGTAGTATAGAACTCAACAGAAAGTTCACAAATAACGTAACAGTTTTTTGTGTCATGTACGGTCTTCACACTGTATATGTACAGTGCATTTCTTTTATCATTGTCCTGAACACTGCAGCTACAATATTCCCGGATGTCTGGTGGATGCAGGCTTGCTGTGCAATAAAGCTGCAGTGTCATGATAGTAGTTAGACCCGGGATTAGGTCACTTAATATAAATATCCTTATATTTAAAGGGCAGTTGTATTGTGTTAGGCATGGGAAAGGTTGAATTGTGCTTGTGCAAAATGATGCATACACCATTAAAATATCTTTTTTGCAGACAAATTTGAGCATATAAATTTGAGACCCTACAAGCCATTTACGGGCACTTCTGCTGACAGCTGAAAAATTCTGCAGACTCTGCCTAGTTAAGTTGTCCATATGCTTGCCATATGGGGGAGTGGAGGTATAGTTCCATGCATTCTTAACCTCACACTAGTCAGAGGTGTGTGCTCACCCTCATGCCTAGGCCACTTTAAACCAGGGAGCCCTAGTACCCATTGAACAAGAGGCTGGCTGCTTTGGAGAAGAGAAAAATCTCTGCCCATGTTGGGAGTCGAACCAGGTTCCTTGGTCACCCCACCCATAATGTAGTCTCTATGCCAGCTACACTATACTGGCTTTTGACTTAGCCTAGAATAATTTAAATACTGTAAAATAAATGTGGACTGCTAGAGAAGCCTGAAGTAAGCATGTGTTTTATCTGTAACAAAGATCTGATAATCATATCCAGGAACCAATTTTACACTTTTTACATTTCAAGCAATAGTTATAATTAATGTTGTTTTGATACGGCTTTATCATAGTCAGGTGTCCTATCAACCAGTGATGAGTAATGCCCAGAACAGGTACTATTTTCACATACACTCATGTTTATTGACTACTAAAAAACATTCTTCAGCTACAGCTGTGCTTTTCATGTGTCATAACACGTGTATGTGATTGATGCTTCCCGAACATTTGTGTTAATCAATAATAATCAGCAAGTGCTGATTCCTTTTGCAGAAAAATTACATGAAGAAACCATAGCATTGAGAGATGAGATTGACAAAAATGAGGTATGCATCTCCTTATTGTTTGTATCGTTTGGTTGTGCAGTTGCATGACTGTAGTGATCTGGCAACATGGCTGGTTGTGGACTATCTCCTTCCAACACCCTTGTAACTAAGTCCCCTTAAAAGCTTCAAGTCACACAGTCAAACCAAATATACATTCTGATTCATCATACACTAATAGAAACCATGAGCTGATCACTGTTCTGTACTAACTGCACCATCTCCATACCACATGTCCATATATTTGTGTGCATTATCATTCAATTCAGTATGCTTGAATCTTTTAGTCATAGTTTAATCCTATTACGATGGTTCCCAAATTGTAGTAATCTTTCCTTTAAAACTGTATATATTCTTCATAGTGAAATGCTCCCTTACACATCCTTTGGCTTCTTCCAGCATCCCTCACCCTTACACCACCACCACCACTTGGACTTTCCCATCCCTACCAGGGCTGCCAACTTCAACCCCAAGGAGGGCCACATAGTTATGAAGGGCTTGCATGAGGGGCCGCACTTGTGTATACTTGTGTATCGATTGGGGGGGTAAATTGACTAGAACACCATTATGTACAAACAATGACATTTAGTTTTTTTTGG
>Ga0209629_10000966_pt1 | contig 17074 bp, 11 predicted proteins | sample TergutCu122P5_FD_187286 | JGI IMG/M metagenome (GOLD analysis project Ga0209629, IMG submission 187286) | Cubitermes ugandensis P5 segment gut microbial communities from Kakamega Forest, Kenya - Cu122 P5 (SPAdes) (version 2) | ecosystem: Host-associated > Arthropoda: Insects > Digestive system...
GTGTTATCATGTTCTAGACCCATTTCGGTTCCTCCAGTTCACTTTTGTCTCGCAACTTAAGTATAACTGGTTTTGACCGTTTTGGGTCGTTTTTTATTTGGGCGGGCAATTCATTTTACAACTTGCCCACGGCAACCGACAAACGCATTATTATTATCCCGCGAATGCAGAAGGCTTAGCTGCGCATATCGGACTATCATAAGGCGGAGACTCTGCTCCCGCCGCGACCCACAAATTTTTTGCGCATCGCGCATACTCATGCGTTTACCGTACCATTTTTTATGTCATTAATAATCAATACGCCGGAATCCGCGGGTATTTATCTTATGTAAGCCAGGCTTATTGTTAGTTGGTCCGTGGCTCAACTTCCGCCACCTTTGCCGCCTAATTAGCCGGCCGGCCCATAAGTTACATCGACTATAATAGTGCCCAGGCTGCTGTCATTATTGTCTGATATGGTAAAGGTCACTGTCCCCGGCGTAATTGTCGCGTCAGTCGGTTTGCCGTTAATGTCGCCTGACGAGTTCCAATCGACGCCAATCGGCAGTGTTCCGCCTGTCAGAGTGAACACGTAGTGGTCCGTTCCGCCTGATACGTTGCTGCTCAAATGGATGGGCAACCCGGCAGTACTGTTCGCGGTGAGCGGTATGTCGTAGGGCAGCTTATGGTTGAAGACCAACCCGCTTGAGGCGCTGACCGCTCCGTAACTGATGGTAATAGTACTGCTGATGGGCGGTGTCGAGCTGTCTTTTACGGCTATGGTCACAGTACCGGCAGCGGTTGCCGTAGTCGGCGTACCGGAGATGTGGCCGCCTGAATCCATCGTGATACCCGCCGGAAACTGTCCTGTCACTATGGTGAACGTGTAAGTACCCGTACCGCCAGACATGCCGTCAGCCAAATAGATGTCTATGGCAGTCACATTCGCAGTGGACGGCGGGACGTTATATTGCCCCGAACCGTTGTTGAAAGTTAAGGTTGGTCCAGATGAACCGCTGACCGCTCCGTAATTGATAACAATAGTACCGCTGATGGGCGGTGTCGAACCGTCTTTCACGGCTATGGTCACAGTCCCGGTCGACGCGTTTGCCGTAGTCGGCGTACCAGTGATGTGGCCGCCTGAATCCATCGTGATACCCGCCGGAAATTGTCCTGTCACTATGGTGAACGTGTAGGTACCCGTCCCGCCAGACATGCCGTCGGCCAAATGGATGTCTATGGCAGTCACATTCGCAGTGGACGGCGGGACGTTATACTGCCCCGAATCGTTGTTGAAAGTTAAAGATGGTCCCGATGAACCGCTGACCGCTCCGTAATTGATGGTAATACTTTTGCTGTTGACCGGTTTCGCGCTGTCCGTTACGGTGATGTATGCTATTCCTCCTGCGGATACCTCGGTCGGCGTGCCGGAAATGACGCCTGTCGTCGGGTCTATCTTGATACCCGACGGAAGCCCCGTGGCGGTGAACGTGTAGGGCTTTATCCCGCCTGAGACGCCGCCGGACACATCTCTATCTGTGATAGCCGTGCCAACGGCGGACGCCGGGATGTCATACTTCGGATCGTCGGCAAAGGCCAGCGGAGCCGGCGCCACCGCCCCGCAATTGATGGTAATGCTCCTGCTGACGGGGGGGGTCGCGCTGTCGGTCACGGTGATAGTCGCCGTGCCCGCCGGGCTTGCCGCGGTCGGCGTGCCGGAAATGAAGCCGTCCACGCTTATCGCGATGCCCGCCGGAAGACCCGCCGCGCTGAACTTATAGTTGGCCGTCCCGCCGGAAACGCCGCCGTTCACATTGATTCTGCCGATAGGTATACCCACGGTGGAAGCCGGGATGTCATACTTCGAATTGTAGGTAAATGTCAGAGCCTGGGTGTAGCCGGGGGACCCGCCGGAATTGCCGTAACCGGAAGACCCGCCTGAGCCGCCGGATGAACCGCCGTAACCCGAGGATGCGCTGGAGCCCGAAGAGCTGCTCGAGCCCGAAGACCCGCTGGAGCCAGGTTTTGCGGGTGTTGTCGGATTTTTGACCGTAGCCTGCTGCTCGTTCTTATTCGTTTGGCCGTCCGGCGTTTGCTGCGTTTCTGTGGGCGTATCCTTGCCCTGAACGTCCGGGCCCGAACCCGGCGTCTGGGGTTGCGCGCCGATGGTCAGCTCCTGATTCCCGGGTGTATTCGCGTTTGAATCGGGCGAAGGGGCAGGCTTTTGATCGGGGGACGCGTCTGAGGCGGCGTTATTGTTTTGCGCCGGATTATTCTGGTCGGAGCCGGAATCCGCCGCCGGTCTGCCGGCCGCCTGCCTTGAGCGGCTTTGCCCCGATTGATTTTGCCGGCCGTTATTGCTATGCGCGGCCTGATCGTCCTGGATCTGGCTGTCCTGCGGCGAATATGCCGGGGCGCTGCCGTCAGTATCCGTTCCGGGCGTCGGCTGCACCTGCTGCGCATTGTCCGCCGGGGGCTCGGAAACCTGCGGGCCGGGATTGGCGGGCTCGATCTTATATTCCGGCTGGGGCTGCTCCGTCTGGGGCTGTTGGGGCGGATTTTGCGGCGCCCCCTGAGACAGTGACGATATCAGGGAGTTTAATTCCTTGACGGGCATATCCGCGAGTTCCTGAAGCGTTTTTGTCGGATCCAGGCTCTGTGCCTCCAGAATGAGCTTGAGCTTGCCGGGGGAAAGGCTCAATTGCTGGGCCCGGCCCATTTCGGCCGCGGTAGAATACCCGACGGCGGCGCATTTTATGCCCAACTCGTCCAAATCGTCTTGGATAATCTTACAAATCTTCTGACTTTTTTCTTCGCTGCCGGAAACGACTGTGAGCTGGATCGCGGGGGCGGAAGGTTCATAAGAGAGGTCATACCCCTTTGCTGTAGCGGAGTCATAGATGGCCTTCAGAGCGGCCTTTATGGAACCGGAGATATCTGTGTCCTTTAAAAAGTCCCTGCCGTCGTCGTTTATGCCCTCCGCGCTCCTCACGCGGTTGGCGTTATTGAAAGTCAGCTCAATGCTGGGGTTGATATCCGCGAACAAATAGAACGAATTGGTCAAAGCGAAATATTTGTAACCGGACAAAAATACCACCATGATAAAGACTGCAGCAACCGCCATAAACGGAAACAGCAGAATGATGTTTTCCGAAAAATTTATCTCACAGCCGACGGGTTTATGCTGATAACCATTGACACAGCGGAATGTAGCTTCCTCAGTGAGTACAATCACTTTGCCATGGTCCTTTTTGATTATTATACCCTTCATACTCACGAGTCACCTCCCCGCTATTTTATATAATCGCTCAGGTATTGATAATCGCCTTTTTTTATCAAAACTACGGCTATTATATATTTTCGAGCGTTTTCTATTTTTTTCAGGGGCGTTTTGGTAATTTCGGAAAGTTTCTTCACCGGAAGATAGTTTTTATTGAATAAAATATCTATAATTTCCTTTTCCGTGAGCACCGCATCTACTACGCGCCTGATCTCCTGCTTGAGCGACCTGTGCTTGGGCGATTGCTGAACGAGCTGCTGTATGGTGATGTCCCATTGCGCCAGCTCCGCCTCAAGCTGTTCTATTTCAAGCCGCAGGTTCTCCTGATGTGAGGTCTGTTTGTACTCCTCCAGGGACGCCGTGTTATTGGCCACCTGCAACTCCTCATCCTCAAAATCGGTGACCACCTGCTTTTTGACCAGACGGTAATTCTTCCGCAGTTCATCGGTGAGGCGCCGGTTGATAATTAAATTTGCGAACGCCAAAAAATGCCCTTTGCTTTTATCATAGCTTTTGATAGCTTCGTAGAAGGCCGACATCGCGATGCTGTTCATATCGTCAAATTTGTGTATGTCATTCTCGTATGTAAATTTTCGCACACAACTTGCGATGAACGGTTTGAATAATCTGATCAGATTATCGCTCTTCTCAACGGAATCGGCTGCCGAAATAGCCAAGTCATCCAGGGATTGCGCCATTATGGAATTAGTCGGTTTATTTTCCTGCAAAGAAACCAACCCTTTAACTAAATTATTGGACAATACTAAGAAAATCGCAACGGCATAAAGTCTGAACCCGCTTCAAGCAAAGACCGTCTCATATAACATCGTCAAAAATCAATATATTATTAAATTCATTTATTTATTATATCATACAAGTTACGCATTAGGGAAGAGGAAATTTAATAACGTAACCAATTTGTTATATTCATTATATTCATTTATTGTCAAAAATTGTTATATTTTTTTCCGACGCCCAGAGGCCGAGGGCCGGGTTGCTGATATAATAGATTTCCTCCCCGCTTGCCAGCGTGTTGTAGCCGTCTTTAAGGGCGCTTACATCATACAGGGCGAGGGCTTTATCGATGGGCATATATTTGAATCCCGCCCCCTCGACCTCCTGCCTGGTCAGCCCCCCGGCGGCGTATGTGACGCTGAAGCGCCCGTCGGAAGAGCCGTGTATGAGGTGCGCCGCGACTGAGAGATTCTCGCGCAGGTCCTCCGCGCCGCGCCCGTCGCACAGCTTGAGTACGGCCTCCCTGCCGATATAGCCGTATTTCCTTATCAGCTCGTCGTTGCGCGCGTCCTCACCGAATTTTGATATGCCGGGGCCGATGACGACGAGCTCGCTGCCGTCCGCGATGGCCATCCTGGTCCGGTATATGGCCTTGTTGCCCAGCCAGGCGCTCCTGAATTCGGCCGGGTCCAGCCAGACGACGGCCTTTTTGATGGGCTCGTCCACAAATGTGATGTTCTTTTCCCGGCTTAATTTTGCGGCCTCCTCAAAGCGCCCCCGCTCCGCGCCCGTGAAAAGCCCGTGGATGACGGCATGCCCCTCATTGACCGAAGTGACCGTCAGGATATAGACCAAGGGCAGATCCGCTATGAAACGCTCCTGGGCGTAATCGAACACGCGGCGGACCGGCGTCAGATCCCTGCCCATCATCCGCTCCATGCCGTAAAACGCGCCCAGCATGTGGGAGGCGTTGATCATGCCGCTGCCGCCGCAGCCCACAAACAGGTTCTTTGAGTAATTGGCCATCCCGGCTACCTCATGCGGCACAACCTGGCCTATCGAGATGATAAGATCACAGGATTTATCCATTATGCGCTTGTTGAGCTCCACCTCTATCGGGGTGTTGACCAGCCCCTCCGATACCTCCCTGACGAACTCCCCGGGGACCTCGCCGATCTTTATGATATCGTTGCGCCAGTCATGGCGTATAAACGCCGAATACGGTATGCCCGGGCCGAAGAACTCCGCGCACTCCCGCTCGGTCATGGGCGCGTGAGTGCCCAGGGCGGGCAGGACGTCGATATGACAGCCGTCTTTTAACATATCGTAGAGGATGGCCGTAATCCTGCCCGCGCCGGAATGCAGCCGCGTGAAATCCGGGGGGATGAGGAGGGCCCTGCGCGGCTTTTTAAATACCTTTGCCGCGGCCTCCACGACGTTTGCCATGGCGGCTTTAAGCTCGGAATCGCTTATGCCGGCCGCGCTTTCGGAAATGATTGACTGTTCGAGCATCTTTTTACTCCTTCGCGTTTGTGCCTACAGTTCTATCCGTCAAAGTTTTGCAGAACGCCGTAGGGGCAGACCTCGTGTCTGCCCGCATTCCGGGCGGAGACAAGCCGCCCCTACTGCATTTTATCGCCGGATGATACGCTACGCGTTATAGGCTGTGGAGGCGGTTTCCCCGCCGCGCCCCGTCCAGTTGGTATGGAAGAACCGGCCGCGCGGGCTGTCCACGCGCTCATAGGTATGCGCGCCGAAATAATCGCGCTGCGCCTGCAGCAGGTTGGCCGGCAGGCGCTCGCACCGGTAGCCGTCAAAATAGCAGAGCGCCGAGGTGAACGCGGGGACCGGGACGCCGTTTAAGAGCGCCTGGGCGCAGACGTTGCGCCAGCCCGGCTGCGCGGCCTCAAGCTTTTCTTTGAAGAACGGGGCGAGTATGAGGTTTGTAAGGCCGGGGTCGCTGTCGAAGGCCTCCTTGATCCTGCCCAGGAACGCCGAGCGTATGATGCAGCCGCCGCGCCACATGAGCGCTATGCCGCCGTAATTCAGGTTCCAGCCGTAGGTATTCGCCGCCGCGCGCATCAATGAATAGCCCTGGGCGTACGACACGATCTTTGAGGCGTACAGCGCCTTGCGTATGTCGTCTGTAAACGCCCGCTTGTCCCCGGAGAACGTCGGTCCCGGCGATTTTATGAGCCTTGAGGCGCTGACGCGCTCAGCCTTCATGGCCGAGAGGCAGCGGGAGAACACGGCCTCGCCTATGAGCGTGAGCGGGACGCCCTCGTCCAGCGCGGCCGCCGCCGTCCATTTGCCGGTGCCCTTCTGCCCGGCCGTGTCCAGTATCATGTCTATGAGCGGCGCGCCGTCTTCCCCGATTTCATCTTTGACGGCCAGTATGTCGCGGGTTATCTCTATGAGATAGCTGTCGAGCTCTCCCGCGTTCCATTCCGCAAAGACTGCGTGCATCTGATCTGCGGACATGCCCAGCAGGTCCCTCATGAGCTGGTACGCCTCGCAGATGAGCTGCATGTCGCCGTACTCTATGCCGTTGTGCACCATCTTCACAAAATGGCCCGCGCCGTCCCCGCCGACCCATTCGCAGCAAGGGCTTTCGCCCAAACCGTTTTCAGCCGGGACCTTGGCGGCGATGGCCTGGAATATGGGCTTCACATGCGGCCAGGCCGCGGGGGAGCCACCCGGCATGACGCTGGGGCCCAAGAGCGCCCCTTCCTCGCCGCCGGAGACGCCCGCGCCGATATACAAGAGGCCCTTCCCCTCCACATATCCGGCCCTGCGGATGGTATCCGGGAAATGGGAATTGCCGCCGTCGATGACGATGTCCCCGGGCTCGAGCAATGGGATCAGCGCGTCTATAAAATCGTCCACGGGCTGCCCGGCCTTGACCATCAGCATTATCTTCCGCGGCCTGCCGAGCGCGTCCGCGAACTCCTGCAGGCTGTACGTCCCGATGATATTCCTGCCCGCGGCGCGCCCGTTTATAAAATCCGTGACCCTCTCGGCGCTCCTGTTGAACACGGCCACAGTAAAGCCCTTGCTCTCCATGTTCATCACGAGGTTCTCCCCCATGACCGCCAAACCGATCAGGCCGATGTCGGCTTTTTTGGTATCATTTTTTTCCATAGAGTCCTCCTGTAAAGCGTATATGCTCTTATTTTTTATATAAGGCAAAAGGCTGCCGGCTCCGGCTGGGCGGCGCGGCGGGAGCGGAGCCCCCGCCCTGCTGCTATATCCGACAAAATTTGCAGAACGCTGTAGGGGCAGATCTTGTGTCTGCCCGCATTCCGGTCGGAGACAAGCTCCGCCCCTACTGCATTTTATTGCCGATAATACACTACAATGATCCGATATGCCAGATAAGCCTTCCGCGATCGGGATATATAAATAACTTAATTCCACCGCTTAATGTCAATTCCGGGAGCTAAAAAGAGGTGCCTGTAGGGCCGGGGCTCTGCTCCCTCCGCCGTGTCTTGCCATGTAATACCCAATCCGTCGTACTCACTTTAGGCGCCTCTATAAATCCGTCATTGCGAGGAGCAGCGCGACGAAGCAATCCAGGAAGTCCCGGTTTATGCGTATATGGATTGCTTCGCTTCGCTCGCAATGACGGATTGTGAAGTTTTATAGAGATTGCCTTTAAGCTTCCCATCGCAGTATTCCGCCATGCAATACCCAAAAAATTATGCAAATCAAATGATGCGTCTGCCGTGTGCTGTAGGGGCGGCTTTCGGCCGTCCGCCGAACCATGGGTTTCTAATAAACGTGAGTTCAACAGATCTTCTTTAGAGAAATTAATTCAGCAAAGCCGAGCTTTCGTATTCCGTAGGGGCGGACGACCCTGTCCGCCCGCTGAATTAAAAGCGTCCTATAAGTATAGATTTGCGGACGCGCGGTCAGTCATTTAATCCGCCTTTCAGGCGGCGCCAAGTCTTCCGGCTTTAGCCGGTTGTAGTGTAAGCGAGCTAATCGAACCCACGCTAATAATTACAGTTTTATTAAGCACATCCGCAAAGTTTGGAGTTACAGGAAACCTTTGGGATAAACGGACTGCAGGGGGGCCGCCCCTACAGAATGCGGCGCAGCGATGGGCAGACCGGAAATCCGCCGAACTCACGCTGGACTATCATTTCATTTTGAATTGTTCCGCTTTGCCAATGCAGCGGCGGGAGCGGGGCTTGTCTCCGCCCGAAACGCTGGCGGACACGAGATATGCCCCCACAGCGTTCTGCAAAATCCCGCCGGACAGAACTCCGACTTCCGGCCTCCGTTCAGCGCCTGACCCGCGCGTTGCCCCGCCAGATGTCCCAGATCTGCTCCTCGTCGGCGGGCTGGGCGTAATCCTGGAGCACGGTCACCGCCAGGGCGCCCGCGGCCCAGCCGAAGCGCAGCCACCGCTCCGGCTCCCAGCCCTTTAATATGCCGTAGAGCAGGCCGCCGACGAAGGCGTCGCCGCCGCCTATCCTGTCCAATACGCCGATTTCCCTGGGCTCTATGGCGTACCAGTCCTCTCCGTCCAGCATTAGCGCCCCCCAGAGGTGCTTGTTGGCGCTGACGGCCTGGCGCAGCGTGGTGGCGAACACGGACGCCTGCGGGTAACGCTGCTTGACGTTCTGGATCATAGCCTTAAAGCTGTCCAGCTTAGCGGCGAGGTCCGCGCCGCCGGACTCGGGGCCGCTCACCGAGAGCGCAAGCTGAAAATCTTCCTCGTTGCCGACCAGGATGTCGGAGACGGAGGCTATCCGGCCGAATATATCAGCGAGCTCCTCCCGCCTGCCCTCCCAGAAGGATGCTCGGTAATTCAGGTCAAAAGAGACGGCCGCGCCGTATTTTTTCGCCGTCTCCGCCAGCTCAAGGCAGAATAGTCCGGTCTCGCGCGAAAGCGCGGCGATCAGCCCGGACAGATGCAGTATCCGCGTTTTATCCGCGCCGAATATCCTGTCCAGGTCAAAATCCCCGGCGTTTAGCGTCCGGCCGACCTCGCCCGCGCGGTCGTTGTGGACCCTGGGGCCGCGCGCGCCGAAACCGCTGTCCGCGATATTGAACTGGTGACGGAAGCCCCAGGGGCCGCCCTGCGGCACGTCCGGGCCCTCATAATCCATATAGCGGCTCCTTAAATCGCTCTTAATAAACGCGGCGACGGGGCTGTCCTTCACAAATGCGGTCAGCACCTTCACGGGCAGCCCCAGATACGAGCATACGCTGGCGACGTTGGTCTCGGCGCTGGTGGCCTGCATGTAGTACATGCCGCCGGCGTGCGCCGGGGCGCCGTTCAGCGGGCATATGCGCACGCCCATGCTCGTCGGGACCACCAGAGCGTATTTGCAGTCTTCATTTAATTGAATGCCCATAAAACACCCCTTAATTTTTTATAAACTTTCTTTAAGCGCCGCCCGCACCGCGCCCGGTCCCTCCAGCATCCGCGCGAAATAGCCCTCGACCTTTCCGCCCAGGCCGCATTCGTAGAGGTTCAGCCCGAATATCATGGCGTTTGAGAGTATGGGCTCAACCCTTTCGTGCAGGTTTTGCGCGCTGATGCCTTTGAGCCGCCCCGTGAGTTCATCCAGCATGGGGTCCGGGCTGAGCTCAAAGGGGCCGCCGTCGTCGCCAATGCCCGTGAGATATTTCAGGTATCCGGCGAAGAACAGCGGGATGTATCTGAGTGAGGCGGTGTCCAGGCCGCGGGATCTATAGGCTTTCAGCGTCTCGCCGAAGCGCACGGGTATCTTCTGGGAGGTGTCGCAGGCTATTCTCTGCGGCGTATCCGGCACAAACGCGTTGGGGAAGCGGACGTTTATACATTCGCCGATAAACGCCCGGGGCGAGATGATGCCCGGGTCCACGGCCACGGGCAGCCCCTCGTCGTAGCCGATGCGGCTGATCAGCCTGACCAGCTCCGCGTCCTTCATCTCGGCGGCGATTGACGTATACCCCAGCAGGCAGCCGAAGACCGCCAGCGCGGAGTGCAGGGGGTTTAAGCACGTGCAGACCTTCATCTTCTCGACCTTGTTCACGGTGCCGCGGTCGGTAAAGATCGCCCCCGCCTTCTCCAGCGGCGGCCTGCCGCCCGGGAAGGTGTCCTCGACGACGAGATACCCCGTCTCCTCCGAATTTACAAAGGCCGCGGTGTACGTATTCCGCGCCGTCACCACGATATCGCAGTCCTCCAGGCCGTCCGCCGCCAGCATGTCCCTCACGGCCCCGGACGGGCGCGGCGTGATCTTGTCGATCATGGAGATGGGGAAGGCCGTTTTTGAGCGGTCGTTGAGGTATTCAAGGAAGCCGCCGCCGACCATGCCCCGCGCCAGCCATTCGCCCGCGATAAAATTTACCGCCTCGTACAGCCTGTCCCCGTTGTGGGAGCAGTTGTCCAGGCTCACCAGCGTTACGGGCGGCGCGCCCTTTAAATAGCGCCTGTGCAAAAGCCCCGCGGTTACGCCCATGAGGTTCGCCGCGTGATCCGGCCCGGCCTCGATGTCGCCCGCGATGAACGGCAGGAGCGAGCCGTCGGCGGCCTTGAGCTGATAGCCCTTTTCGGTGATAGTGAAGCTGGCCATTTGCAGGGAGGGGTTCTCAAAAATTTCCGCGACTTTCGCGCGGCCCGCGCTCCAGGTGTAGGCGTCGGTCAGGCCGGCTATGACGTCCTTGTCCGCTCCCCCGTCCGCCCTGAGCGTGACGCCGACGGTCAGGCAGCCGTATCTGTCGCAGATTTTGGTGACACACTCCTCGTCGAAGACTTCGCAGCCGACGATGCCGCTACGCGCCAGCCCGGCGTTCAAGAGCTTCTGCTGCATCATGGCCGGGAATACGCGGAAGATGTTGCCGACGCCGAAATGGAGCCAGACGGGGCTCTTCCGCGTGCGCTCCCTGACCTCGCCCACGTCAAAAGCGGGCGTTTTATAGCCCTTTTGCGCCCAGAAGCCGTCATTCAGCGTTGCAGGTGATAACTTCATACAAGATGCCTCCCGATGTGTTTCTCCAGCGCGGCGTAATATTCGTCCTCATACCGCTCAAGGATGTAATAGATGCCGTCCCGGAAGGCGTATTTGCCCTCCCGCTTAACGGAGAGCACCTGGCCGTAGGTGACGTGCAGCGCCTGGCGGGAATCGTCCTGGTCCAGCAGGCCGGGCAGGTCAGCGTCGGGGATGCCGCCCACATCGGGGATGTTGGCCGTGTTCTCCGTTATGTGGTAATATCTCTTGGCCTCGTTTAAATTCGCCAGCGCGAATTTGACTAACTCCCGGAACACGCCGGGGGCCTTCTCCGCGATTATCCTCAGGGCCTCAAGCCAGTTGGTCCCGGCGGTTTTGAGGTGATACGCCCCGCCGGATTCCCGCCGGATTATGGGGAACACCCTGAATTTGTCGCTTCCGGAGTGCACGCTTATCTTATAGCCGAAGTATCTGGCGATCTTCGCGTGCAGCGCGAAGTCCCTCCTGAATTCGTCCGTATCGCCGATATAGTCGATGCCCTTTTGAAACTCGCCGCAGAATCTGGGGGCGAGGCTCACGCACTCCACGCCGCGTTTCATGAGCTCACTGCCCACGAAGAAATGGGCCGCGGGGGAGGTCGCCGAAAGGGTCTCGTCGATGGACAGCTCAAAATCCACGGGCCGCCCGCACCCGGCGACGATATCCCCGTAAACGGCGGCGGTATGGCCGATCGCCGCACCGTATGTCAGTACAATCCGCTTGAGCTCCGCCTCACCGAAAACGACCGCGGCCCCGCCCTCCGGCTCTACGGCGAAGGTCTTGCCCAGGTATCCGGCCTCATAGGCCGCGCGCTGGTTTGCCGGCAGTTGGTCGTAGAGCGCGTTGAGCTGCCCGCCGCCCATGGCGGCGACGTCGTTGCGTATGTGCTCGGAACAGTCCAGCGTTATCATGGTGACGCCGCATTCCAGCGCCATCCGCACCTCCGCCGCGGTCTTCAGATGATCCCCGTCGGCGCCCCAGCCCTTTTGATAATTCTCCTGAAACACCGCCCAGACGGCCGCGGCCAGCACGTCGTCAAAGGTCCGGCCGGTCAGGCTGAGCTCCCGGACGGACTGCTGCGCCAGCACGGGGAACACGTCCATGTCCCTGACGAGTCGTATGTGCCCGGGGGAGGCCAGTCCGAGCCTGTCCCCCAGGCCCACGGAAATGGCCCTGCCCTTATGGCTTGACGGCCGCGTGAACGGGAACAGCTCGTTTATCACTTTGGCGTTCACGTGGCTCAGGCGGCAGATCTTGGCCGGCGCGCCGCCTATATCCGCCTCGACGCCCAGGAATCTGTCGTAGACCCCGCCCTTCCCGCTGACGACCAGCGATTTCTCGCCGTCAACAATGGACATAAACAGCTCCGAGCCGCCGGCGGTCTGCCGCGAGTTTTCATAGATTTTGCCGAGCATATAAGCCCCTCCTTATAGTTGACGTCATTTTGATAATGACTTCATATCTCGTGTAGTCAGCCTCCGGCCGTCCGCCGGAATGAAAATTTCCGCGAGCCGTTTGGGTTTATACGCGCGCGCAGGGCCAAAATGAGCTTCATGCGATAAGATGCTTTACGATAAAAACACCCTATCAATTTTTCCCCTATCATAATCCAATATCCAGTCATTGAATTTACTATATAATCCTATTAGCTTTCCTTTATCATCAGCGATCACGTCTAAACCACGGTCGTCATATAAGTGATATAAAATTCCGTTTCGTTCATTAAACAAATACACACCGGAGTTAAGGCTGTTTACTCCATAAATATCTGACCGTACAATTTCTTCAATCAGCTTCAAGATCTGAATAGATCTTACAGAAGATTTCATAACATATCTTTTGCATGAAAAATCATCTTGGGCAGAACGGAAATCGTAACTATATTTATCCAATACGAGGTTAATCAAGGGTTGCGCTGCGCTTATGTCATTAATCGCCAAATCATTAGGATTATCTTCAAAACTATTGATAACAATAAAGACTATATCGTCCTGATTAAACAATTCCGAAAAGATGGCCATCGCACGGCGAACAGCAGCCTCGACGTAGTTTGAACTTTTATAGTCCCCTTCTCCAATTTTAAATCTTATACCAATGGGAAATTTATAAAACACATAAGCGGAAAGCTCAATGTCCCCGAAATGATATTTATAGAAGTTTTCATATTCATCTTTTAATTCCACTTAATTCTCAACCTGCCAAATAAAAATTCTCGGTTGCCTTCAATCAGCGCAACTGTGCCGCGCAAAACGATCATACCGCGTTGTGATCAATTCCAGCAAGTAGGGGCAGACCTTGTGTCTGCCCTCGCACTGGGCGGAGACAAGCTCCGCCCCTACATCAAACGCAACATTGTGATTTTGCGCAAATTCCTTATATTGTGCGCTTATCATAGATCTCAAAAATCTCATGCCCAATATTCATTGAAAAAACAAATTTAAATTCTTCTTCATCGCTAAAATTAGTTTGTAATTGTATTGTGTTCCCGTTCAATTTTACAACATTGTCAATGTTAACGGTCATGCCAAAAGACCGGTTAAATGGAATTTTATAAGACATCCCTGCTTTTATTTCACCTTCCGCTTTTCCCTCAAGAAGTAAAATCTTTTTGTCGATGGGGATTACGCTTTCAACAGTAAATAATGCTACCACATTTCATACCCCTTGTTTTTAATCTGCGCGCGTGACGGCTCAAAAGTGAGCTTCATATCGGACGCCTTGAATCTGCGCGATGTATTTAACGTGAGTACAACGGAGTTATCGAAGGGAAATCCGTCGAACACGCGTTTTATTTGAATATCTGTGCGTTTGCCGTGACCTGACGGTACCTCTCGCAGCCGCTCAAGGCGCTATCGGATGTTCCGTGCGAGCGCCTCGGCGCAGCGCATGCCGTCCGCGGCGGCGGACATGATGCCTCCAGCGTGGCCGGCGCCTTCCCCGCATGGGTACAGTCCGGCGATATTGGATTGAAAATCCGCTTCGCGCGTTATGGTCATGGGGGATGAGGAGCGCGTTTCCACGGCCGTCAGCACCGCGTCGCGCGCGGCGAACCCCGGCAGCTTGCGGTCAAAAAGCGGCAGCGCCTCTTTCAGGCCGTCCGCGACAAACCCGGGCAGGCACCCGCGCAAGTCCGTCAGCGCAAAACCGCGGCTGTACGTGGGCCAGACCGAGCCTAAAGCATCGCTGGGCCGGCCGGCCAGGAAATCCCCGACGAGCTGGACGGGCGCTTTATGCGCCCCGCCGCCCAGCGCAAACGCCGCGCGCTCCAAATCGCGCTGAAACTCCGCGCCGCCCAGGGTCCCCCCGCCCCAGTCCGCCGGTTCCACGCCGATGAGCAGGGCGCTGTTGGCGTTTTGGGCGTCGCGGGCGCGGCTGCTCATGCCGTTGGTGACCACGCCGTCTCGTTCGCTGGCCGCCGCGACGACAGTGCCGCCGGGGCACATACAGAATGTAAACGCGCCCCGCCCGCCGCTCAGGCGCGCGGCGAGCTTGTATTCCGCCGGCCCCAGCGCCGCGTGGCGGGCAAACGCGCCGTACTGCCTCCCGTCGATAAAACTCTGCGCGTGCTCTATCCGCACGCCCACCGCGAATGGCTTGGGCCGCATGGCGACGCCCGCGCCGAGGAGCGCTTCAAAGGTGTCCCGGGCACTGTGGCCCACGGCCAGTATGAGGCTTTCGGCGGGCACACGCTCGGTCACCCCGTTTGATACGATTTGTATATAAACGAGGCGTCCGTTCTCGGCCCGTATGCCCGCGAGCCTGCTTTCAAAACTTATCTCCGCGCCCATGCCGATGAGCCTTTGGCGCAGGTTCCGGACGACGTCCGGCAGTATGTCCGTCCCGATATGGGGCTTGGCCGCGTAGGCGATGTCCGCGGGCGCGCCCGCCCTGATCAGCGTTTCCAGCACAAACGCCGTGCGCGGGTCATTTATGCCCGTGGTGAGTTTGCCGTCGGAGAACGCGCCGGCCCCGCCCTCGCCGAACTGGACGTTGGTGTCCGTATCCAGCTCCCCGCGCGCCCAGAAGCGCCTGACCAGCTCAGACCGCCGCCCGAGCTCACAGCCGCGCTCGATCAAGAGCGGCGGCGCGCCCGCGAGGCAAAGCGTGAGCGCCGCGAATAGCCCCGCCGGGCCGCAGCCCGCCACAACGGGCCGCACCCTGGGTTTGCTGCGCATGACCGGCGGAGAATACACAAACGGCTTTACCCGCGCGACGTGTTTAAGGCGCAGACATCGCGCTTCATCTGACGGTTTCGGCAGCTCCACATCGACGGAATATACAAATTGTATATTGGATTTATCGCGGGCGTCTATGGATTTTTTGGCGATGCTCAGGGATTTTATGGATTCCGGGGCGATCCTGAGCGCCTTCGCGCATTTGCGCCGGAGCAGCTCCGTTTCCGGCGTCCCCGTGATCTCTATATCCGCCGCCGGATCCCGCGCAGTTAAAACGGGGAGCTTTATTCCATCGATCCTTATCATATTTTAAGGGCCTCCGCGGCGGAAAGCCCGGCGGCGTATCCGCTGGCCCAGGCCCATTGCAGGTTGTAGCCGCCGCAATCGCCGAAGATGTCCAATATCTCGCCGGCGGCGTACAGCCCTTTGACGACGCGGGATTGCATGGTGCGCGGGTCAAACTCCCGCGTCAGCGCGCCGCCCGCCGTGACCTGCGCGTTTTCCCAGCCGTTATGGCCTAAAACGGCGAAGTTGCAAGCCTTCATGGCCGATACGATTTGTATGATCTGCCCGTCAGTAAGCGACGGCACGGGCGCGGACAGCTTTGCGCCGCCCAGGGCGGCCTTAATCAGCGCCTGGCCGAGCTTCTTGCCGACCGTCCCCGTCAGGAAATCCTCCAGCGTCAGATGCGCCAGCGCCTCGCGCCTCCGCGTCAGCGCCTTATTGAGCTCCGCCTCCCCGTACGCCGGCATGAAATCTATACTGAGCGCGACGTCCCCGCGATTGTGCAGCGCGCGGGAGACATCCATGACGGCCGCGCCGGAAAGGCCGTAATCGGCGAATAAAACGTCGCCTTCCGCGCCGCATATAAAGACGCCGCCGGCATACGCCGCGACGCGGGCGTACGCTTTGAGCCCCCGCAGTCCCCTGACGAACGCGTTTTGGCCCGGCGGCCTTGGCCCGGGCGAGTCCGCGGCCCCGGCCTGCCCGAAGAACGGCTCCCCGACGCGCAACTGCGCGAGCGCGGGCGTGATCTTGGTAATGGTATGCCCCAGCGAGCGCAGCAGCGCGAAGCCGCTCCCGTTTGACCCCAAAGACGGCGCGGCCCGCCCGCCAGCGGCCATTATCAGCTTTTTGCATGTGAAAGCGCGCCCGTCCGCCGTCCGCAGCTCAAACGCGGAGCGTGCCCCGGAATCCGGCGGCAGTCCGCGCGCGGATATGACGTCCGAATCCGTCAAAACGGCCACATTGAGCCGCTTGAGCTCACTGCGCAAAACGTCCAGCACGGCCGACGCCTGATTGCACAGCGGGAACACGCGCCCGCCGTATTCCTCCGCGCAGAGCAGACCCATCCGCCCGAATATCTCGATCACCCGGGCCGGCGGGCACCTCTTCAGCGCGCACTCGGCGAAACCGGGGTCCTCGCCGTAATAGCGCGCGGCCTCGGCGGCGGTGTTCGTGATATTGCATCTGCCGTTGCCCGTGGCGAGCAGTTTCCGGCCCACGCGGTCCTTGCGTTCGAGCGCGCAGACGCCCGCTCCGGCCCGCGCCGCGGCGGCGGCGGCAAACATGCCCGCCGCGCCGCCGCCCACCACGCAGATATCCACGGAACTCACCCCGCTTTACCCGTTTTGCCCCACTTGCCTATTGGTAGATTGTACTACTTTATCGGCTTGAATACAAGCTCCCAATATTTTTGTCACACGGCAAACGCGTGAACATACAGGATGCGCAAAAATTTGGGGGCCGCGGCGGGAGCGCAGCCCATTCAGAGAGCTAGAAAAGAGCTAAAAAAGGCAAGTTGTAAAATGAATTGCCCGCCCAAATAAAAAACGACCCAAAACGGTCAAAACCAGTTATACTTAAGTTGCGAGACAAAAGTGAACTGGAGGAACCGAAATGGGTCTAGAACATGATAA
>Ga0209629_10000967_pt1 | contig 17074 bp, 14 predicted proteins | sample TergutCu122P5_FD_187286 | JGI IMG/M metagenome (GOLD analysis project Ga0209629, IMG submission 187286) | Cubitermes ugandensis P5 segment gut microbial communities from Kakamega Forest, Kenya - Cu122 P5 (SPAdes) (version 2) | ecosystem: Host-associated > Arthropoda: Insects > Digestive system...
TATCAGGCAAAATTTTGCGGAACGCTGTAGGGGCAGACCTTGTGTCTGCCTGTATTCCGGGCGGAGACAAGCTCCGCCACTACTGAATTTTATCGCCGGATAATACACTAGGTTCACGTTGAATGCAGGCTATTTCTGGATTGCTTCGTCGCTTGCTCCTCGCAATGACAGGTAAGTGCGCGCAGACAATCATACAACACCACCGCATCCTGTTATCGGAACGGTCAAGACCGTTTCCTGCGTAAAACGGGAGCTTTCTATGCATAAAACGGGATATTTCTATACCGCTTATCGACTTAAATGCTCACCACGCCAATTAACGAGAGTACCCTATTTTTAATAGATACCGCTTATATAGGTGAGTATTTATCTAGATAAGCGGTATATCTCAGGCTTCCTGCCTCAGGCTTTCTATCTCAGGCTTCCTGCCTCATGCTTCCTGCCTCCGGCCTGGTTTCTAGCTGTCCATTCCCATTTCTATGACCCTTCGCAGCTCGCCGCTGCCGGTTTTCCTCAACACGCATCTGCCAAGCCGCTCCGGTATGACCAGGGTTATGGCGTCCTGGGCGCGTTTTTTGTCGGCGAGGCAGGCGCCGGCCAGTTGATCCGCGGAATAGCCGCACGCGGTCATAAGGCCGTAGCGCTCCAACGCCCCGGAGATATCCCCGGAGATGTCCGCCCCGGAAAAGCCCAGTCTGAACGCGGCGCGGGAGATCATGACCATGCCTATGCCCACGGCCTCCCCGTGCGGTATCCTGAACCCACTCAAAAGCTCTATGGCGTGGCCGATGGTATGCCCGAAGTTCAAGAGCTGCCGCTCGCCCCTGTCAAATTCGTCGCGTTCGACGACGCCGGCCTTTATGCACACGCACCGTTCCACGACGTCCGCGATGTCGTACGCCCCGCCCGCGACGCTTTGAAACAGCCCGATGTCAAACGCGGCGCCGTATTTTATGACCTCGGCCATGCCCTGGGCGAACAGGCCCGGGCTCAGGGTCGCGAGCGTTCCGGTGTCGCAGACGACCGCGCGCGGCTGATAAAACGCCCCGGCCAGGTTCTTTCCCGCGGATAGATTCACGGCGGTTTTGCCGCCCACGGAGGAATCCACCTGCGCTAGGAGCGTCGTGGGGATCTGCACAAACGGCACGCCGCGCAAATAGACGGCAGCCGCGAAACCGGCCAGATCACCCATTACGCCGCCGCCCAGCGCGACGATCAAATCCCCGCGCGTGAGCCGATGTTCGGCCAGGAACTCTAGCACATCGCTCAGAACGGCCATATCCTTCGTCCGCTCCCCGCTCGGCAGGATGAGCTCGGACACGGCGTAGCCGGAGGATGCCAGTGAGGCGGAGACCGCCTCAAGATACAGCCCCGCCACCACGTCGTCCGTGATCACGGCCGCCCTTTGGCCGCCCGCGGCTCCGATTATGCGCCCGCAATCCCTGAGGATGCCGTCCCCGATGATCACGTCGTACGGCCGCCGCGCGTTCACATGCACAATTTTCAAACCGGTTCCCCCTCCAGCAGTTTCTCCAGCGCCCGCCGGTCCCCGCTTTTTAACGCCGCCGCGTATTCCTCCAGCCGGCTTATGAGGAAATTGAGCTCAAACGAGAGGTTGTCGCTGTTTTCACAGAACAGTTCCGCCCACATCCGCGCGTTGAGCTTTGCCACGCGCGTCAGGTCGCGGAAGCTGCCGGCGGAGATGTCCCTGCTGTCGTGGTATGTGGGGCTTTTGGCGTAGGCGTTTGATACGATATGCGCCAGTTGCGACGTATACGCGATGATGCGGTCGTGCTCTTCCGGGTTTGTAAAATGGACCCGCTTGAAACCGGCCTTTAAAAACAGATCCCGTGCGCGGGCGCGTGTCTCAATGGACGTTTCGTCATAGGGCGTGAGGATCATGGAGGCGTCGGTGAACAGATGCGCGCTGGAGGCCTTAAAACCGGCGTACTGCTTCCCGGCCATGGGATGCCCGCCGATGAAGTCAAACCCGCGCTCCGACGCCGTCTGGCGCAGCTCGGCGCAGATATCGCGCTTGACGCCGCAGCAGTCCACGACCATCGCGCCGCGCCTGAATTCGTGGCCCTTGACAAATTCCGCCATAGCCTTGGGGTAGGCGCACAGTATGACGCAGTCCATCTCCTGCGTGGCGTTTTCGTCCAGGCGCTCGTCCACGGCCTGATACGCCAGCGCGGCGAACAGCGCGTTGCTGTCCGTGTCCAGACCGAAAACGCGGTGATCCGTGCGCGCCTTAAAGGATTTGGCCATGGAGCCGCCGATGAGCCCCAGGCCGATTACGGCGATGTTCATTTATAGTCCCCTCCGGATATCCAGCACCCTCCTGACATCGCCCGCCAATTTGTCAAAGGCTGCCGGGGTGATGGACTGCGGCCCGTCGGAAAGGGCTTTGGCGGGGTCATTGTGCACCTCTATCATCAGGCCGTCCGCGCCGACGCCCGCCGCCGCCATCGAGAGCGGGTACACCATGTCGGCGTAGCCGGCGGCGTGGCTCGGGTCTATTATTATGGGCAGATGCGTCATCTTCTTGAGCATGGGCACCGCGGAGATGTCCAGCGTGTTCCGGTACGCGTTCTCAAAGGTGCGGATGCCGCGCTCGCACAGTATGACGTCCTCGTTGCCGTTGGCCATGACATATTCCGCGCTCATCAAAAGCTCCTCGAGCGTGTTGGCCAGGCCGCGCTTTATGAGGACGGGCTTCTTGGCCCCGCCCGCCTCCTTGAGCAATTCAAAATTCTGCATGTTGCGCGCGCCGATCTGTATTACGTCCACATGCTCAAACAAGGGCAGATGCGCCGGGTTCATCAGCTCCGTAACGATGGGCAGGCCCGTCAGGCGCTTGGCCTCCAGCAGGAGTTCTATCCCGTCCGCCCCGAGGCCCTGGAATGAGTACGGCGATGTGCGCGGCTTAAAAGCGCCGCCCCTTAAAAGCGCCGCCCCCGACTTCTTGACCTCCCGGGCTATGAGCGTGATCTGCTCCGGGGATTCCACGGAGCAGGGCCCCGCGATGAACTGGAAATGCCCGCCGCCGAGCTTGACGCCGCCCACGTCGACGATCTTGTCCTCCGTGTGGAATTTCCTGTTGGCGTTTTTATAAGGTTCCGAGATGCGCGTGACCCTCTCGACGATATTGAGCCCGCTGATCAGGTCTATGTCGACCCTGCTGGTATCGCCGATAAGCCCGATTATCGTCTGAAACTCGCCGCGGCTCAGGTTTACCCCGAACCCCATGTTCTTGAACCATTTGACCAGATTCTCAAGGCTCTTTTCGTCGGCGTCTTTCTTGATTATAACTATCATAACAACTACCCCTTTGTCATTTATAAAAATTATCATTATAAAAAATAAGCGCCGCGGCAGGATCACCGCGGCACTTTTAGTTTGACTTTTCCGGCAGACTAACCGTGTTTTTATGCAGTGAAACTACGCCTTTTCAGATTGCCAAAAAAGCTAAAGTAAAAGTAATAGTTATCTGCATAGAAATTCTGGCTTATTAAACGGACGGACATGGCAATTTACCTCGATTGCAATTTGATTGCAATTCATTATGATCCGATTAAAAAAGATGTTACCATATAAAATATATAAAGTCAATAGAGAATGTAATAATTTTCACATAATTTCACATGATTTCGCGTTTGCCGCGCGCAGCAGCTCCTCGCCAAATGCCTTCCCGGCCTCAAAGGCCCTGTTCAGATCGTCCTGCGCGGGCTTAAACTGGACGCGCACGCGCTCAAAGGGCATCCTGAATTTCAGGGCGGTCATGCGCTGTTCTATATTGGGCACGCCCTCGCCGCTCCAGCCGTATGACCCGAAGGCCAGCGCCAGCTTGCCGCCGTGGATTATGGGGTTCAGCCTGGCCAACAATTCGTATACGGGGGGAAGCGCGTCGCCGACTATCGTCGGGGTGCCGAACATGAGCCCGTCGGAACGCCCTATCCGCTCCAGCACGGCCTTTATATCGGTCCCGTCCGCCACGAGGTCAAACGCGGCGGCCTCTATATCGCCCGCGGCGGACACGCCCTGCGTCAGCCTTTCCGCGAGCTGCCCGGTGTAACCGTAGGATGAGACATAACATACGGTGACCAGCGGCCTGGGGTTTTTGCGCGGGCGGGCCCACTCCGCGTACAGATCGACGTAGCGCTTTAAGTCCCTGCGCAGTATCAGGCCGTGGCCGGGGCAGATGATATCCAGTTTTGAGCCCCCGCCGGAACCAGATTCCATGAGACCCGCCACCTTTGTTGCCGCCTTGAGGACATGCGGCTTAAACGGGTCCATGATGGAATCGAAATAGTATTTATACGCGGGGATGTAGTCATTTTCGATGACGTCCTCCGGAACCAGGTCATTGAATATCCGCTCATCGCAGAAGTGGGCGCCGAAGCCGTCGCAGGTAAAGAGCACCTTTTGAGCCTCAAACTCATCCGAATACGTTTCCAGGTATGTGAACATGGTGTCCGGCCAATGCAAAAACGGCAGCGGGAAAAACCGCAGCATGAGGCCGCCCAAGTCGAGCGAATCGTTATCCCGGGCGGTTATCTTCGCGAAATCGCGGTTGACGATCTGCTTTAAGAAGCTGAGCGCGCCCGCCGTGCCGACGACCTGGGCGTTCGGGCAGAGCGACAGCAGCCGGAAGAGGCTGCCGGTATGATCCGGCTCGCTGTGATTGACGACGATATAATCCACGCGGGCGGGATCCGTCACGGAGCGCAGCCGCTCCAGAAACTCATCGAAGAACCCGTCCTTTACGATATCTATGACAGCGGTCTTGTCCTCGCCCCTGACCACATAACTGTTGTATGTCGTGCCGTACTCCGTGCGCATAATAATATCGAACACGCGGATATCCGGGTCCAGAACGCCGACCCAATCCACCGCGCCGCCGACCCTTTTGCCGCTGAACATACGCGTTCCCCTTTCCGTTAATACAATTTATAAGGAATTTTATAATAACGGGCGTCAAATGTCAAGTAATGTCAAGTAATGTCAAGCGTTTAAGTAGGAATTGATTATTATTGACAGGCCGCGCATATTTATCTATAATGGACAAAATGTTATTGACGCGCGGATATTGTTGTAAATATCCGGCATTGCCGAGGCGGCCCGCCGATAAGTTTTAACTGCGGCGCGTCAATTTTGCCAAAATTTTTGCCAATAATTTACTAATTTTTAATGATTAATAAATTTTTATAGGAGGCAATATACTTGAAACCGCTGGGTTTAAATGAGATACGCGAGGAATTTCTGGCCTTTTTTGAAAGCAAGGGGCATCTGCGCCTGCAAAGCTTCCCCCTTATCCCCAAAAACGACAACAGCCTGCTGCTGATCAATTCCGGCATGGCGCCGCTCAAGCCCTATTTCACGGGGCAGGAGACGCCGCCGCGCCTGCGCGTGGCCACGTGCCAGAAGTGCATAAGGACGGGCGATATCGAGAACGTGGGCAGGACGGCGCGCCACGCCACGTTTTTTGAGATGCTGGGCAATTTCTCCTTCGGGGACTATTTCAAGAACGAGGCCATTCCGTGGTCCTGGGAGTTCATGACGGAGGTGATGGAGATACCGGCGGACCGGATGTACGCCTCAATCTATCAGGACGACGACGAAGCCTTTGACATCTGGCATGAAAAAGTGGGGCTCGCTCCGGAGCGCATCTTCAGGATGGGCAAGGACGACAATTTCTGGGAAGTGGGCCTGGGCCCCTGCGGCCCCTGTTCCGAGATATACTATGACCGCGGGCCGGAGTTCGGCTGCGGCAGGCCGGAGTGCACCGTCGGCTGCGACTGCGACAGGTATATCGAGGTCTGGAACAACGTGTTCACCCAGTTCAACAAACAGGAGGACGGCAGCTATACCAATTTGCCGAAGCCCAATATAGACACGGGCATGGGCCTGGAGCGCCTGGCCACGGTCATGCAGGGCGTGACCTCCATCTTTGACGTGGACACGATACGCGCCATACGCGACGAGGCTTGCCGGCTCGCAAACGCCGAATACGGCGCTAAGACGGCGAAAGACGTCTCTATAAGGATTATTACGGACCACGTCCGCGCCGTCACGTTTATGACGGCCGACGGCGTCCTGCCCTCAAACGAGGGGCGCGGCTACGTCCTGCGCCGGCTTTTGCGCCGCGCGGCCCTGCACGGCAAGCTGCTGGGCATCGACGGGATGTTCGTCGCGAAGCTGAGCGATGTGGCCATCGATATCTCAAAAGGGGCTTACCCCGAGCTGTTTGAGAAAAGGGACTATATCCACAAGCTGATATCGGTGGAGGAAACCCACTTTCATGAGATGCTCAAAAACGGCATGGAGATACTCCAGGGCCATATAAAGGCCATGCGCGGGCGCGGGGAGACGCTGCTTCCGGGGGAGCCCGCCTTTAAACTATACGACACCTTCGGTTTCCCGCTCGACCTGCTAAAGGACATACTGGGCGGCGAGGGCTTTACCGTGGACGAGGCCGGCTTTGAGTCGGAGATGCGGCGGCAGAGGGAACGCGCCCGGGCCGCGCGCGGCGAGAGCAATTACATGGGCGCGGATGAAACTGTATATAATACATTAAAGACGGAGCCCACGGAGTACCTGGGGCATGACGCGCTGGAGGCGGAGGGCGCGCGTATACTCGCCGTCATACAGGGCGATAAATCCGTTGACGCCGCCGAAAAAGGCGCGGAGGTCGTCGTCATATTGGATAAAACGCCGTTTTACGCCGAGGGCGGCGGGCAGAAAGGCGACTGCGGCGTCATAGAGACGGAGAGCGGGGCCGTGAGGGTGGACGAATGCGCGAAGGTCGCCGGCGGGCGTTACGCCCACAGCGGCGCCGTAACGGAGGGCGCCGTAAAGGCCGGGCAGACTGCGCGCGCCGCGGTGGACAGGCAAAAACGCGCCGCCACCGCGCGCAACCATTCCGCGACGCACCTGTTGCAAAAGGCCCTGCGCGAGGTATTGGGCGCGCATGTGGAGCAGGCGGGGTCATACGTCACGCCGGAGCGCCTGCGCTTTGACTTCACGCACTTCGAGGCCATGAGCGGCGAGGAGCTGGCGCGCGTCGAGGACATCGTAAACGGCAGGATCCTCGAGGGGCTGGCCGTCGACATACGGGAGATGCCCATAGCCGAGGCGCGGGAGCTCGGGGCCATGGCCCTCTTCGGCGAAAAATACGGCGAGAGCGTGCGCGTGGTTAACATGGGCGGGTACAGCATAGAGCTGTGCGGCGGCACGCACCTGCGCAATACGGCGCTGGCCGGGTCCTTTGTGATCCTTTCCGAGAGCAGCGCGGCGGCGGGCGTCCGGCGCATCGAGGCGCTGACGGGCTTCAACGCGCTCGATCATTATAAAGATACGGAGGAACGCCTGCGCGCCGTCGGCGAGGTTTTTAAGGCCGGTCGGGAGGACGTCGCCAAAAAGGCGCGGCAGGCCCTCGACCACGTCCGGGAGCTGAACGCGGAACTGGATAAGGCGCGCGCCAGGGCCTCCGCCAATATCGTGGACGAGATTCTGAGCCATAAGGAACTGATAGGCGGCCTGTCGCTCGTATCGGCCCTTGTGGACAATATGGACGGCGGGGGTCTGCGTGCCCTGGGCGATATCGTCAGGGACAGGCTGGGTTCCGGCGCGCTGGTTCTGGCCAGCGTCAAAGACGGCAAGGTCAACATGGTCTGCATGGCCACGGACGACGCCGTCAAAGCGGGCGTCCACGCGGGCAGCGTCGTCCGGGACGCCATAGCTCTCGCCGGCGGCAAAGGCGGCGGCGGGCCCAAAATGGCGCAGGCGGGCGGCACGGACGTGCCGGGCTGCGTGCCGGCTCTGAACAAAGCCGCCGAATTGCTGAGGGCGGGACTCTCGAAGGTTAGAGGCTAGAGACTAGAGGTTAGAAAAATCCCGTGCTTTTTGTAGGGAACGGTCTTAGCGTTCCCTACAGTATACTGACGTGGGCGTGACGGATTTTCCTTCGGTAGGCTCAGTAAGGTCGAGGATTTCGCATTGCGTAGGGGCGGACGACCCTGTCCGCCCGCGGAACTAAAGATTTCCAATAATTGCAGGTTTGCTTGACGCGCGAAGCGCATCCTTTACAATGGATCGGGGTATCGCTATTATCGGTATAGGCGCGGGCGGACAGGGTCGTCCGCCCCTACAGCGGTTGGGCCGGCCTTACAGGAGCTGAATTTGAAGAATTTACTGGAGCCGCGCATGTACCGCGCCGGCATCAGGGATATATCGGTATAGGCGCGGGCGGACAGGGTCGTCCGCCCCTACAGTTGTCGGGCCTGCATTCGCTCGTACAACTCACGTTATTAATAATGTGGTTCGATTGCTCGCTTACATTACAACCGGCTAAAGCCGGAAGACTTGGCGCCGCCTGAAAGGCGGATGGAATGGCTGACCGCGCGTCCGCAAATCTGTAATTATAGGACGCTTTTAATCTCGCCGGGTCTAATTCCCCGCCCCTTGGGGCAAAGTAACTCTATCTTTTTTGCTTGCGATCCAGAAAGAAGTTATACAGTTTCGCTATTCGGCTTAGGCTAGCAGGTACTTAGCTACCCCGCGGTCTTGCCGCGGGGTAGCTCATCCTAAATTCCCGATTTTATAGGTACCGTATTGCTTCAACATCATACAACATGCAGTTTAAGGACATTATATACTGTACCTATTTAGGCACCGTATATAATTAACCTCAATCCGTGCAAAGCTAGTATTTTCAAGTGTTATAAGAGCACACGTGGGTTAAAGTTCGGGAATTTAGGTTCATTTCAGCGGGCGGACAGGGTCGTCCGCCCCTACGGAATACGAAAGCTCGGCTTTGCTGAATTTTGCTAAAGAAAATCTGTCAAACTCGCGTTATAATAGTGCATCATCTGGCGATGAAACGCAGTAGGGGCAGAGCTTGTCTCTGCCCGGAATCATAATCACCCGCTTAGCGGGTGGTTTGAGGAATCCGCCCCTATAAGGAACTTAAAACATCAAACCTTTCCTTCACTAACACTCAGGCAGAAACAGTACATCCCTTAGGGAATATGCGCGATTTTTCGAAGGAAAATCAAAAGCTGTAAGCATTTTTACATCGCCGGCATAGATGGTGGTTACCTAACATTACCAACGTGGACGAACGCCGGAATGCGAGCAGACGCCGGAATGCGGGCGGACAAAAGGTTGCGCCTATAGTGTTTTACGAAATTTACGGGCAGACCGCTGGAGTCAGAGGCCGGGAAAACCAGAGCTGGAGGCCAGGAGCTGAATTTGAAGAATCTATTGGAACCGCGCATGTACCGCGCCGGCATCAATGATATACCTTATGAGGAGCTCTGGCGGGAGGGCCTGCGCGGGCTGATTTTCGACATTGACAACACCCTTGTGCCCTTTGACGTCCCGGAGCCGACGGAGCCCGTCATAGAGCTGTTCGCCGGCGTCAGGGGCATGGGCTTTAAGGTGTGCCTGCTGTCAAACAACAGCGGCGAGCGCGTCACCGCCTTTAACGGCCGGCTCAACGCCTTCGCCGTGCACAAGGCGCTTAAGCCGCGGCTCAAGGGGCTTAAAAGGGCGCTGAACATGATGGGCGTCAGCGCGGGGGAAACCGCGCTCATCGGGGACCAGCTATTTACGGATATACTCTGCGGCAACAGGTGCGGCCTTTATACGATCCTAGTCAAGCCCGTCTCCGACAGGGACGAATTCACTGTGCGCTTAAAACGGGGCACGGAGCGGCTCTTTATGAGGCGGTATTTTAAGGGGCGCGATAGCGGGCTTTAGGGGAGATGCGCTCCCCCCGCGGATACCACGCCCGGTATATAACAGTTCCGCCCGCAATATGGGCAAGGGCTGTTTTTCGTTTCCAGCGCGGACAATCCCCGTGAGGCTCAAGTTTTTGTTATAATTTGCCGAAGTCTATTATATGAACTGGCCTCCGGTTCCCGCTCCACAGGTGGTACCATATTTGAAATCGCCGAATATATTTGTTATAATAAGTAAATATTTCTCAGAGGTAGATGGCAGCATGTCTCACGACAAAAAACCGCCCCGCGGCGGCGGGGCCGATACGGAACCGCCCAAAAAGAGTATAAAAAAGATAAACGCCCCCAAGCCGCTTTTGATCTGCCTTGGCGCTGTCGTAGCGATATTGTTCCTGTATCTGTGTTATCAGTTGTTCATCCTGGCGGGGCAGGCGCTGTCCTATTACCGCACCGAGCAGGCCAAGGAACTGACCGTGCGGGAATTCAGCCCGCCCTCCGCCACGCCGGCGCCGGCGACTGCGACCACGCCGCCCGCGACGGGGAGTTCCGCGCCGAGCGCGCCCCCGAGCGCGCGGGAACCGGACACCGTCTTCTTTCCGCAGGAACTCACCCAGAAAATAGCGGATCTCAGGAAGGCGTTCGACAACAACGACATAGTCGGTTACCTAAAGATAGACAATACCAGCGTGGATTATCCCGTTTGCTATTCCGGCGACAACAGCTTTTACCTCGACCACGACGTCTACAAGAAAAAGAGCAGCTATGGCGCGCTGTTCCTGGACATGGACAACAACCCGGCGTTTTCCGACCAGAACAACATCATCTACGGCCACAATATGAAATCGGACACGATGTTCCACGCCGTGCGCTATTATCTGAACAAATCGTTTTATGACCGGCACAGGTACATAACCCTGGTGACGCAGTACGATTACACCGAATGGGAAGTGTTCGCGGCCTGTAACACAACGACGGATTTCGATTACATCGAGGCCGGTTACAGCGCGGCGGGTTTCGCGGATCTGCTGGATCAGATAAAAAAGAGAGCGGCCTATGACACGGGGGTTCCGGTCTCGGTCAGCGATAAAATTCTCTCGCTGTCCACATGCAACAATGTCACTGATGACGGCAGGATAGGGGTTTTCGCGAAACTGATCTCCCGGACGGAATGAGCCTTAACGCGTTACTTCAAAAGAATGTCTGTACACCGGGGTTAATGTTAAATCAATACAGGCCAAAATCCAGCGATAGGCAGAACACGGTGATAGCATGCGCTTAAAACCCAACCTCAGACACACTAACACCAAATTACTTAAGACGGCGTGTATTATATTCGCGGCGGCCCTGTTCGCGTCATGCACCATCAGCGCCGTATACGCCTCCCCCCCCGCGCGGGCCGAGGCGGCGCCAAACGCGGACGGCTTCATGCGCGGCGGCGCTCCGGCGTCAAAAGGGCGCGGGATGATATTCGTCGATACCCCCGTATACCCGCCGTCGTTCAACGACGGCGCCGCGACCTCCGGCAATATGGGCAAGATAGATACGTCCAATTTAAACCAGGGGTATGTCCTGGCCAAATATACCGGCGACCCGTCCAAGGCCGCCATGCTGTATATTACAAAGGGCGATCAGAAATTCGCCTTTGTCATGGATTCAAAAGGCGCCCCCGGCGCGTATACCCTCACCTGGGGCGACGGCGCGTATAAAATACAGGTGCTGCAGCAGACCAGCGGGAACAAATACGCCGTCGGCGTCTCGGCCAGCGTGAACCTGAAGCTCGGGAACAACAACACCCCGTTCCTGACGCCCAGCCAGATGGTGCGCTACTCTGCGTCCAACAACGCCGTGAAGGAGGCGCGGAAACTCTGCGGGGGCTCCGCGACGGATCTGGATAAGGCCGCGGCCGTGGTGCAGTACATGATCGATAACGTCACGTACGATTACAACAAGGCCGCTTCCACCGCGGGCGCGAGCATCAATGACTTCATACCCGACGTAGACAAGACGCTGGCTTCCAATAAAGGCATATGCTTTGACTATTCGGTGCTGGTGGCGTGCATGCTCCGCTCCCAGGGCGTGCCCACGCAGGTCGTCATAGGATACGCGAATTCGGGCGGCTCCATGGTGTATCACGCTTGGAATAAGGTATACATCGCCAATAAAGGCTGGATCGCCGTGGGCCTTGCGAGCAAGGAGAACGCCTGGAACAGGACAGACACCACATTCCTGGCGGGCGGCAAAAACAATCTTAAAGCGATGAGTAAAATTGTAGCGAACGACAAAAATTATACCGAGGAGTATATTTTTTAATAATATATAGAAACCCGAAAGATAATAATATATGGAGAATATATCATTGCTCCGCCGAATATACCCGGGCTCCCGTCAGAACAGGGGTTCGCAGCTAAAATGCAACCAGGCCGTCAACGTCAACGCGGGCGGCCGGATGGTTTTGGCGGGGTTTATCCGGGGGAGCAATTTGCGGGGATGTTTATGAAAACGACAAAGCAATATTCCTGGCGGGAATTATCCTTCTTCTGTTATCAGCTTTCCCTCATGCTGCGGTCCGGCCTTACGCTGTCGGACGGCCTGAATTCCATCTGCGGCGAAAATCCCGACGACGAGATATTAAACCGGATCGCGGCCGCGGTTGAGGACCGCAGCACCCTCAAGCGGGCCCTTGAGGACGCCGGCTGCTTCCCGCAGTATATGGTCTCCATGGTGGAGATCGGCGAGAGCTCGGGCAGGCTGGACGACGTGCTGTATAACCTCTCGGATTTCTATGACCGCGAAGACCGGCTGAGGAGCCGCGTCATAAGCGCCATAGCGTATCCGGCGCTCATCATCGTGATGGTGGCGATAGTCATTTCCATACTGGTTATTAAGGTCATGCCCATATTCAATAAAGTCTTTAACGGGCTCGGCACACAGATGTCGGCTTCCGCCCGGATGATAATGAATATCGGCGACGCGGCCAGTAAGTACGCCATGGCGGTCGTGATAGTCTTCGCGGTCGCGATGGTCGCCGTGTTCTTCATCTCGCGCACTCGGAAGGGGTCGGCTTTTTTCGGGGATTTCGCCTCAAAATTCTTCCTCACCTATAAACTGTCGAGGAAGATCATGGTCAGCCGCTTTACCTCGGCGTTCTCAATGCTCATATCCAGCGGCTACAATATGGATTCGGCTTTTGAGCTGCTCCCCGCCATAATCAGCGACAAATTTATCAGGGATAAGATCGACGGGATCAAGGACAGGATCGGCAAAGGCGCCTCGACCGCGGAGGCCTTCCGCGATTCGCATTTATTTACGGGGATGTACGCCGGCATGGTATCCGTAGGCTTTAAGAGCAGCGCCATCGGGGAGGTCATGCAGCGCATCTCGGAGGTCTATCAGGAGGAAGCCGAGAGCTCTATCAATAACCTCGTTTCGCTGATAGAGCCCGTCCTGGTTTCCGCGATATCCATCATCATCGGCATTATATTGGTTTCCGTCATGCTTCCGCTCATCGGCATCATTTCATCGATAGGCTGAGGCGATGGGTATATGGAATTTTTGTCAGACGGTACTCACGCTATATTGATATTTGCGCGTACAATTCCTGAGCATTTTGATTCCGCTTTCGTCGAGTGCATGTTATTTATGATCGGAGTTATGTCCATGCGCGGATTCGTATTTAAATCGAAGTCTGTTTTATTAAAGTCCATCCTGAACCCCTCAATACTGAAATCCGATGAAGGGCGTTCATATCTGAAAATACGCAAAAGGGAGCAGAACAGGTTGATCAGGAAAGCCGCCTTCTCGGCCGTCATATTTTGCGCCGCCGCCGCAGCCTTTCTGAGCGCGTTTTCCGGTGTATCGGCCAATACGGACAATCAGGAGGCGCAGTACCTGCGCGATTCCGTCGGCCGCGCCATCGTGAGCTGTTACGCGCTGGAAGGCCGCTACCCGCCGGATACGGATTATATCAAAGAGCATTACGGCGTCACGTATGACAGCAAAAAATACGTGGTGGGTTATCAGATATTCGCGTCCAATATCCCGCCGTCATTTAACGTCATCAAGATTCAGGGGGCCGGAAAATGACCTGGCAGAGCAATAATCCGGATAAAACGCGTAAGCGCAATAAAACGATGGGAACGCGCCAAAGCGGCGGCGCTCACTGCTTTGAAGGCGTCTTCGTGCTGATGCTCATCGCGACGCTGGCCATCTGCTCGCTGTTCGCCGTGGTCTTCGGCGCGCGCGTTTACAGGAACGTCACCAACGGCATCGACGCCAATTTCAGCGTCCGCACGGGCCTTTCGTATATATCCAACAAGCTCAGGAGCTACGACGCGGATCAGATCTCCATAGTGGACACGGATTCGGGGAAAGCCCTACTCGCCGCCGAGACCATCGGCGGGGATACCTACAACACCTATCTGTATTACGACAACGGTTTCATAGGGGAATTGTCCGCCACGTCGGATCAGCCCTTTGACGCCTCCGCCGGCAGTGAGGTCATCAAATGCAGCGGGCTGGACTTTTCCATACCTTCGCCGGGGGTCGTGAAAGTGACGCTGATCGATTCGTCAGGGAAGCTGAATGATCTGACGCTGAAAATGCGCTCTTAAGGGGTGAGCCGATGCGTATTCCTACCAAAAACGTCTCGTCGATGATCGAGGTCGTCATACTCATTCTTTTGATAGCCTTTGTCTCCAGCGTCGCGCTCGAGGCTTTCGCCGTGGCGTATAAGCTCAAGCAGCGGTCTGCCGATACCGCCGCCGCCGCCATATTGGCGGAAAATACTATTGAGAGCCTGCTCATAGGCCCGGGGGCGGCCGGCGGCGGTCCGGGGGCGGACGCCCTCGTGCCGGTTTTTTCTGAAATATCTCAGGCGGGCGATTTTGAGACCCGGATCGGTTACGACAGCGATTGGAATGTCATGCCAAACGGCGCGGACGACTATATCCTGATACAGCAGACGGGCGGCGACATGGCGTATCGCGCCTTGGGCGCGGCAAACATACCGAGGTATGTGATGCTGCTGGATCTCTCCAACAAGCCGGCCAACGGGCGCGCGCTGATCGACGGGACGGTGTCCGTTTTCTCTCTGGAAAGCCAATCCGTCGCGAGGCTTCTGACGAAGATGCGCTTCGGCGATTATTCCGATCGTCTATCCGCGCGGCAATAGGCGCTATTTTAACGTGAGTTCGGCAGATTTTCTTCAGCGAAATTCAGCAAAGCCGAGCTTCCGTATCCCGTAGGGGCGGACGACCCTGTCCGCCCGCCGGATTAAAAGCGCCCTGTAATTATAAGACCTGTTCCGAAACCCGTAGGGGCAGAGCTTGTCTCTGCCCTGGACAGTGGCAAACACAAAGTTTTGCCCTACAATAAATCTAAGTTTCAGAACACATCCACAGCTTTGCGGGCGCGGTCAGCCATTTAGTCCGCCTTTCAGGCGGTACTAAGTCTTCCGGCTTTAGCCGGTTGTAGTATAAGCGAGCGATCGAACTCACATTATTCTAACAGGGGTGAGGGCCTTGAACGACGACAGAGGGATGAACGTCGGAACAGTTACGATATTGATAATCTTTATGGTGCTTTGCCTATCCGTTTTTTCTACGCTGTCTTTTATCTCGGCGTACGCCGATTTAAAGCTGTCGCAGAAGAGCGCCCTGACAATCGGCCAATATTACAATGCGGACGCCGAGGCAAAGGACAAAATCGCCGGCATAGACGGGCTGCTCGCGCCCATCCTCAAACAGTCCGCCGGGCGCGGCGCGTATCTCAAAGACGCTGGGCAGGCCCTGAGCCGCGCCGAAGGCGTCACGCTCACCGCCGCCGCCGGCCAAAACCCGCGGGCGTCATTCGGCGTCCCGCTGGACGACAACAGGACGCTCGCCGTGGTTCTGGAAATAACGGGCTCAAACCCCGACGACAGATACAAAATAGCGTCATATAAGGTCGTCTCCAATGAAGCCGGTGCGGGCGATTCGGTGAATATAGATTTCGGGCCCGGGGTGTGGGACGGAAAATAATGATGATAAATATGAAATATGACAAAGACGATTAATAGGGGTTGGCATCATGGATGTCGTTGAAATTTTAAAGGATTCTGTCGGCAAGGACGCCTCCGACGTATTCATTGTGGCGGGGGCGCACCTGATGTACAAGGTCGACGGGCGGATCACGCCTGAATCCGACGCGCTGCTCCCGCCCGCCGAGACCGAGAACCTCATACACCAGATTTACCAATTGGCCAACAACAGGGATCAAACCGGTTTTAAAGAAAACCACGTGGACGATTTCTCTTTTTCCATGCCGAAGGTGGGCCGTTTCAGGGCGAACGTCTATTATCAGCGGAGCTCGCAGGCGGCCGTTTTGCGCTACGTGCGCTTTGAGCTGCCCGATTATAAAAAATTGTGCATACCCGACGTGGTTATCGGCCTCGCCGAAAAAAAGCGCGGCCTGATACTGGTCACGGGCCCGGCGGGCAGCGGAAAATCCACGACGATCTCGAGCATTGTGGACAGGATCAACAGCACCCGCAAAGAGCATATCGTGACCATTGAAGACCCCATCGAGTATCTCCATATGCATAAGCAAAGCATCGTAAGCCAGATAGAGGTTAACTGCGACGTCCAGTCGTTCGTCCAGGGCCTTAAATCCAGCTTGCGGCAGTCCCCCAACGTCATACTGCTGGGGGAGCTCAGGGACCTCGACACGATATCCATCGCCATGACCGCGGCAGAGACGGGCCAATTGGTCCTCTCGACACTGCACACCCTGGGCACGTCCAACACCATCGACCGCGTGATAGACGTGTTCCCCCCCTCGCAGCAGCAGCAGATACGCGTGCAGCTCTCAATGGTGCTGGAGGCGGTGGTCACGCAGCAGCTTGTCCCCAGGAAGGACGGCTCCGGGGTCGTGCCGGCCTTTGAGGTCCTGTTTATCAACAGCGCCGTCCGCAACCTCATACGCGACGCTAAGATCTATATGATCGACAACATCATATACTCCGGCTCCTCCGAAGGCATGATCAGCATGGATTACAGCCTGTACAACCTCTGCGCGGAGGGCGTGATCTCAAAGGAAACGGCGATCCAGTACAGTTTCAACAAGGATTCGCTGGCGAAGAAGCTGTCGGGCATAGAGGCTTAAAACACGTGTTCCGCCCGGCAAAATTTTGCAAAACGCCGCAGGGGCAGACCTTGTGTCTGCCCTAGTACCGGCTAGCAGAGACAAGCTCCGCCCATACACCAGATATAGGCGCGCGCTTTGCGCGATGAGCATACCTGTAATATTTGCGCGGTGAGCACACCTGTAATATTTGAAAGCTTTAGTCCGGCGGG
>Ga0209629_10000968_pt1 | contig 17066 bp, 10 predicted proteins | sample TergutCu122P5_FD_187286 | JGI IMG/M metagenome (GOLD analysis project Ga0209629, IMG submission 187286) | Cubitermes ugandensis P5 segment gut microbial communities from Kakamega Forest, Kenya - Cu122 P5 (SPAdes) (version 2) | ecosystem: Host-associated > Arthropoda: Insects > Digestive system...
TTTCAGGGTTTTGTCTATAATTCAGTATCGTGAACAAAACCCTCCAAACCCGCTCTGTGCAATGCTTTGAATGGTGTCTGTGGGTTTTGTTCATACTTTGCGGGTTATTAAAAGACCATTCCTTTCTGCGAAAGGCACCAACAAGCAATGAAACGAAGTTGGTACGTTTCGCGCTAAAATTCAGATTTTTGTAATCTATGTTATGCTTGGCTACGAGGCTCGGCAAACTACAGAGCACGTGGAGGTGAGTGGCGAAGCGGTATGCCGCTAACCCGTATATAAATAAGTCGCCGGTCGCTCGTTCAAGCACCAACAAGTAGGCTGTTAAGCCTGTAAACTAATCTTTGTAAAGACATTACTCGTTTTTAGCAGAGCGTCCAGTCACTGCCGTTCCTCAAAATTTTACGAAAGGAGAGGAACTATATGTCATCAGCAATAAACATTGTTTATCCTATTTGCTGCGGCATGGACGTCCACAAGTCGTTTATTGTCGCCTGTATCGCCGTGACGGATGAACACGGTCAAACGGCACATCATATCCGCCGCTTTTCCACGTTTACCGGGGATTTACGGCGGTTGGCAGACTGGCTGGCGTCTTTTAACTGTCGTGACGTGTGCATGGAATCGTCAGGGAAATACTGGATTCCCGTTTTCAACACTCTTGAAAAGACTTGTAACGTCTGCCTGACACACCCAAAATATGTCAAAGCCATCAAGGGTAAGAAAACCGACAAAAAAGACGCCAAACGGATTGCTGAGCTTTTCAAGTGCGACCTGGTGCGTTCAAGCTTTATTCCGCCGTTGGATATTCGCCAACTCCGTGACCTGTGCCGTTACTACGTCAAGCTGACATACGTCAATACCGGAGAAAAGAACCGCGCGCGAAACTGCCTGACCATGTGCAACTTCAAGCTGGACGACGTTTTCTCGGATGTGTTCGGGAAGAGCGCCACTCGCGTTCTTGACGCGCTGATCGAACACAACAACTCCAACTTTGACGTCGCTCCATTGCTGGATCGCAGGTGCAAGGCCGCACTCGAAGATGTGCGCGCCGCCCTCGACGGTGAACTCAACCCGTCTCAAGCCGAAAAATTAAAGCTTATCCGCCAACACATGGACAATCTGCGCAATCTGCAAACCGCGCTTGAAGAAGCAATTTTCCGGCTTGCCGCAAAGTATCAGCCGCAAATCGACTTGCTTTTGACCGTTCCGGGTATCAGCGAACCGCTTACCGCTATTCGTATCCTTGCGGAAATCGGAGCTGATATGTCCGTGTTTGAAACGTCAAAGCAACTTTGTTCTTGGGCTGGTCTTACGCCGCAAAACCAGGAAAGCGCAGGCAAGAAGAAAACCACACGTATTGGCCGCGCCGGGGCTTACCTTAAACCGCTTTTAGTCCAATGCGCTCTTGCTGCCGGCAGCTCCGATAAGCATCCCGAACTCAAAAGCAAGTATCAAGCCCTAAAAAAACGCCGCGGCGGCAAAAAAGCCGTTATTGCCATTGCCCGCAAACTTTTGACTGCCGCTTGGCACATCCTCTCTAAAAACGAACCCTACAACGCAGAACTCTATCGTCGTGCAGACAAACCGCCTATCTCGCGGGAGCTTACTCCCGCTCAGGCGTTTGCGTTCCTGCGGAGTAAGGGCTTCGTCATACTAACGGAACAAGAGCCTATTCCCGCCTGACGGCAGCAGCTCATTGTTGGCGATTTTTGTCAATCTTCGATTGTCTGTTTTGTTATACCCTTTTTTAAGGTGGGACAGCGATAACTTTTTTCAAACTAATGACCTCCTTTAATTTAGTTGATAGTTGAAAGTTGATAGTTGAAAGTTGATAGTTGAAAGTTGATAGTTTACGGAGGGGCCCTCGACCTAAACATGATGATCAGCCCTCGCTTTCGATTTCGTAGAAATCAAACACTTCATCCGGCGCGACGGGCGGGCGCGGCTTTCTTACACGGGCAAGATACTTTTCAACTTCAAATGCGTTCTTCTTGTCAAAATCGGAAAGATATTTATATCGCGGATGTTTTGTAATGTCGTATTTGGCGGATGAAAATGGCCTGACGCCGCGCAATTGTAATATGCACTTGCCGCCATCCATAACTGCGATTTCGTCCTGCGACATAAGTTCCTTGCCAAGCTTTTGATAATTCAATCCGTAGGATTGTGATTGTCCCCGATTTTCTGATGTGTTGTAGCTGTCAATCGTCTCCTTCCCGAGCAATTCTGACATTTCTTTGAGCGTTGATTTCTCTTTGCCGCCGAGAAATAAAGTGGAATCGCAATTCCCGATGATCGTATCGGCGTTGTCCTTGTAAATTGCCTTTAATTGCGATTGACTTTGTAAAATAATAGAAGCCGAGATTTCCCGGCTTCTGATGGTTGCGATTAACTTTTCAAACTGTGGTATGGTGCCGATGTTGGCAAATTCGTCTAACAATAGCCTGACGTGGACGGGCAATCGTCCGCCGTAGAAATCGTCGGCCTTGTCACACAAGAGGTTGAAAAGCTGGCTGTACATCATCGCGGCGACAAAGTTAAACGTGCAGTCTGTATCACTTATGATAACAAAGAGCGCGGTCTTTCTGTCACCAAGCGTGTCAAGCTCCAGCTCGTCATACTCCATCAAGGCACGAAGCTCCTTGATGTCAAACGGCGCTAACCGCGCTCCACAACTAATTAGAATCGATTTTGCTGTTTTGCCCGCGGCCATTTTGTACTTGCGATATTGTAATACAGCAAAATGTTCCGGGTCTTTTTCTTCCAGACGATCAAACATCAAGTCAATGGGATTTTTAAAAGCTTCGTCATCTTCGCGGGCTTCGCTGGCGTTGATCATGTCAAGCAAGGTGATAAAGTTCTTCTCATCCTCGTTGCCCTCGTAGAAGATATAGCCGATTAATGCCGTATAATAAAGCTTTTCGGCCTTGATCCAGAAATCTTCCGAAGCTTTTTCACCTTCGCCTTTAGTGTTGGCGATAATCGTGTTTACCAGCTTCAAGATATCTTTCTCCGAACGCAGAAATTGAAAAGGATTGTATTTCATCGACTTGGCAAAGTTGATCGTATTGAGGATTTTGATGTCGTACCCGCCGCGATGTAATAGCTGTCCGACTTCAATCAGGATCGTACCTTTCGGATCGGTGACACAATATGACGAATGCATTTGCATTAGCTGAGGCTTGACGTAAAAGCGTGTTTTGCCGCTGCCGGAGCCGCCGACCACCAGCACATTTTTATTTCTTGCAAGCGCCGGATTCTTTGGACGGCTGTTCATTGTGAGCCGTTCGGTCTGTGTCAGAATCACATTCCGCTCGAAAACCGGATCGATGTACGGCGCGATGTCAGCCGCTGATCCCCATCTTGCGGAGCCGTATTCTACGCCTTTGCGAAATTTCTTAGCGTTCTGCCTCTTGATGTGCAGTGCGAGTTTGATCAGCGCCGCGCCGATCGCGCCGACAAGCAAATCCTGAATGTGCAGGCTCGGCAATGGATTGGCAAACGCAACGGCAAAACCATCCGAAAGATGTAAAACCTTTGCGCTGATATCCTTACCCGAAGCCATCCGGAATGCTTGTCCTATCTTGTCAGCGAGCCAAAATAGTAAGACAAACGGCAAATTAAGAATCAAAAACTTTCGTAACTTTCCACTGTCAACTATCAACTTTCCACTCATCATAACTCCCTCGCCCCTTTATCCCGGTTCTTCACTGTGTCGCGGTTGGCGGCAAGTGTCTTGGCCTGCTGTTTCGCGACCGAAAGCGTTTTGCCGATGGACGGCTTTATAGTTTTGCCGGTCAGCTTTTGAGTATACCGCTGAAACGCGTGTGTCAGCGCGTCCGCGTCACGGCCTTTGAAAAACAATGTGTATTTGCCTTTCCCGTCTTTGACAGGCGCGAAGTCAACGCCGTTTTGTTTCATACTGCGGTACAATAGCCGCAAGTCCGGGTCTTTGAGTTCGACACTGGAAAGACCGGCGTTATGCTTTGATAGCTGTTTAAGCGTCTGTTTACCTCGCCTCAGCCCCGATTGATTTTTACTCTTGTTGACGTTATGCGTTTTGTTTTGCCGCGCTTTCATGTCGGTAAGAATTTTATCAAGCGCTCTGCGGATTTCATCGGCTGTCAATTTACCGACACGCGCCGCAAGTGATATTGACTTGCTATTTACTTCTTCGTGTAATGCCATTTACTTTGTCTCCTTACCCGGCACAAAAGCCGTTCATTTTGTCGTATGCAACGTGCGCAGTGTAATAACTGTCGATTGTGGTTGACGCGTTGAACAGCACTGCCAAGAGGTATTTCTTGATGTTGTGGATTTCTGTCGCGTTGTTCTTCATGCATTCGAGAACAAACTCTATATGCGAGAAGTTCAGTTTCAAAAATTTCGCCTTAACAAGTTCCGCCGGATAATCGTCGCCCGCAATGCGGATTATTTTTCTTGACGTGCAGACAGTTTCAAGCATGAGATCAACCAGGCCGTCTATGCGTTCTTTGTCAAAACGGTATTGCTCGATCAAAACCGGATATTCGATATTTGATTCAATAATTTTTCTGTATGTGTTGATTGAATCCATTCCGTTCCCTTCCGTTCCCTTCCGTTCCGGCTGTTCCGGGGAGGGATGAAGGGAAGGGAAAGGAATGGAATCGGTATTTGATAAATAAGTATTATATATATCTTTATTTAATTGTGTTGTTTTTCCCAACGTGGGATTTTCCGATATAGGTTTTTCCTGCGTAGGCGGGTCAAAAATAGGCGGCTTGTCATCGACCGGCGTAAAGCCATCCAGCGGCTGCTCACGAATTACATATTCTGCGCCGCCAAGCTGCCCGTTTTCTTTGCGTTCGCGTGATCGGGTGATGTATCCTGCTCGCTCTAACTCATGAACGGCTGTGCGTATTGCGTCCACACTCTCACGATTGATCCGTGATAAGCCCATAAGCGTGTAATCCCAATTTTCCGGGAGCGATAAAATTTGTGATAGCAGCCCTTTGGCTTTGAGTGACAGCTCCGTATTGCGCAAATGATGGTTGCTCATCACTGTGTAATTCTTTGTTTTTTCGATGCGGAATATTGCCATTGTGGTGCGCCTCCTTATTCAAATTTTGTGAAATAAAAAAAGCGTTCATCATTTTAGAACGCAATGAACTTAAAAACGCCATTCAAGGCTTGTCCTCCTTGTAACGGCGTTTTAGATGTGATCATGGAGTTATTAATTTTATTTTATTTTATGAAAGCCAGTATTTATGCGGCTTTCCACGGTTGTGCATATATGTATGGTTCAGTATCGCCCTTCGGGCCCTGAAGGCCCACGGGCCCTTGCATGCCCATCGGGCCTTGTTCGCCCTTGGGGCCTATAAGCCCTTGCATGCCCATCGGGCCGATTTCGCCCCTGGGGCCGGCGGGGCCGGTCTCGCCCTGCAAGCCCTGCGGGCCGGCGGGGCCTTGCGCGCCCATGGGGCCGGGAACGCCCTGCGGGCCGGCGGGGCCGCGCAGACCTATGGGGCCGGGTTCGCCCTGCGGGCCGGCGGGGCCCTGAATGCCCATCGGACCGATTTCGCCCTGCGGGCCGGCGGGGCCTTGCATGCCCATCGGGCCTTGTTCGCCCATCGGGCCGGCCGGGCCCTGGATTCCTATCGGGCCGGGAACGCCCTGCGGGCCGGCGGGGCCGGTCTCGCCCTGCAAACCCTGCGGGCCGGCCGGGCCTTGAATGCCCATAGGGCCGATTTCGCCCCTGGGGCCGGCGGGGCCGATTTCGCCCTGCAAACCCTGCGGGCCTGCCGGGCCCTGGACGCCCATGGGGCCGGGTTCGCCCTGAGGGCCTGCCGGGCCCTGCATACCCATGGGACCGGGCGCGCCCTGCGGGCCGGCCGGGCCGATCTCACCCTGCAAACCCTGCGGGCCTGCCGGGCCCTGGACACCGGTCAATCCCTGCTCGCCCCGCGGGCCGGCGACGCCCTGCGGGCCGGCCGGTCCGGGCTCGCCTTTGGGGCCGGCCGGGCCGGCTTCTCCCCTCGTACCTTGCGGGCCTGCCGGGCCTTGCATACCCGTCGGGCCGGCTTCTCCCCTCGGGCCAACCGGGCCCTGTAAACCTATCGGGCCGCGCTCGCCCTGCGGGCCGGCCGGGCCCGTCTCGCCCTGTAACCCTTGCGGGCCGGCCGGGCCCTGCATGCCCATGGGGCCCTGTTCGCCCACAGCGCCGGCCGGGCCCTGCATGCCCATGGGGCCCGTCTCGCCCCTGGGGCCGGTAAGTCCCTGCATGCCCATGGGGCCTGTTTCACCCTTGGGGCCGGCCGGACCCTGCATGCCCATGGGGCCCTGTTCGCCCTTGAGCCCCGCCGGGCCCTGCATGCCCATGGGACCGCACTCGCCTTTCGGGCCTGAAGGCCCTATCTCGCCCTGTAAACCCTGTGGGCCTGCCGGGCCCTGCATGCCCATCGGGCCGCATTCGCCCCTTGGGCCTTCCGGGCCAACCGCGCCCCGCGGGCCGCACGGGCCGCACGGGCCGCATTCGCCCCTGGGGCCGGGTTCGCCCTGCGGGCCCCTGGGGCCGGGCGGGATAGGCACGCATATCTGCTGAAAATCGCCGGTCTCATCACATTCTGGAATCGTCGTATACCTCTGCTCACAGTCTTCGGCCCTGGATTTATGATTTTCATGCATCCAAAACCGTTTATCGGAATCAAGATCATCCTTATCCTGTTTGTAGCTCTCATAAGCGGCGTAAATCCGCTTGTCGCAACCGCAGTCATTGTCAGCTACGCGTCCGTATATTCCGCGGCCGAAGCGTTCTAACTCACGGTCAGTAGGCGATGTCTTTCTGTCTTCATACATGTCGTACACTCCCCTGTTGTGTTTGTTGATGCCGTAATGGTGTACTATAATATTATGAAGCTTGGATAATAAGTGTGAACGGGTAAACAAAATTATAGCGGCAAACGTATTATTGCGCATCCTGTATATTCGCGCGTCTGCCGCGAGCATAAATGCCGCCGCTTGACACCTTTGAAAAAAGTATAGTATAATGGTGAAAGTTTTGAAATGGCGATGAGCGGTCATTGCCCCGCGGCGCCCCGCGTCTCTTTCCGCCGCTCGCGCGCGGACCGGCGGCGGGGAGTTCGGAGGGCGAAATGTCAGATATTCTGGAGCGCTATGTTAAGATCAAGCGGCAGCTTTTGGACAATTTCGGCTGCAGCGGCGACTATTTCCTGAAGATCCTGGAGGAGCACGAATGGAACGTGGCCGGGGACGACCTTCTTCCCATGCTAAGATACAGGGGCAAGGCTGACGGCGCCGCAACAAACGCCGTCATCGTAAAGAAAGACGGCGCCCCGCTCATTTTTTCTGCTAAGCGTTATACGATGGTCGTCGCCATCGATTGTGTGAAGATAGGTTTTATCTTTATCAACGGCAACAGAAACGAGAAGCTGTAATATCATACGGACGGATGATGGACATGGAGGACGGCGCAAGGCGTTCCGGGGGGTTATTTTCCGCGGCGGCCGGCAGGCTTTCCGGTATCGCCTCCGCAATCGGCATGAACCGCGCGTTATCGGACAGGGGCGGCGCGGAAAAAGCCCGCAGGTTTGAATATCTGCTGCGCGGATACGATGAGGACGCGCCGGAATACGCGCAGGCCCTCGCCGCCGTGCGGCTGTGCGACAGCGCGTACGACATCTCGCTCACAAAAACGGACGTCATGCGGCAGCTAAGCCGCGAGCGTGAGAAGCTCGGCGAGCTTGACGATCTGGCAAAGCTGGACCGGGAGCAGCTTCGGGCTTTACGGGACCTGCTGGATCAGTATCAGTCCGCGCTCCGGGAACGGAACGCCATGCGGGAGCGGATGTTCGGCTTTGAGGCTTCGGCGGCCTCCGTTCAGGGCATGGGCGGGCTCATCGGCGAGGCCGGCGCCGCCTTGCCGGAAATACAGTATGCTGAAATGAGCAGGAGCGCGATGGCGAACGACCTCGGCCGCATCCAGGACGAAAAGAGCTCCATAGAGCGCGAAAAGGAGCGGCTTGACAGCGCGTACCGGCTCTTGCGGGCGTTTACCGCCGTGTCGGTCATGCTGTTTGTGTTCGCGGCGTTCTATATATGTTACCTGTACCTGTTTGACGCGGCGGACGTGTTTATGGAGACTACGGTTCTGGTCTTATGCGGCGCGGCGGCCTGCGCGCTCTTATATGTCTTCCGCAGGAACCTGCGCGCCGGCCTCAAGGCCAACGTCCTAAGGCACAACAGGGCCGTGAGGCTGGTGAACAAGAAACTGGCTGTATTCGCGCACTATACGAATTTCTTGAAATATGAATACGAAAAATTCAGGGTGAGCGACTTCGGCGCGCTCAAGGCCGGCATGGAGGAATACGAGGACTACAAACGCGCCGCCGGCCGCCTTGACGCCGCGCGCCGCGCGCTCTATGAAACGGGCGGCCGTATAGAGCGGCTTCTGAGGGACGCCGGGGTGAGCGCCGCGCGCTCCTCGATCAAAGATTCTATTGAAAACTCTGTTGAAAATTCTATTGAGCGGTTCGCGGCAATGGCCGGCGCGGGCGACAAGGCGGCCTATTACAGGCAGACCGAGGCCAGATGCGCCGCGCTCGAGCGGCAGATCACGGAGCTCGACGCGCGGCATGAAAAGAGCTGGAACGCGCTGATGCGCCTCAGGGGCGAGAGCGCTTTTATGGATAGATTTATAGACACCCTCACCCAGGCTTATTTCGATGCCCTGTCCGCCTCGCTCGCGCCGGGGCGGCCCGGGGATCCCGGAGCCGGCAGGCCGAGGAACTAAACCACACGGGAGATGTTGCGAGAGATGAAACAACTGGAGAAGAACTATAACTTCAGCGAGGTCGAGGATAAAATCTACGCCAATTGGCTCGCGCGGGATTATTTCCGCGCCGGCCCGGATTATTCCCGGACGCCGTACACCATAGTGATCCCGCCGCCCAATATAACCGGCCAGCTTCACATGGGGCACGCGCTCAACAATACGCTGCAGGACATCGTGATACGCTATAAGCGCATGCGCGGCTACAACACCCTCTGGCTGCCGGGGACGGACCACGCCAGCATCTCCACGGAGATGCGCATCGTGGACGAGATGGCCAAGGAGAGGCTGACCAAGAATGATATAGGGCGCGAGGCCTTTCTCGAGCGCGCCTGGAAATGGAAGGAGATCTTCGGCGGCCGCATTCTGCAGCAGCTTAAAAAGTTCGGCTGCTCCTGCGATTGGGCCAGGGAGCGCTTCACCATGGACGAGGGGCTTTCCCGCGCCGTGACGGAGGTTTTCGTCCGGCTGTACGAAAAGGGCTGGATCTACCGGGGCGAAAAGCTCATCAACTGGTGCCCCAGATGCCGCACGACCATATCCGACGCTGAGGTGAGCCACGAGGACAAGCCCGCCTTTTTCTATTATATCAAATACCCCGTAAACGGCACGGGTGAATACCTCTGCTTCGCCACGACCCGCCCGGAGACCATACTGGCGGACACCGCCGTGGCCGTGAACCCCAATGACGAGCGCTACAGGCAGTTTGTCGGCAAATCGGTGACCGTGCCCGTGGTAAACCGCGTCGTCCCCGTGATAGCGGACGATTACTGCGATATGAAATTCGGCACGGGCGTCGTCAAGATCACCCCGGGCCACGATCCCAACGATTTCCTTGTGGGCAGCCGCCACAACCTGCCGATTATCAATGTGATGAACGACGACGGCACTATGAACGCAAACGCCGGGGAATTCGCCGGGATGGACCGCTTTGAGTGCCGGGAGAAGCTCGTCGCCAGGCTTGAGGAACTGGGCCTCTTTGTAAAGAAAGAGGAGATGACCCATTCCATAGGCGTGCACGACCGGTGCGCCGAGATTATCGAGCCGCTGATAAAATTGCAGTGGTTCGTCAAGATGGACGATATGGCCAAGCCCGCCCTGAACGCGCTTAAAACGGGCGAGTTGCGCATCATCCCGGAGCGCTTTGGCAAGATATATTCCCACTGGCTGGAAAATATCCGCGATTGGTGCATCTCCCGCCAGCTCTGGTGGGGGCACAGGATACCGGCCTATTACTGCCGGGCGTGCGGCCGCATGGAAGTCGCCAGGCAGCGCCCGGAAAAATGCCCTGAATGCGGCCACGCCGGGATGGCTCAGGACGAGGATATACTGGATACATGGTTCTCCTCCGCGCTGTGGCCGTTCGCCACGCTGGGCTGGCCCGACGAGACGGAGGACTATAAATATTTCTACCCCACGAATCTGATCGTTACCGGCGCGGACATCATATTCTTCTGGATCATACGCATGATGTTCTCCGGGATAGAGCAGACGGGCAAAGTCCCGTTTAACGAGGTGTTCATAAACGGCATCATCCGGGATTCCCGGGGCCGCAAGATGAGCAAGACGCTGGGGAACGGCATCGACCCGCTCGACCTGATAAAGGAGTACGGCGCGGACACCCTGCGCTATACGCTGGTGACGGGCACCGCCCCCGGCAACGACAGCCGCTTCTATTATGAGCGCATGGACGCCAACCGGACGTTCCTGAACAAGATATGGAACGCCGCCCGCTTTGTGCTGATGAACCTGGACCAGGAGGATGCGGATGCAGGGAACGGCCTTAACCGTTCCGCTGATTTGGTTGACTTGCGTCAGGAGGACAGATGGATCCTCTCCCGCGCCAACAGCGTGACCGCGGAGGTCACGCAGAATATCGAGGACTACGAGATCGGCCTGGCCGTGCAGAAGATATATGACTTTATCTGGAGCGAATACTGCGACTGGTACATCGAGATGGTCAAGCCGCGCCTGTATGACCGCGGGGACAAGACGCGCGGCGCGGCGCTCTGGACGCTCAGGAGCGCGCTGATGACCGCGCTCAGGCTGCTGCACCCGTTTATGCCCTTCATCACGGAGGAGATATTCACCGCAGTCCAGAGCGAGGAAGAGACCATCATGTTCTCCAAATGGCCGGAGTACGACAAAGCGTATGATTTCCCGGCAGATGAGCGCGCCGTTTCGCTGATACAGGAGGCCATAAAGGGCGTGCGCAATCTGCGCCTGGAGATGGGCGTGCCCCCGGCGAAAAAATCCCCGATGCGCGTCGTCTCCGGGGACCCGGCCGCGCGCGCGGCGTTTGAGCGCGGCGTGCCGTTCTTGAAGACCCTGGGCTCCGCTTCGGAGGTAACAATCTCCGATACGGCCGATACCGCGCAAAAGAGCGTCCCGGTGGTCGTCCAGGGCGCTACGGTATACCTGCCCTTCGCCGAACTGATCGACATAAGCAAGGAACGCGAACGCCTGACCGCCGAAAAAGACAGGCTCACGGCGGAGGTCAGCCGCGTGGACGGCAAGCTGGCGAACCAGGGCTTCGTGTCAAAAGCGCCGGCGGGCCTGATAGAGGAAGAAAAGCAAAAGCGCGTCAAATACGCCGATATGCTGCAAAATGTGGAGAAGCAGCTCGCGGCGCTGGAATAAAATCTGGAATAAAAGACGGAATAAAAGACAGAGGCCGGAGTATCCCGCAAACTTTCGCCGCGGGGGCGGCTTTCGGCCGTCCGCCGGACCGCCGATATCTATCACTCCCCGATAGGGGAAACGAGGTGTACCGTATGTGTACCTGCAATGATCAAACCGAAGCGGTGAGCGCCGATATCTCCAAACTGGAGCCGGTGCTCGAAAAATACGGAAAGACCGAGGGCAGCCTCATCACCATACTGCAAAAGGCGCAGGAGCTGTTCGGCTATCTGCCGATGGACGCGCTCAGCCATATCGCGCGCAGGACGGGCGTCAAGCCGGCCAAGGTGCTGGGGGTGGCCACGTTCTACACGCAATTCCGGCTGGAGCCCGTCGGCAGGCATCTGATCATGCTGTGCCAGGGCACGGCCTGCCACGTCAACGGCGCGAAGGGCATCGAGGCGGCCGTATGCGAGGAATTGGGCGTGACGGACGGCGGGACTGCGGCGGACGGGCTGTTCACGCTGAACAACGTGGCCTGCCTGGGCTGCTGCTCCCTCTCCCCCGTCATGATGATCGACGGGGAGGCTTACGGCGCGCTGACGCCCGACAAGGCGCGGCGCGTGCTGCGGGATATCAGGAACGCGCCGGCGCCGGATACAGAGGAGGCGCAAGAGGCGTGAACATACAAAAGATACTGATAGGCAAGGGGAGCTGCGGCCTGGCCGCCGGGGCGGGCAGGGCGGAACGGCATCTGCGCGGGCGTCTCAAGGAGCATGAACTGGATATCAAAATCGCGACAGTCGGCTGCATCGGCATGTGTTATCTGGAGCCCATAATCGAACTGATCAGGGACGACGGGGCCAGGTTTACATACGTCAGGGCCGACGACAGGGTCGTCGACGGGATCGTATACGATATCTTGAACGGCGCGGAGCCGAACGCGGAATTCCTGCGGCCCAGGGAGGACGAGGACATCCTGCAAAGGCAGGTGCGCGTCGCCCTCAGAAACTGCGGCAATATAGACGCGGAGCGCATCGAGGAATATATTGAGAGCGGCGGTTACGCCGCCATCGAGAAATGCCTGAAAACTATGACCCCGGAAGAAGTCATCGCGGAGATAAAAACCTCCGGCCTGGCCGGGCGCGGCGGCGCGGGATTCCCGACGTGGTTTAAATGGAACGCGGCCAGAGCCTCCAGGGGCGATAAAAAGTACATCATCTGCAACGCCGACGAGGGCGACCCCGGGGCGTTCATGGACCGGGCCGTCATCGAAGGGGACCCGCACACGCTGATAGAGGGCATGCTCATCGGCGCGTACGCCATCGGCGCCGGCGAGGGCGTCGTTTATGTGCGCGCGGAATACCCGCTGGCCATCAGGCGCCTCGAGCTGGCCATCGCGCAGGCCGGGGAAAAGGGCTTTCTGGGCGCGGATATCTTGGGGACGGGCTTCAATTTTGATCTGCGGATAAAAGCGGGGGCCGGGGCGTTTGTCTGCGGGGAGGAGACGGCCCTCATCGCCTCCCTTGAGGGCGAGCGCGGGATGCCGCGCCTCAAACCGCCGTTCCCCGCGGAGAAGGGCTTCTGGCAGAAGCCGTCCAACATCAACAATGTGGAGACATACGCCAACGTCCCCTGGATAATCAGCAGGGGCGGGGCGGCTTTCGCGGCCATGGGCACGGAGAACAGCCGCGGGACAAAGGTGTTCGCGCTGACGGGCAAGGTCAAAAAGGGCGGCCTGGTGGAGATTCCTATGGGCCAGTCTATCCGCGAGGTCATCTACGGCGTGGGCGGCGGCATCAAGGACGGCCGCCGGTTCAAGGCGGTCCAGATGGGCGGGCCTTCGGGCGGCTGCATACCCGCCTCGCTCGTCGATACGCTCATTGATTATAAAACCCTCGCCGCCACCGGGGCTATAATGGGTTCCGGCGGCATGGTCGTCATGGACGAGACCACGTGCATGGTGGACATGGCGCGCTTCTTCCTGGACTTCACCTGCAAGGAGAGCTGCGGTAAGTGCATACATTGCCGCATCGGCACAAAGCGCATGCTGGAAATACTGGAGCTCATCGTGAACGGCGAGGGCAAAGACGGCGATATAGAGCTCTTGAGCGGCATGGCGGAGCAGATAAAGGACGGCTCCCTGTGCGGCCTGGGCCAGACCGCGCCCAATCCCGTTCTCACGACAATACGTTACTTCCGCAACGAATATGAGGATCACATATACAACCACAAATGCACGGCCGGGCAGTGCAAGGCGCTGATAAAATACGTGATTGACGCGGAAAAATGCACCGGCTGCACGCTCTGCGCCCGCAAATGCCCCGCGAAGGCGATTTCCGGCGAGCTCAGGCGTCCTCACGCCATCGACGCCGCCGCCTGCACAAAATGCGGCAATTGCCATGAAACCTGTAAGTTCGGCGCGATCGCCATTAATTGAAAATATGCTGAGCTCATGCGATATATACAGACTGCAACCGGCTAAAGCCGGAAGACTTAGGCCGCCTGAAAGGCGGGTAAGGAAAAGATATATGGATAGCCACTTCATTGAGGCATAAATGGCGCAATGTCCCGTGAAAAGCTGTAATCAAAGGATTGATGCGCTATCTTGGCAGTTATGCCAAAGTAGCCGCAATCCCTACCGTGAGCGGATTCCGTGACTTTTACCTTAGTTAAGCTGATAGCCATGAAGACATGATTATCTTCTGATAAAGGTTTGCGCATCTAGATGGCGAGAGCGCTGTAAACTCCAGACAATATGCGCGGGAGATTTCAGAGTGTTAATACTGTACTTCTAAAACGTCGATAATATCCCCTGAAAAAAGGCTTTTCCGGGCTTCAGGCCCTAAAATACGGGATTGACGCGGAAAAATGTACCGGCTGCACGCTCTGCGCCCGCAAATGCCCCGCGAAGGCGATTTCCGGCGAGTTCAGGCGGCCTCACGCCATCGACGCCGCCGCCTGCACGAAATGCGTCAATTGCCTTGAAACCTGTAAGTTCGATGCGGTCGCCGCCGACTGATAATACCCGCCTTTCAGGCGGTCACTAAGTCTTCCGGCTTTAGCCGGTAGTACGGCAGTAATATGTTTATAATACAATCAAGGAAACGCGGTTTTCTTTGTGAACAGATTGCCATAGATAAACTGACTGGGCATGATCCGGAGATCTACTTTGAAACGAGGTGAACGCATTGGATAAACTGCACATCAATATAGATGGCCGCGAGTGCGAGGCCATAAACGGACAGAGCATACTGGAGGCGGCCAGGGGCGCGGGCATTGAGATACCGACGCTCTGCCATGACGAGCGCGTCAAAACATACGGCGCCTGCGGCATCTGCGCCGTGGAGGCGGCAGGCGTGCCGCGCCTGCTGCGCGCCTGCTCCACCGCCGTGACTGACGGCATGGTCATAAAAACGGATACGCCGCGCGTAATCAGCTCCCGCAAACTGGCGCTGGAATTTCTGTTGTCGGACCATACAGGGGACTGCCGTCCGCCCTGCGTGCTGGCCTGCCCCGCCAGGACGGACTGCCAGGGCTACGTCGGCTTGATCGCCAACGGCGAGTATCATGCGGCGCTGAAACTCATAAAAGACAAGATACCGCTGCCCGCCAGCATCGGCCGCGTCTGCCCGCATCCGTGCGAAGAGGCCTGCCGCCGCCAGATGGTGGAGGAACCGATAGGCATCGCGCATTTGAAGCGGTTCGCGGCGGATGCCGATATAGATACCGGCGATATGTACACCCCGGATATCGCGGAGGATACGGGCAAGCGCGTCGCCATAGCGGGCGGCGGGCCGGGCGGGTTATCCGCCGCGTATTTCCTGCGCCAAAGAGGGCACCGCGTGACCGTATTCGACGCCATGCCCCATATGGGCGGCATGCTGAGATACGGCATACCGGAATACCGCCTGCCGAAAGCCGCCCTGGACGAGGAGATTGAGAACATCCGCCAAATGGGTGTGGAATTTAAGAACAATATCAGGATCGGCGCCGATATGACCTTTGAGGAACTGCGCGGACAGTTTGACGCCGTGATCATCGCCATCGGCGCGTGGACCAGCGTGAAACTTAACTGCCCTGGGGAAGACCTGCCCGGCGTGCTGGGCGGCATAGACTTTCTGCGCTCCGTCGCCATAGGCGGCGCGCCGGATTTTACGGGCAAGCGCGTCGCCGTCGTCGGCGGGGGCAACACCGCCATGGACGCCTGCCGCACCTCAGTTAGGCTGGGCGCGGAGCGCGTATACAACATATACCGCCGCACGAAGGCGGAGATGCCCGCGGAGGAGATCGAGCTGGAGGAGGCCGAGGAGGAGGGCGTGGAGTTCAAATACCTCGTCAATCCCATAGAAATTGTCGGCTCTCTATCCGGCGGCGTCTCCGGAATGCGCCTACAGAAGATGGAGCTGGGCGCGCCGGATTCAAGCGGCCGCCGCTCCCCCGTGCCGCTCCCCGGCGAGGAAGAGGCGCTTGAGGCGGACGCCGTGATAATAGCCATCGGCCAGGGCGTTCTGCCCGGCGGTTTCGAGGGCGTCTCCCTCTCCAGAAGGCGTACCGTCCTGGCGGATGAAAACACGTTCCGCACAAATATCCCCGGCGTCTTCGCCATCGGCGACGCCACGAACAAGGGCGCGAGCATCGCCGTAGAGGCCATCGGCGAGGCTGAGCGCGCGGCCGCCGTCATCGACAGATTCCTGCGCGGGGAGGACGTGCCCTATAAAGAACCGTATCTCGTCACCCGTGAGGTGACGGCGGATATGCTCTCCGACAGGGCCAAGATATCCCGCCGGCAGATGCCGTGCCGCCCCGCCGTCGAACGCCGCGCCAATTTCCAGGAGGTCAACCGCGGTTATTCGTATGAGCAGGCGCGGGAGGAGGCGGCCCGGTGCCTGGAGTGCGGCTGCCAGGACTTCTTTGAGTGCAAACTGATAAAATACACCAACGATTACGACGTCAAACCGGATAGATTCGCGGGCGGGACGCACAGCCGCCCCGCGGACAAAAGCAACCCGTTCATACACAGAAACCCCGACAAGTGCATCCTCTGCGGCCTCTGCGTGCGCGTATGCGACGAGGTCATGGGGCGCACGGCCCTGGGGCTTGTGGACCGCGGTTTTGACACCGCCGTCAAGCCGGAGCTGGGCCTGCCGCTGGCCGAGACGGACTGCATCACATGCGGCCAGTGCGTGACCCTGTGCCCCACCGGCGCGCTGTATGAGAACATACGCGGCGCGAAGCCCATCCCCTGCGGGGAGGACGTGACGCGCTCCGTCTGCTCCTATTGCGGGTTTGGGTGCGGGGTAAAGCTGACGTCGACAGGCGGCGCGCTGCTGCGCTCCCTGCCGGACGATACGTCGGATCCGCAGGCGCTGCTGTGTTCCAAGGGGCGCTTCGGCCCCGACGAGTTCCGGACGCGCCCGCGCCTCGCCGCAAAGGACCTGCCCGAACTCAGAGAGAGGGCGGGGGAGATCACGCGCCGCGCGCTTGAGGTGATCGGGAGGCACGGCGCGGAGAGTTTCGCCGTCGCCGTCTCAGACAGGCTCACCAACGAGGAGATATTCCTGATAAAGCGGTACGCCAATACCGTACTGGGCACGGACAACGTCTTTTGCGCCGA
>Ga0209629_10000969_pt1 | contig 17050 bp, 11 predicted proteins | sample TergutCu122P5_FD_187286 | JGI IMG/M metagenome (GOLD analysis project Ga0209629, IMG submission 187286) | Cubitermes ugandensis P5 segment gut microbial communities from Kakamega Forest, Kenya - Cu122 P5 (SPAdes) (version 2) | ecosystem: Host-associated > Arthropoda: Insects > Digestive system...
AAGGATAATTCCCGCAGCCGGACCTTCACGGTTTCGTAATCGAAAACCGTCGATTCCTGAAAAATCATCTCATCCGGGGCAAAGGTTATTTTAGTGCCCGTCTCTTGGCTGTCGCCAACGATTTCCAGTTCTGAAGTTTTATAGCCGTAGGCAAACGTCTGCCGGAAAATATGGCCGTCGCGCCTGACTGTGGCGATGACCGATTTCGACAGGGCGTTGACCACGGAAATACCGACACCATGCAAACCGCCGGAGACTTTGTAGTTTGAATGATCGAATTTTCCACCGGCGTGCAGGGTGGTCATAACCAACTCGAGCGCCGATATTTTTTCCGTGGGATGGATATCCACCGGAATGCCGCGTCCGTTATCCTCGACCGATACCGAATTATCCTCGTGGATCGTCACCCTGATGCTGTCGCAAAAGCCAGCGACCGCCTCGTCGATGCTGTTATCGACCACTTCCCAGATAAGGTGATGCAGGCCCTCGATGCCGGTATTGCCGATATACATCGCGGGACGGGTTCTGACCGCTTCCAGGCCATCGAGAACCTTGATATTTTCCGCACCATAGCTGTTTTGCTCATCACTCATATTTTTACTTTCCCGTCAAATATTCATCGGCATAATAATACTCAAAAAGCCTTGATCGGCGTCCGAGGTAAAACAACAGGCGCTGTCTTTGCCATCGAGATACATATAAACTTCTCCACCCTCCATTACTTCCAGCGTTTCAATGAAATAGCGGCAGTTAAAGCCCAGGGTCAAATCCTCGTCCTCATATTTTACTGGCAATTCTTCTTTGGAGTTTCCCAATTCAAAGTTTTCCGAGAAGAGGGTTATGTTGTCCCGGCTTAAATCAAGACGTATCGTGTGGTAGGCATCCCGCGTGAACAGGTCGCTTCTGATCAAGGCTTGAATGAATTTTTCCCGTTCCACCGTCACCCGGTGTTTCTTCTGAATGGTCTCGATGATGGTTTTGTACGGAGGGTATTCTCCCTTTTTCAGCCGGATAACCAGCATCGATTTATCATCGCTGATGAAAAGTTGGGTATTTTCAAGACAAATATCTATTTCATCCCGGCTCTCGCAGTATTTTTTCATTTCCTGGATTCCTCTTCTCGGAACCAGAATCAAGCCACTGCCATCTTTCAATTGCATCATTTCGTTACTGACGATCTTTTCCATCACCGACAAGCGATGCCCATCCGACGTCACCATTCTGATCAAGGTCTGACCCTCTTTCTCGTCAATGTCGATGAGAGCCGAGGTGAGGGAATAGATATTTTCCTGCTCGCCGGCGATGCTGTGTTGGGTTTTATCGATCAGTTCGAGGAAAATGACCGAGGCGGCCTTGATGCCCTTTTTTTCTTCCAGTTTGGGGATTTCCGGATATTCGGCGCTGGCCATTCCCGCGAGATTATAGATGCTTGCCCCGGCCTTTATCGCCGCCCAATTGTTTTCCATTTCTTTTATTTCAATGGTGGACGAATTGGATACCCTAACTATTTCATAAAGTTTTTTCGATGGCAGGGTGATGGAACCGGCAAGCATTTCCTGCGCTTCCATACTGAACTGAAGGCAGACCTCCATATCGGTGGCGGTGATCGTCAATTTTGAATTTTCCAGTTGTAGCAAGATGTTGGAGAGAATCGCCATGGTGTTTTTTTTGTTTGTGACATTTTGGACACCGGAAAGAATCTCCAAAAATTTTTCCTTATCAACCACGCAGTGAATCGACATTGTATTTTCTCCTTTTCCGCGTTTGGTCAGGCTGTGGTTTTATTGATCCCACGTAAAAGTTCTTCAAGTATTTCCCCGCCGCCGGACATAAGTATTTCTTCCGCCGTATCGGCTCCCAATTTTGTTGCCTCAAAGCCATCGGACAAAAATATTCTATTCTCTTTGACAATCATTTGTTCGCCGCCAAGGGTGGCGATGCCAGCGTTAAGACGAATGGCACCATTTTCCAAGACGGCGTGGGCGAAAACGGGAATGCTGCATCCGCCGTTCATCTTTTTCAAAAAAGCGCGCTCGGCGAGAAGGCAAATTTCTGTTTCGGCATGATTGACGCAATTTCTTATTTTTTCCCTTTTTTCTTTATCCATGCCGGCCGCCGCTTCAACCGCTATCGTTCCCTGGCCAACCGGCGGAATGAATTGATTCAGGGGAAATTCGTGAACAATCAGAGAAGAATAGCCCATCCTGGCTACCCCGGCGTAAGCGAGCAAAAGAGCATCGCATACGCCATCCCGCATCTTTTTTACGCGGGTTTGCAAATTGCCCCGCACATCGACGGTTTTGACCCAGGGATAGTATTTTCTAAGAAAGGCTTTTCTCCGCACCGAGGAAGTCCCCAGCCTCGGCGGTTTGGAAGCGCTGGACAGATCAATGTACGATTTGTCGCTTATCAGCACATCATGCGCTTTTTCCCTCTTGGTGAAGGCTATTATTTCCAAATTATCCGGCAAATTGGATTGCATGTCTTTGGCGCTGTGAACCGCGATGTCGCTTTCTCCAAAGAGAAGCTTCGCTTCTAATTCAGCGGTAAAAAGCCCTTTTCCACCGATTTCCGCCAATGGGGCGCCAAGGTTGCGGTCGCCCATGGTCTCCATGGTCGAAAGGGTTATTTCATGACCTTTTTTTTCGAGCAATTCCGAGACAAATTGAGTTTGCCATAGTGCCAATTCACTCTTCCGGCTTATCACATTTATTTTCATTTTTATAACATATTTCCGAAAGAAAATCAATTTATCAATTAAATGATAAATATCGAGGATAAGTTACCTGTCGAGGCAGGTGTCGACGAGAAAAAAATGGAGAAAAACCAGGAAAACGGATCAAGATTCAGTCATCGAGTAACATACGGCACAATTTGTCAAATTCCTTGGGAGACGAATATTCTATTTCCACCCGTCCCTTACCCCTGGTTTGGTTTATTTTTACCGGCATCCCAAAACGCAAAGTCATTTTTTCACAGAGTTGAAGAATTTCTGGACTCTTTTCTTCTTTTTTCTTCTCTTCTTTGAATGGTTCGAGGCTTTCCTTTTTCACCAGCTTTTCCGTCTGGCGGACGGAAAGCTGTTTCGATACCACCTCATCACGGACTTTTTTCAAGAGTTCCGGCGCGTCGGTCAGACGCAGCAAAGCCCTGGCGTGCCCTTCCGATAAAACGGCATCCGTCACATCCTGTTTGATGGCTTCCGGCAAATTGAGAAGGCGCAGCATATTGGTGATGGTGGAGCGTTTTTTACCAACCTTTTTTGCGGTTTGCTCCTGGGTATAACCGAAGGAATCAATGAGTTTTTGATAAGCTTCGGCCTCTTCGATGGCGTTGAGGTCGGTGCGCTGTATGTTTTCAATGAGGGCAAGTTCCAGCAAATGGTCGTCACGGTCGATCTCCATAACCACCACGGGAATTTCGGTGAGACCAGCCATTTTCGCGGCCCGGAGACGCCTTTCCCCAGCCACCAGCTCAAATTTATCCGTTTCGCCGGTTTTTTTGACAATCAGCGGCTGGATGACACCATTTTCCCGTATCGAATCGGCCAATTCGGCAAGAAGATCATCGTCGAAACGTTGGCGCGGCTGGAAACGATTGGGATGAATGCGGTCGATTTTGCAGTTGAAAAATTTATTTTCGTCCTGGGAATCGCCAAAAAGCAAACTCACTCCCTGACCCAATGCCGAATGTTTAGCCACCAATTCGCTCCTGCTTTTGTAAAAATTCTTTGGCGAGTTCCCGGTAAGAGAGAGCTCCCGCCGATTTGGCGTCATAATCAAAGACGCTTCGTCCGTGGCTTGGCGCTTCGCTCAGGCGGACATTGCGCGGAATAACAGTCTTAAACATATACGATGCAAAATGACGGTTTATTTCCTCGCCAACCTGATGCGCCAGCCGGTTTCTTTTGTCAAACATGGTCAAAAGCAGCCCCTCGATGTACAAATTCGGATTGAAGCCGCGTTTCACCAGGCGGATGGTATTGACAAGCTGGGCCAAACCTTCCATGGCAAAATATTCACACTGTACCGGCACAAGAACCGATGTGGCGGCGGTGAGGGCGTTGACGGTCAGAAAGCCAAGAGAAGGTGGGCAGTCAATGAAAATAAAATCGTATTTATCGTGCAAGACGGCAAGAATCCGGCTCAGATATTTTTCCCGCTCATCTTTATTAATCAGTTCTATTTCAGCGGCCACCAGATCAATTGTCGAGGGAATAATATCGAGTCCGGGCGCGGAAGAGGGAAGAATGGCCTCATTTACATCGTAGGCGCCGTTATATAAGCCATATAAATTCTTTTCTCTCTTTTTCGCTGTGATGCCCAAACCGCTGGAGGCGTTCGCCTGGGGATCAGAATCGACCAACAGGACTTTCTTTTGCAAACCAACCAGGGCCGCGGCCAGATTAATCGTTGTCGTCGTCTTGCTGACGCCGCCTTTCTGGTTAGCGATTGCCACTATTTTCACGGACATGGACATCTCTATTGCAAAAGAATTAATATTTTCTCTCTAGTTTAGAGATAATTTCAGTATAAAAGTCAAAATTTTAAATATTTTAATCTGGCTGCCGCAAAACTCTTTGACCGTCGCCATCACGGCCAATTACCTATCTTATAAAGGCTTCACTGACAACGCCTGTCGCTACGCTGGGCCGTATCCGTTCATATCCGCCGGTGCAATCGGCGGCTGGGGTGGATAGAATATTTGTCAATTGTATTTTTTATAGTTTTATCTTCTTTTTATGAAGTTATCCGTTCCTCACAAGCCAATTTCATTATACTTCTTTTTTACAGAAACCGCACATCTTACTTGCAAAGGAATAACATATATATTCCGTTTATTATCAATAGGATAAGTTTCTTTTGTGAAAAACCGACGATACTGTCAACACGGTAAATTGTTTTACTATTTTTATGCTTATATTTATTGTCTTTTATTATTGACGACAAAAGGTTGATAAAAATTTCAATATTTTGATTTTATTATAAGTTTTGTTGTTGATTTCTTATATCCAAGCTGTTGGCAAAGTGGAGAAAAGCTTTGGGAAGAAGAGGGTAAAAGATTTTCTTTCAGAAAAAAACGGCCCTCAGCCGCATCATTTCCATAATACCCGCTTGACAAAGATTTTTGTGCTGTGCAATATTCCTTATTGTCTTTGTCCTCTATTTTCTTCCCCTTGGCCCCCATGAAACTTCCCTCGTTGACCATTGGCAAATTTACCGCTTCCTTTCCTCTTATTCAGGGCGGGATGTCAATTCGTGTTTCCACTTCCTCTTTGGCCGCCCCCGTTGCCGAGTGCGGCGGCATCGGCGTCATCGGCGGTTCCGGTATTCCTCCTGAAGAACTTCAAGCCGATATTCGTAAAGCCAAAAGCGTTACCGACGGCATTATTGGCGTTAACATCATGTTCGCGATGAAGAATTTTTATAATCTGGTCATGTCTTCGATAGAATCCAGCATCGACATGATCATCACCGGCGCCGGATTTTCCCGCGATATTTTTAAAATAGGCAAAGAACACGACGTGCCGGTGGTAATGATTGTTTCATCGCCAACTTTGGCTAAACTCGCGGAAAAGCTAGGTGCGTCGGCGGTCATCGCCGAAGCCGGAGAGGCTGGCGGGCATCTAGGAACTGACCAGCCCTTGCGCTCGATTTTTCCGGCCATCCGTGATGCCATCAAGAAAATTCCGCTGATTGCTGCTGGCGGCATCACCAATGGCTACGAAATGGCCGAAATGATGGATAAATATGGCGCTGATGGCGTGCAGGTGGCGTCCCGTTTTGTGCTGAGTGAAGAATGTGACGTGGCGCCCGCTTTCAAGCAAAGCTATCTTGATGCCCAGAAGGAAGATATTGTTCTGACCACTTCCCCGGTTGGTCTGCCGGGCCGCGCCATCAATACGCCTTTTGTTCGCAAGATAAACGCCGGCGAAACCTTTTTCAGCAAAAAATGCCCGGAACATTGTCTGAAGCATTGCGATCATCGCTATTGCATCACGGAAAGGCTGAATATGAGTCGCGCTGGCAACATTGAAGATGGTTTGGTCTTTTCTGGCCAAAATATCTACAAGATGAAAAGCATCCTGTCGGTGGCGGAAATCTTCCGTCAGTTTCGTGAACAGGCTGAATCGGTCTATATGGAAGGAAAGGGATTCGCGCCGGCGGCCTCTTAAGTATTCATCTTGATTTCCATGCCACAATCAGAACCGCGAAAGTTTGAGCCAGCGGTATTCGTCAAAGGGTCGCATCCGGTTCATTTGAAAGATATTGATCCGGATGCCGTCTTTGTCCTCAACCGGCTTGACGAAGCCGGCTTTTCCGCCTATCTGGTTGGCGGCAGCGTCCGGGATTTTTATCTCGGCAAAATTCCAAAAGATTTCGATATATCGACCAATGCCCGTCCCGGGCAGGTGCGCCGTCTCTTTCCCCGCAGCGCCATCATTGGCCGCCGCTTCCGGCTGGTCGAGGTTTTCTTCCCCGGCGGCAAGATCATCCAAATTTCGACCCTGCGTTCGCTTTCCGAGCACGACATTGACAGCCCAGACTCGGTGCTGGCGCCGAACAATACCTTCGGTACCATCGAAGAAGATGCCCAACGCCGTGATCTGACTATCAATTCTCTCTTTTTTGACATCAAGGACGAAAGCGTCATTGATTATGTCGGTGGCGTTGAAGACCTGCAAAAAGGCCTTATCCGCCTGATCGGCAATCCTGAACGCCGCCTGCATACCGATCCGGTTCGCGCCCTGCGCGCCATTCGTCATGCCGTCCGTAGCGGTTTTATGATCGAAGAGGCCACCTGGCAGGCAATTTTGCATCATTGCCAAAAATTGTCCCTCTGCCCGCCGAGCCGTATCCGCGATGAAATACTAAAGGATTTGCGAAGCGGAGCGGCGGCCAATTGGCTGGAAATGTGCCTGGGGGCGGGGGTTTTTCAGGTGATTTTTCCTTTGTATCGGGATACGTCCATGGACGCATCGCAAATCGCCGAGCAAACCGCCCTCTTGCGGGTGCTCGACCGCTTGTGCCAAAACGGCAAAACACCAAAAGCCGATTCCTTTCTTTTTTCCTTGCTCGTCATCCCCTATGCCGAGCGTAAATATCAGCTCTTTTCTGAAAAGCGGCCGAGCGCCACGCTCTATCAGATTGGCAAAAAACTCCGGGCCGACATTGACGCCGAATTAGCCCAGCCTTTAAATCTCGCCCGCGCCGTGCGGCAGGAAATCGCCGCTCTTTTGACGCAATTGGCAACCCTTCTCCACCATCGGACCGCCACCGGTTGGCCAAAATGGCTGCGCGGCAAAAGCTATTTTGCCGGAACCGCCTTTCTTTGCCATCTCTATCTGGAAGCGATGGGCGAAGAGACGGCTTTCAGTAAAATAAAATGGCCCGAAACGCTAGAGCCTGTTCCGGTTCCGTCTCCCGTTCCTCCCCCCGCTTCCCCTCCTAAAACAGCCGTTTTGCCAAAACCGGTGCTGCTCGTTGGCAGCGAACGCCCGGGCGGCATTTTCGGCCTGAGGAAATAATCGCCCCACACGCGCGGCAAACAAAATCCACGCTAATGCCTTTTTCTCATTCCGAAGCGTGCGCCATGATCCGCATGTAGTCGTCGTGCCGGCTCATACGGTCGTCGAGCAGTTTATTTTCCATAAAGCCGCAGGTGTTGATTTTACAGTATTGGCCATTCGAGATGAAGTTGTACACCATGGCCGGAATGTCGTAATGGTGGATGATGGCGTATTTCTTCACCTTGCCCTCTTCGATGACCATGATCCGGTTCATGTGCAGGCTGTCGTCGCTGTTGTCGAGATAGCGCAGCTTCTGAAAACTCCGTCGCCCGTGTTGGCCGGGAGGAAGGTGGTCGCTGACCAGGATAATAAGGCTCGTGGGATCGAGTTCGATTAATTGATTGACATAATCGGCTACGGCTTGGCTGCGGTAAAACATTTGATTGGCACCCCGCTCAAGCTGTTCGTCCTTGAAACTGGAAATCATTTTCAGCACCTTCGGCCTCTTCTCCTCGTTCATCAGATGGGGCATATGGCCGTAAACGGTCAGCACGTAATTGAAAAGAGGAGGGCCGTCCTTTTCCCGCAATAATGGCGTGATGTATGCGAGATTCTGGGAGAAAAGGACGCTGTCGAACATGAATTCCTTTTCTTTGGATGTGTCTCCTGTGCTGAAATAGGTATCCATGCCGCCAGCGAATTCACGGGGAAAGAATATCTTTTCGAACCCTACACCGCGATAGGCGTTGGGTGTGTTGAAGAAGCTGGGGTTAAAGGCATTGGAAGCCATGGTCTGGTAGCCGGCCAAGCTCAGTTTGCCGGGAAGGCAGTAAGCGGCAGCGCCGGTAAAGTTGTTGAACTCGACGCCGAGCATCTCTTCGAAAGCCGGCACGCCGCACAGAACCTCGAATTCCGCCTGGGCGGTTCTGCCGCCGACCACGGGCGAGAGAGAAAAGCCCAATTTATCACTAAACAGCTTCCTGAAACTCGGGTGGAAGGGATCTTTGGTGTAGGAAGCGCCTTTGAACAGCGTGGGATCGAAAAAACTTTCCATCACCACCAGATGCACATTGCGTTTCGGAGCGCCGGTCTCTTTGAGCCAAGCGGCAAATTCTCTCGCCTGTTCGTCATAGCGCTCGCGATCACGAAAAGATTTTGTCCTGGCCAGGGCAAGATGGCGCTCCGCCTCCCGGTAAAACAGCATCATGAAACGGCCATTGTTTTCGACGGTGTTTTTATCGGACCACTCAACGATCTCTTCCCCTAGCCGGCGATAGCCACTGGTGTACTGTTCGGGAAAATATATGACGGCGGCGGTCAGCAAAATCAGAGGCAGCGCCCCGGCCACGACGACCGGCCACCGGCGGTAGTTGACCGACCAGATAAAGAATCCCAGCGGCAGCACAACCAAAAGCAGCAAGGCGAGGCCATACGGCCAGGTCAGCACGGCGAGCAGTTCGGGTACTTCGGCCAGTTCCACAACCCGAAAGACGCTGTTGTATATAAAAAAATAAATATCCTGGCCGAGGTAAGCCAAAAATAACGGCACCGCCGCCAGCAAGGCCCGCCAGCGGGACGGCCTCAATATCTGGTTAAAATACCAGTAGAGATACAACAGGAACAAGAGTTCTAAATACTCTTTTTTCAGATATGCGCCCCTATCCTGGTCCAACGGAAACAGCCACATCGACTTCAGCCCGATGGCGCCGAACATGCCGCCCAAACCGCCCAAAGTCAGGATGATCAGCGAATAAACGTAGACCCCGAGGATGAAAGCGGTGTAGCGGTTGAACAGCACAAAAACTATGACGCGGGCGCCGCCGCGCGCGATTGCCATGGATCTCTTGAGTGCGGTCACGGATGTTTCACAAAAAAGGACGGAGTCAAAGACGCTTGGCGCCCCCAAGGGGCAAATTCGCTTCCGCGGATGCGATCGAAACGAGACTTATTGACTGGATTGATTAATAGCAGACACAATCGCAACCGGCTATGAAAGTTTAGCATGTTATAAAAATTTCCCATAGTTGAACCAGGCTGATATGGACTCGAGGGCCAGAAAGAGGTATTACGGAAAGAGTTATCGCCAGGCGTAAACGAGCGCCTTTACCCAATTGGGTGAAAAGATCAGCAAAAAATCGAGCGGGCGAGCAAACGGCGCCGCTTGCAATTGCCGTTGCAGGAAAATGAGGAATCTCATGTCAATTCCCGTCAAGGTAGCCTTGGTCATCAGCGGCGTCATTATGGCCGTTATCGCCTTCCAGACCGGGACGGTCCTTCTTTTGGTTCGCGGTAGTCTCGTGGAAATGATGCAGGGCGATTTGACGGCCAGCACCAAAATAGCCGAGAGATTTCTCGACACGAAAATCAACCTCCTGAAGGCTCAGGCGCGGACAGTGGCCATGCAGGTGGCGGTTGTCCAGCCCGACAAGCTGCCGGAAGTCTTCGAGCAAGCCCAGAAACATTATCCGGAATTTTTGAGCTTCACCGTAATTGGCCATCCGGACCAGGCGCATTCCCCGGACAATTCATTTCTTGGAAGCGGCTATTTTGCCGACAACAAATATTTGCGCAAGGCCCGCCAAGGCGAGACAGCCATCTCCACGAGCCGCAGAGAGCCAAAAACTGGCCGCTTGGTCATCAATCTTTTCGCGCCGGTGGACGCTGACAGGGTATTGTCTGTCACCATCGACGGCATGTATTTTAAAGAGATGCTCGATAAGGTCGCGCTCTGGAGCACGGGCAGGCTTTTTATGCTCGACGAATATGGCACGATCCTCGCCCATCCCAAAACATCGCTCTATACCCAGGAACGTTACAATTTTCGGGAAATAGGCAAAAAAGACCCGGAGCTGGCCAGCGTCGGCGCGGCAATCGCGGCGATGCTTAAAACCGATTCCGGGACATCCAACTATGACCTTTATGGCCAGGATTTCATCTGCGCCTGGCAGACCCTGAGCAGCACCACGGAAGGCTGGGTGGTGGCCGTCAGCGTGCCCCTCAAAGACACTCCGGTGATCAGAAGCCAGAAGATGTTGCTTTTGGCGGCCGCCCTCTTCCTTGGGCTGGGCATCCTCCTCGCCTTCCTCTTCGCTCGCCGCATGGCCCGGCCTTTCATCCTGATCGAGGCGCAAAACCAGAGCCTCAAAGAGCTTAACGAGGCCATCGTGGTCGCCGACGAGGCCAAAGATCATTTCCTGGCCAATATGAGCCACGAGATGCGCACGCCGCTAAACGCCATTATCGGCCTGACCGAGCCGATGCTGCGCGAACAGCATAATTGTCCGCCTGAACATGTGAAAAATCTGGAGAAGGTTTTCGATTCCGGCGTCACGCTGTTGAGGATCATCAACGACATTCTGGATATTTCGAAAATGAGCTCCGGCAAATTCGCCATCATCCCGGTGGAGTATGACCTGGCCACCTTGATTAACGATGCCGTGCAGCAAAATATGGTCTGTATGGAGGGCAAACCCGTTCAGATGAAGCTGTGGGTCAACCCGGATATACCCGCCACCCTGTTCGGCGACGATCTCCGGATCAAGCAGATTCTCAACAATATTTTGTCCAATGCCGTAAAATATACTCATGCCGGAACGGTATCGCTGATCGTTTCTTTCGAGCGAGGGGAAGGCGACAATCTCTGGTTGCTTTGCACGGTCAAAGACACCGGCATTGGTATCCGCTCAAGAGACCTGGATAAGATTTTCAAGTATTATTATCAGGTCGACACGAAAGCCAATCGCCGGATCAAGGGCACGGGCCTGGGCCTACCCCTGACCAAGCATCTGGTGGAGATGATGGACGGCGGCATTACCGTGAAAAGCGAATATGGCCGCGGCAGCATTTTCCATATCCGGATACGGCAGAAAATAATAAGCGAAGCGCCAATCGGCAAAGAGGTCGCCGATAGCCTGGCCAAATTTGACTTTGTCGCCATCCACCACCGCCACGAACCGCTTCAGGCTCCCCTGCCCGAGGCCAGGGTGCTGGTGGTGGATGATATGGTGACCAATCTGGATGTGTTCAAAGGCTTGGCGCAGCCATACAACATGCGGGTGGACTGTGTCACGAACGGCCAGGCGGCCATTGATTTGATCAGGGCGGCCGATGTTCGATATGATGCCGTGTTTATGGATCACATGATGCCAGACATGGACGGCCTTGAGGTGGTGCGGATCATCCGGCAAGAAATAGATTCGGAATACGCCCGGACCGTGCCCATTATCGCCCTGACGGCGAACGCCGTGATTGGCAGCAAAGAAATGTTCCTTCAAAGCGGTTTTCAAGCTTTTATTTCTAAACCCATCGATACCATGCAACTCGACGCCGTGATCCGCCAGTGGATTCAAGATAAAAATTCCGAGACAAAAGAAACCATGCCGCCGAAGGCTTTGCGTGCCCGGCAAGCCATTGGCGCTAATCTTGAAACGGCGGCGCCGGCATGGGAAATCGAGGGCTTGAATTTTAACAAGGGCCTGGCGAGATTTGGCGGCAATATGGCAACGTATTTAGGGATCGTGTCCTCATACGTCCACTATACCCCGGCATCGCTCGCGAAAATCCGGACCGTCACCCCGGAAACTCTGGCCGATTACGCCGTCGTTATGCATGGCATCAAGGGCAGCAGCCGCAACTTCGATGCCGAAACGGTAGGGAATTTGGCCGAGAATTTGGAACGGGCGGCCAGGGCTGGCGACTTCGCCTTTGTTCAGGAGCACAACCCGTTTTTTATCGAGACCACGGAGAAACTTCTGACCGCCCTTTCAAGCAAATTGAAAGTCTCGACGAGCAAAAAGCCCAGCAAGGACAAACCCGACCCGGCGGTGCTGGCGGACTTGCGCCAAGCCTGCGAGACCTTTGATATCGACCAGATGGATCGGGCGATGAAATTATTGACTGGCTATGAATACAGCTCGGAAGATGGGGCGGAACTGGCGGCCTGGCTGGAAGAAAAGGCCTTTCGTTTGGACTTCAAAGCAATTGTCAAGCGTTTGACGGAGAATCAAGCGGTTTGAAGGCCGCTTGATTCTCCGTTTCCGAGCCGCTCAGAGCGGTATTGATTTTTACAGAAACCGTCAGTGGGCGGAATTCTGATCGATGTCAGCCAGCGTCGCCGAGAGCAGATGCGGCGCCATGTCGGGTGTTTTGAACAGGCTCTCGCCTTCTTTTACGACAATAGCCGCCCCCAGCACTTCATCCATATGCTCGACCAGGGTGACGTTGAGTTTGTCCCGGATTTTTGCCGGCACATCGCTCAGTTCCCGTTCATTGTCTTTTGGGATTAAAACATGCGTAATATTGCCGCGCTTGGCGGCGAGCAGTTTTTCGGTCAGCCCGCCAATCGGCAGCACCCGCCCCCGTAGGGTAATCTCTCCAGTCATGGCCAGCTCGTGCCGCACCGGCATTTTAAGCAGCACCGAGGCCAAGGCGGTGGCGATGGTGATGCCCGCCGAAGGGCCATCCTTTGGGATCGCTCCCTCGGGGACATGGACGTGAATATCGAGTTTCTGATAAAAATCCGGCTCGAGCCCCAGACGCCCGGCCCGCGAGCGGACATAGGTGAGGGCGGCCTGCGCCGATTCCTGCATCACATCGCCCAATTTGCCGGTGATGGTCATTTTGCCGGAACCGGGCATCACCGTCGTCTCGATCTGGAGCAACTCGCCGCCCACCTCCGTCCAGGCCAGGCCGGTGGTCAAGCCGATTTCGTCATGTTCCTCGGCCAGGCCGTAGCGGTATTTCGGCGTGCCCAGATTCTTTTTAACCGCCACCGCATCGAGCTGATATTTCTTTGATTTTTCTTTGTTTTTCAGACGCTCGCGGGCAATTTTCCGGCAGATGGAGGCAATGGCGCGCTCAAGGCTCCGCACGCCGGCCTCTTTGGTGTAGCGGCGGATGATTTCTAAAAAGGCATCGTCGGTGAGCGCGATGCCGTTCTTTTTGAAGCCGTTTTCCCGCAACTGTTTCGGCAAGAGATAATCGGCGGCGATGCGCAGCTTTTCTTCTTCGGTGTAGCCGTTGATCTGGATGATTTCCATCCTGTCCCGTAAAGGCGGCGGGATGCTGGGCAGCGTATTGGCGGTGGTAATGAAAAACACCCCGGACAGGTCGTAATCGAGATCCAGATAATGATCGTTGAAGGCGACGTTTTGTTCCGGATCGAGCACCTCGAGCAGGGCCGCCGAAGGATCGCCGCGAAAATCCATCGACATTTTATCGATCTCGTCGAGGCAGAAAACCGGGTTGGCCACCTCGACCTTCTGCATCGCCTGGATGATTTTGCCAGGGAGCGCGCCGACGTAGGTGCGGCGATGGCCGCGTATCTCGGCCTCGTCGCGGACGCCGCCCAGCGACAACCGCGCGAATTTGCGGTTCATAGCGCGGGCGATGGATTTGCAGATCGAGGTCTTGCCGACGCCGGGCGGCCCAACCAGACAAAGAATCGGCCCTTTGATTTTTTTTGCCTGCGCCTGTACCGCCAGGTATTCAAGGATGCGTTCCTTGGGTTTCGACAGCCCGTAATGGTCTTCGTCGAGAATTTTTTCGGCCTTAACGATGTCGATGCGGGAATGGCTTTTTTTCTGCCACGGCAAATTGACGATGCAGTCGATGTAGTTGCGCACCACCGTGGTTTCGGCGGACATCGCCGGCATGTTGCGCAACTTTTTCAACTCCTTCAGCGCCCTGTCCCGCGCCGCTTCTGGCATCTCTTTGGCGTTTATTTTCGCTTCCAGCTCGCCAAGCTCATCGAGCCCATCCTCGTTCTGCCCCATCTCCTTCTGAATCTCTTTGACCTTTTCGTTCAGGTAGTAGTCGCGCTGGTTCTTGCTCATCTTGGCCTTGACCCTGGCCTTGATGTCCCGCTCCAGATTGGCCAGCTCGGTTTCCCGCAGAATGGCGGCGAGTACCATGTCAATCCGTTCAACGAGCGGCCTGCATTCGAGAATCTCTTGTTTTTCCTCGGTCTTCAGCGGCAGATGGGCGCAGACGGCGTCAACCAGCTTCAGAGGTTCGGCAATCTGGGCCAGGTTCTTCGCCACTTCCTTGGGAATCTTTTTATTGTTTTCGGCAAATTCGGCAAAACTCCGGCGCAGTTCGCGGTCATGCGCCAACAGCTCCTGGCTGGTATCGGGTACATCGTCAATCCGCTCAATTTCGGCTAAAAGCAGGTTGTTGTCCGATTGCAGAAAACGCAGCACCTTGGCCCGCGTTTTGCCTTCGACCAGCGCCTTGATGGTTCCGTCGGGCAAGCGCAGAAGCTGCATCAGCGAGGCCAGCGTGCCAACCGTATACAGGTCTTCGCCGCCAGGTTCGTCGACGCCGGCCCGTTTCTGGGCGACCAAAAGAAGATCCGAGCGTTTTTCCCGCGCATATTCCAGCGAGGCGATGGATTTTTTGCGCCCAACCACAAGCGGCGCCACCATATGCGGGAAAACGACAATATCCCGCAAGGGCATGACAGGGTAAAGATAGGTCACAAAAGCCTCCCTGGCGTCAGGCCGATTTACATCCGGCTTGTTCATTGTCATAGAGAACCACGGGATAATCCCCGTGGACGATGACCTGCTCGCTGATGATGCACTCCTGGACATGCTCCCGCGACGGCAGGTCATACATAATGTCGAGCATGGCTTCTTCCATCACCGAACGCAGGCCGCGGGCGCCGGATTTCCGCGCCAGCGCCTTTTTGGCAATGGCGGTCAGCGCCCCTTCGGTGAAGCGGAGGTTGATGTTTTCAAAAGAGAACAGGCGCTGATACTGTTTGGTCAGGGCGTTTTTCGGTTCGCGCAGCACCCGCACCAAATCGGCTTCGCTCAGCTCTTCCAAGGTGGCGATAACCGGCAGGCGACCGACCAATTCGGGAATCAGGCCAAATTTCAAAAGGTCTTCCGGTTGCAGCGTCCGCAGCAGTTCGCTGGATTTTTTCTCGGTATTGCCGCGCACATCGGCGCCGAAACCGATGGATTTTTTGCCGTCGCGCCGCCGCACCACCTCATCGAGGCCGACAAAGGCGCCGCCGCAGATGAAGAGGATGTTGGTGGTGTTGATTTTGATCATTTCCTGCTGCGGATGTTTGCGGCCCCCTTTCGGCGGCACCGAGGCGATGGTGCCTTCGATGATTTTCAAAAGCGCCTGCTGCACCCCTTCGCCGGAAACATCGCGGGTCAGTGACGGGCTGTCGGATTTTCTCGCGATTTTATCAATTTCGTCAATGTAGATAATACCCCGCTCGGCCTTTTCCAGGTCATAATCGGCGGCTTGCAGCAGGCTGACCAGGATGTTTTCCACATCTTCGCCGACATAACCGGCTTCAGTCAAGGTCGTGGCGTCGGCGATGGAAAAAGGCACGTCGAGCAGGCGGGCCAAAGTCTGGGCAATGAGCGTCTTGCCGGAGCCAGTCGGGCCAATCAGGATGATATTCGATTTCTGTAATTCGACGCCGTCATCATTGGTTTTGGGGGCGTCGATGCGTTTGTAGTGGTTGTGCACGGCCACGGCCAGCACCTTTTTGGCGTATTCCTGGCCAATGACGTACTGGTCGAGGTATTCGTGGATTTCCCGCGGCTTCAAAAGCCTGGCCTCCGGTCGCGCCTCCGGGCTGGCGTCTCCCTGGTCGCCGTCCATCATTTTCTGGCAGTGGAGCACGCAGTCGTTGCAGATAAAAGTATCTGGCGACTGCCCGGCAAAAAGCTGCTCGACCTTGCTTGATGACCGGCCACAGAACGAACAGACGGGCAGATCGGGTTCGTCGTGTGATTTCTTACCGGCCATTGCTCTCGTCCTTGGTTATATCCTCGCGGCGGGCCAGCACCTTGTCGATGATGCCGTAAGCCACGGCCTCCGGAGCGCTCATGAAGTTGTCGCGCTCGGTATCCTGGCTGATTTGCTCGATGCTCTTGCGGGTATGATAGGCAAAAATACGGTTCAGCTCCGTTCTGATCCGCAGTATTTCTTTGGCGTGGATGCCAATGTCGGTGGCTTGCCCCTGAAAACCGCCGAGCGGCTGGTGAATCATAATGCGGGAATTGGGCAGGGAGTAGCGTTTGCCGTGCGTTCCCGCCGCCAGAAGCACCGCGCCCATCGACGCCGCCTGGCCGATGCAGAGCGTTGAAATGTCGCATTTCACATACTGCATTGTATCATAGATGGCCATGCCGGATGTCACCGAGCCGCCCGGTGAATTGATGTAAAAGGTAATATCTTTGTCCGGATCGTCGGCTTCGAGAAAAAGTAACTGGGCGACGATGACGTTGGCGACATCATCGTTGATCGCCGAGCCGAGAATAACGATGCGCTCTTTCAGCAACCGGGAATAAATATCGAAAGCCCGTTCGCCCCTGGGAGTCTGCTCGACCACCATCGGTACCAGATTCATAGCATGTCTCCAGAAAAAAACGACCGCAACGGCATGGCCCGGCGCGGTCGGAATGAATACGAAAAATATTGATGCGAATGTGCCATCTGTCAAACGGCCAGCATGGCAAAAAAACGCTTATGCGCCGCCGTCTTCGGCAGCGGGGGTTTCGCCAGACGCCGTTT
>Ga0209629_10000970_pt1 | contig 17049 bp, 12 predicted proteins | sample TergutCu122P5_FD_187286 | JGI IMG/M metagenome (GOLD analysis project Ga0209629, IMG submission 187286) | Cubitermes ugandensis P5 segment gut microbial communities from Kakamega Forest, Kenya - Cu122 P5 (SPAdes) (version 2) | ecosystem: Host-associated > Arthropoda: Insects > Digestive system...
CGCGACGCATGACGCTGACGGCGGCGTTCACCCCCCGCGGCGGCATTTCGTCGGTCATCACGGTCGAATATTCCGAACCGATCACGTTTTAATATTTCGTTCTGTTCACGCCTTGACCGGATTTTTAACGCGAAACACGCTAAATATCACGAACCACACAAAAAAATCAACGAAAATTTAGCGTTTTTCGCATCATTTTCGTGTGGTTCGCGTCAAAAACAGAACTGTGAATGGATACAATATTTCAATAATAAAAAAAAACAAAAAGGTCACAATCATGCGATCAGACATCATCAAAAAAGGGGACGCCCGTGCGGGACACCGGAGTTTGTTGCGAGCTTGCGGGCTGAGCGAAGACGATTTTGGCAAGCCGTTTATCGCGATCGTCAACAGTTACATCGACATTGTGCCGGGGCATATTCACCTTGACAAGGTCGGCGAATATGTCAAACAGTGCGTCCGGGATGCGGGGGGCGTGCCGTTTGTGTTCAACACGATCGGGATCGACGACGGAATCGCGATGGGGCACGACGGCATGAAATTTTCGCTGCCAAGCCGCGAAATCATCGCCGATTCGGTCGAAGCGATGATCATGGCGCACAAATTCGATGGCATGATCTGCATTCCGAACTGCGACAAGATTGTGCCTGGCATGTTGATGGCGGCCATGCGCTGCAATATTCCGGCGATTTTTTGCAGCGGCGGCCCGATGGAGGCGGGACGCGACAAAGACGGCAAACTGCTCAACCTGATCGACGCTTTCACCGCGGCGGCAAGTCGCCAGCAGGGCAAAATCAGTGCCGACGAGTTGCTCGCGATCGAACAGGTTTGCTGCCCGACCTGCGGAAGCTGTTCCGGCATGTTTACGGCCAACAGCATGAACTGCCTTTGCGAAGCACTCGGCATGGCACTTCCCGGCAATGGAACGCTCCTTGCGACGAGTGCCGGGCGAAAAAAACTTTACCAAAAAGCGGCCAAACGGATCGTCGAAATGGTGAACGATCTCGAAGCGGGCAAAACCGGCATGTTGCCGCGCGACATCGTGACCGAAAAAGCGGTCGACAACGCGATGATTCTCGACATGGCAATGGGGGGGAGCACGAATACGGTGTTGCATATTCTTGCCGTCGCCCACGAAGCGAACCTCGGCTACTCGATGGCGCGAATCAACGATCTGAGTGGCAAAACGCCGAACATCTGCAAAGTCGCACCGAGTTGTTCGTATCATATCGAAAACGTGCATAACAGCGGCGGAATCCACACGATTCTCGGTGAAATCCGTCGCGGCAAGCCGGGATTGCTCGACGTGAGCGTCATGACCGTGACCGGAAAAACGCTCGGCGGAAACATCGACAATTACGACGCACGCGGCGGAAAAATGCTTCCGGAGGCGGACGCCATGTATGCCGTGACGTCGAGCGGCAAGCGGAACAGCCCCGGCATGAGCGTCGAACAAACGGTCGGCAAAATGTCCGGTCTCAAGCTGACTTTTGACCCGTTTGACTGCATTCGGACTTGCGACAAAGCGTACACGCAGACCGGCGGCCTTTCGATTCTTTACGGCAATCTCGCCCCGAACGGCTCGGTCGTCAAAACGGCGGGAGTGCTCCCGCAAATGCTGAAACACACAGGCCCGGTCGTGATTTTCGAGTCGGAACCGGACGCTTACGACGGGATCGTCCGCGGCAAAGTCAAAAAAGGGGACATTGTCATCGTCCGTTACGAAGGCCCCAAAGGCGGCCCCGGCATGCAGGAAATGCTTGCCCCGACCACCGCGATCAAAGGGGTCAAGCTCGACGATTCGGTCGCGCTCATCACCGACGGGCGGTTTTCGGGCGGAACGGCCGGCGCGTGCATCGGTCATGTCAGCCCGGAAGCGGCGGCAGGCGGTCCCATCGCCTTGTTGAAAGACGGCGACATCGTTGAAATCGACATTCTTGCCGGCAAACTCGACGTCAAACTTTCCGACGCCGAACTTGCCGAACGAAAAAAATCGTTCGTCCCCCCGCCGCCGCGATTCAAAACCGGCTACCTCGGCAAATACACTGCGTTGGCCAGCAGTGCTGATACGGGGGCTGTGCTCAAGTGGTAGCCACCGTATTTTTTCATCACGAAGTTTTTTATGTTAGCGCAGAGGCTTGTCTCCGGTTAACCCGTTTAGCCGTGCGTCTTAGACGCCGGAGAATATTGGTATGGACACAAAAGTTGAACCGCCACCCGACTTTTTTGGCCACGAAGGCCGCAGCTTCCTTACCTTCGGACGGGTGCTGCTGTCCAACTCTTATGTCCAAGTCAATAGCTTCAAAAACGACGAAGTTTGGCGGTTTTCGCAAAAAACTGATCGCCATTGTTTCAACATCCGGCCAAAGAACTTATCAACGACGTTTGCCGGGTAAAAAAACGCTTCGTGACGTGAGGGAATTTATCGATGAATTGGAAAACTATCGGAATAAATTTCCCCGGTGTGCTGACGTGATATTGATGCTTTCCCAGGCGGAAGAAATACGCCTGGATTACGAAAAGGCAATCACTCACCTCAATGCTTTTCTTGAAATCACAGGCAACCGCAGCAATAAGAAAATGGTGAAAAAATTGGCCATGCTCCAGGAATCAAAAAAATTCTGGGATCAAATTCAACTATCGCCATGGGAATTGGATTTGCTGGGAAAGTATTTGGAAAAACACTGGGATTCCGACGGGTTCACTGCATCAAAAGAATGGTTGCTCTCATGCAATAAACCGGCTGAAAACATCATTGCTCACTGGGAAAGCATGGGGTTGCATAGCGATTTTATGATTCTTCAATATCTTGTCGATGTGTAACACGGTTCCTCAACGCAAATCTGCCGACCAGTCATCCCGGGAAAATGAAAATGTCAACCTTTGAAAACGCCAATAAGATGCTCCGGCAGCTTGTCGATGCGGATGTTTTACAACCGGAACCGGGGCGGTCTCTTGAACAAATCACGGAAACCGAAAAAAAATACGGCTTCATACTTCCGCCGCCGATTGTCGAGTGGTTGACGTACTGCGGCGGTATTTCGATGATGGCACACGGAGTTCTGTATGGTTTGGATGAGATTACCGACGACTTTTGTAGTGAACACACATCGCATTGGAAAAAACGCGAGTGGACTCCGATTGGCGGCGACGGTTGTGGCAGCTATTATCTCGTTGTTAAGCGCGAAGAGCGTGTAGGAACGGCCTATCCGCCGGTTTTCATTGACCGCTATCCGGTTGTTTTTGTTGACCATGAAGACAGTGCCATCGAAGAGGACGGTGAAAGCCGGCTTTGTAACCATATCACTTACATGGTTGCATCGGATTTACCGCACTTTTTGGAGGCGATTTTTCTGTATCAAGAGCATGGCGAACAATACCGAGACTGTGAAGGCGGCGAATACCCGGATTTTTGGTGGCCGTTCGATAAAACACGAGTTCGGCAATTCGACCCGGACATTGAAAAGATCGGAATCATCGCGCCTTGGGATGCATACATCGAGTCAATCCGTGACGGGGTCGACCGGTTGCTGCAAAAAGGCGACCGCGAAACAGCGAGAAAACAACTTCTCAAAGCCGTTGAACTTGCAAAGGAAGACGATTACGTATGCAATGAAATGGTAAGTAATATCGATGCCCTTGCCGAGAACGGTTTTATTCGGGATGCGTTGAACGTGATACGGAATTTGCCGCCGTCTTATGAACGTGCCCATTCGTTTTGTTACATCACGTTTTGCAAATCGGAGCATTTCGACTGCACGCCGGAAGAGGTCGTTGAAACCGCCATTGACATTGCAGAAGAAGGGTTCAACATGCGCGGTGGTGCGTTACCGCCGGATAAGTGCGACAGGTATTTTGCCCATTACGTCGATGACATTTTCGTTTTGATCAATACGTTTTCCGATGAGCGAAACCTGAAAAACGCGGAAACATACCTGGACCGCCTTTGGCAGCTTGTCCGACGCCTGACCGACCCGATGGATCGTATTTTGTCATTCAACAGTATTTCTCTTGGATTCTGCTGCAACGGGAATTATAATATTGCAAAGATCATCAACGATGAAGCAATGGCAATGGTCGGCCAGGCCGATGCAAACCTGTGGGATGAATGGGAATTTTACGATGACGACCCATTGACTCGTGAAAATGTTCTTTCGTGGGTCGAGGGAGTGAAAAAAGAGATTGACGAAAAGATGGCACATGATAGAGTGACCATTGAAAAAATCGTGAAAGGGAGTAATGAAGCGGCGTTCCAAGAACTCGTTCTTCACAACAATTGTTTGACAATGAAGGTTCATTTGCCTTATTACGGCCAATCAAATTATGGCAACAATGGGGATGATGAACAGGAAGAAATGACGGTAACGCTCAAAATCAAGGCCGAAGTGTTCGATGTTCAAATGCCGGACACATTTCCTTTGACCGCCCATTTTTGTTTGGATCGTATTAATATCATGGTCAATTCCTGGGGATACTATATTCTTCCGGAAAATAAAGACGAATTTTTTTGGTTGGTCAAGAATGGTTTTGCTTTGGCGTTCGGGAGACATCATCAAAAGTACCGTTGGTTATTCAGGATTGTTTTCGGAGAGGGACATGTCCATGTTTTGCTTTCCGACCCGAATGATATTGATTTCATCGTTATGGAAAATGATGAATAAACATCAGGTAAAACGAGAGAGATAAAATCTGCGATGAAAGGCCGTTTTCCTTGCTCAGGACGCGACTATTTTTAGCGCGCAACATAACCCGGGGCGGATCATTTCATAACAGCAGCCGGGAACGTAAGTGACCGGTTTATCAAAACGCTGTGGTTTTACTGTGCCGCTCATAAAAATTGAGCTTATCCGTGGAATCGCTTGCATCGCCGACAACAAAAAAACCTGCTATTTTATATGTTTTAACAATGTCGGCGCAGCAGGCAGCCGTGGAGGCGGTTCAAATTTTATGATCGCGTCTATAACCCGTCGCTGACGCACCGGGCTGCTGTTCTTGTTCGATTGACGTGGCGGTTCGCAATTCGTTTTGACAACCGCAAACAAGGAGATTTCAAATGACGCAGGAATTGCCGATTCCAAACGGGAAAAAGCGTTTTCGTTTCAAACGCCGACATCTCATTGTCATCGGCCTGATTTGCATCCGGCGTACAGGCAAGCGCGACAACCACGCACTCGTCAAATCCCAACGGGTTTGTTGATTTTCATTCGGTGGGCGTGCAACTTGTCACGGGGCATCCGCTGGAAATCGCCTGTGCAAGGCAAGTTGTCGTCGACCGCGTTCGGCGGTTCCAACATCCCGTTGGTCGAATTGAATCATTCGTCCGATTTCACGTTTCGCGGTTCGTTGACCGGCGTTTCGACGCAATCGTGTTTTTACGACAGTATCGGCGGCGCGGTGACCAAACAGTTCACGCAAAATCTCAAGCAACAGCTCGACCAGGTGACTCGTAAAAGTTCCCCTTTGCCCGTGTTGCCGGATGCGTTTTATCCGGCTTATGTGGAAGCGTCGAACGTTCCACCCTTGGAAAGACGGTCGTGTCACATTGCAAATCACACACCATCTGGCAGGCACAATAAATTGAGGCCGAAAGCGATGATACCGCAGTCGGTATTCCTCATTCCCCGCGAAAAGAAATCTGCGTGAGAAACAATCCGGAGGCGGGAGCGGTTTGCCCTGCTTTGGAACGGTCGCAAGCGGCAAGCGTTTCGGTCATTGACCCGACGGAACGCCGCCCGGAGCCGACCTGCACGAGCGTTCCGGCGATGGCTCGCACCATCTTGTACAAAAAGCCGCTCCCCGTGATTTCGAGAATGATCAACGGTATTGGGAAAATGCCCGGCGGTTCGCAACAAATGCCGCGTTGGACGGAAACGTCGAAAATCGTTCTCACGGTGCTCAGACGCGGTGCGCCTTGCGATTGAAAACTCGCGAAATCATGTTCACCGGCAAGAAATTGCGCTGCGGCATGCATTTTTTCCACGTCAAGCGTCCCCGACCGGTACGACCAGACGTACTCTGCGAGAAACGGCGATGCCACCGCCCGGTCGTCGATCAGATAACGGTATTTTTTTCGAACGCAATCGTCGATCGGATGAAACGCAAGCGGTGCTTCGACTGCCGTTTGCACCCGAATGTCATGCGGCAAACCGGCGTTGAGCGCGTTGACAAACGAAGTGGCGGGAATGACGCTCGTCGTCGTGAACGCCGCCGTTTGCGCCAGTGCATGAACGCCGGCATCGGTTCGACTGCTCCCGACAACCGGCGTGTGGATTCCGACAACACGTTCCAGTTCCGCTTCGAGTTGCCCTTGAACGGTCGGCACGCCATCGTGATGTTGCCAGCCGTGATAATGCGTCCCCCGATAGGCCACTTCAAGACGAATACGACGCTCGGAAAGACCGTTTGACATTATCTCACCTGATGACATTTTTCACCTGCTGATAATGGGAATCACGTTCGACGGGAACGTATCCGGCATCGAGAATCAACTGACGAAGTTGTATCACGTCGAGACCGACCGGGGCGTTTGAACCGGCGTCATGATGAATCCGTTCCTCGTGAACAGTCCCGTCGAAATCGTCAGCCCCGAAACGCAACGCCATTTTGGCCACATTCAAACCGAGCGAAACCCAATACGCTTTCAGGTGCGGCACGTTATTGAGCAAAATCCGGCTAATGGCAACCGTCCGCAGTTGTTCGAACGTCGAAAGGGACGGAACATCCGGCAGTTTTGTCCCGCTTGCGTGAAACAAAAGCGGCACAAACGCTTCAAAGCGTCCCGGACGGTTTTCACGAATCGATTCGGCCTGTAATTCGCGAAGCCGTAACAAGTGCGAAATGCGATGTTCCGGTTTTTCGACATGACCGAACAGCATTGTCGCATTGGTGGAAAGGCCGAGCGAGTGCGCCGTTTGGTGAACTTCCAGCCAGATGTTCGCCGGCGGTTTGGCCGGAGCAATGACACGCCGTATCTGCGGATCAAAAATTTCCGCCCCACCCCCCGGCAGACCGGAAAGGCCGACGCTTACCAAATCCTGTAACACTTCGGAGACGCTCATGCCGGTTTCTTCCGAAAAATGAGCAATCTCAACCGCCGTCCACGCCTTCAGTTGTAACGCTGGGAACGCATGGTGAATGATCTCAAGAATATGCCGGTACCACTCGTAACGTTTTTCCGGATGAATGCCGCCGACGATGTGAATTTCACTTGCCTGCCGTTCGGCGGCAAGAGATGCACGCTCCAGTATCCCGGCGTCGCTCATCAGGTACGCTTTTTTCGCGTCAGGATCGCAACTGAACGCACAAAGCGGGCAACGCAACTTGCAGACATTCGTCGGGTTGATGTGCATGTTGACATTATAATAGACATTACGACCGTACCATTGTTCGCGTAATCGATCGGCAATCATCGCCACCGCGACCAAGTCAACCTGCTCGTCGAAAAGAAACAGACCGTCATCGAGCGAAACCGTTTCACCGTCCAATGTTTTCTCTTCAATTTCGGCCAATCGTGCCAATGCTTGTGCCCGCATTATTTATCGTTTTGTTTTTCGTTTCTTGATAATGGCATGTTTTGTCATTTGTGAATTGTAAATGACGAATCAAAGCATGATTGTCTGCACATTCTTGCCATTTTATCGGGTGATTGTTTCTCTGCAATCTCGTTCCGTTTGCCGGCATTCAATCAAAAATCATATTCACCATGAAAAATTTCGTCTTGTTGTTTTTCGAAAAAAATGGCATAATACATATATTGTGTTTGTTTTCTTTTTTGCAAATTGTCAAAATGATACGATTTATTTCGCGGGATTCACTTTTCGTTATCATCCGCGAGACCTGAAAATGCGGGAAAAAACACCTTTTTTGGAGATCAATGTTCAAACCCGGCTTGGTCGGCCGACAAGGAGAAATGACTGATTTTGTTACAAAGTCAGCTGTCTCTGAGAACAAATTTTCTCCTGTCAAAAAAATTTTGAGAAAATTTGAAAAATCCCCCATCCGTTTTGGCTTTGGCTGCGTATTATCTTTCATGCGAAGGATGCTGCCAAAACTTGACTCGGTCATTGTTGCAAAGACGCACCACTTCGCACGAGAAATCACCGAGAAAAGAAAATAACACAACAATTGCTGTTCAATAGTTTTACGGCAATGATTACCTGGGAGAAAAGTCATGAATATTTATGGTTCGCCATTCGTACAAAACACGCATTCCGTTTCAGCCCCTCAAACCCCTTCCAAATCCCGACAGACCGCGGCTCCGGAATCTGTTGCGTCATCAAAAATTCAAGATGAGGTTTCGCTGTCGAATGCCGCCCGGCAATTGACCGGTTCCAGTCCGCAGCAGAGCGGTGAAATTCGTTTTGATTTGGTCAATCGAATTCGCAGTGAAATTGCCGCAGGAACTTATGAGACGCCTGAAAAACTTGATGCCGCCCTCGAAAAAATGCTTGCAGGAATCGGATACTGATTCCAATTCTTTATCGAATCAAGAATCAATGAATATCTGTTTTTTTCCTGAGGAAGCCACCTGACAGGTGTTGCGAGACCATGTTTTTGTTATAATTCCGTTTTTGCCGCATTCAAGTGATTGTCGGCCGACAGCCCGCAGGTCTTTCGCTCTCAAAGAATGGAAGTCTGCACCTGTTTACGAAAAACGGAGATCAAATCAAAATGAATGTTTCGATCGGAAGTGACCATCATGGGGTGGCGATTCGTCTCAAATTGGTGGAATTGATTCAAAGACTTGGTCACCAGGTCTTTGATCACGGTCCGACTGATGAAAAAGCGTTGCCAGTCGATTATCCGGACGTTGCAACCGAAGTTGCCTCGGAAGTCATGACCCGAAAGTCGGATTGCGGTGTCCTGATCTGCGGCACGGGCATCGGCATGTGTATCACGGCAAACAAATTTCATGGAATTCGCGCCGCCACTATTGTCGATGAATTGACGGCGGAAATCAGCCGGCGTCACAACGATCTGAATATTCTTTGTCTTGCCGGCGACATGTTGTCGGAACAAATGGCGGAACGAATCGTTGAGGTCTGGTTGAACACGCCGTTTGACGGTGGGCGGCACACGCGGCGTATCGATAAAATCAACAACATCGAATTTCAGGAAAGAAATGTGTAATACTCGATCAAACCTGGAATTGTGTTTCCCAATGGCAGCCCGGAGCGTAAGCGACGGGTGTTTCGGGACAACACGGTGAAACCGGTCGCTTACGCTCCCGGCTGCCATACACAAAATTACGTTTGCAGAATAGTAGAACGTCGACAAAAAAACGATCCGGTTTTTCGCTCTGGATCGTTTTTTTGCGTTTGTGTCTCAGAATATCAAATCAAAAGAAAAGAAAACTGGACGGTCGCTGGGGCGAAGTCGGTTTTCCGAATGTGGTCCCGGCCTCTTTCAGCAATTTGAGGTAATCCACCGTGATGGCAAGCACCTCATTCAGGAAATAATCACGAACGATTTTCGAATCATTATTAATGATTTTTTCGAGTTTTTCCTTTTCTTCCTTGTCGGTGTTGAGCCGTTCCCGTTCCGCATTGAATTTTTCCTCGTTCAGTGAAAACGATTTTCTGTCTTTCAATTCGGTGTACAACTTGATGTTCCGCTCAATTTTCTGAAAATCTTCGGAAACGGCAATGCGTTTCGCGGAACCCGCTCTCAGTTTTTCGACGATTTCGGGTGTCACGAAATTGAAAACCGGAAACTTGCCCGAAGGCACCTGATCATAACTGAGCGGATAATCAAGATCGGCTTCCGAAATATCCTTGATGTAATCGGTGATGGAAGGGATCACGACGTCCGAATCGACCCCTTTGATCTGCGGCGACGCTCCGGCGGGGCGATAAAACCGCTCAATGGTCAACTTGATGGCACCATATGGCGGCTGGTTTTTCAACAGCGGGAGCAAAACTCTGCCGGGAACCGTCATCGCTTGAACGCTCCCTTTGCCGTGCGTGCGGGAATCCCCCACGATGATGCCGCGTTTGTAGTCCCGAATCGCACCGGCAAAAATTTCACTGGCACTGGCACTGAATTTACTGACGACGACCACAAGCGGCCCGGCCCATGAAATGCCAGGATCATGGTCAATGTCGGCACGAACCCCCGCTTCATCGCTCCGTTTCCGTTGAACGACCGTTCCCGTTTCGATGAAAAGGCCAGTCAACGCCACCGCTTCGGGGAGTGAACCGCCGCCGTTTTTGCTGAGGTCCAGCACAACGGCATCGACTTTTTCGGCATTAAATTTGTCGAGAATCGCCCGCACATCCTCCGTCGTGCTTTTGGCGTTGGGATCGCCCCGCTGGGCGGCTTCCATATCGAGATAAAAACTCGGCAGATCAATGACGCCGATTCGAAACGGCGTTCCGTCCTCTTTTTTGCCTTCTTCAAAGATCATCGATTGCGCTTCACTGTCTTTCAATTCGATTTGCTCGCGGACAATTTCGATGATTTTGTTTCCGGAACCGTCTTCGGGAATGATTTCAAGTCGAACGACCGTTCCCCGGTCGCCGCGAATCTTGTCGACGACATCGTTGATTTTCATATCGACCACATCGACAATTTCACCGTCTTTCCCCTGGCCGACGCCGATGATCTTGTCTTCCACCTTGAGCCGTCCGTCTTTGTCGGCCGCCCCGCCGGGGATGATCTTCTTGATCACGGTCACCCCGTCTTCCGAAGCCAGAGACGCCCCGATTCCTTCCAGATGCAATCCCATTTGAATGTCGAAATTCTTCCGGGTCGATTCCGACATGTAACTGCTGTGCGGGTCATACGCCCCGGTCAGCGACGTCAGGAACAATTCGAGCACTTCGTCGTTGGTCGTCTGATGAATTCGTTTTCTCGTGCTTTCATAGCGACGCTGCAATCGTTTGACCGGGTCTTCCTGCGCTTTTTTCCTGGCGGCTTTGGCTTCCGCGGTGTCGCTCTTCGAGTCGTTGGAATCTTTGGCTTCCGCTTTCAAAAACAAAATATCCGATTTGACCTTTTTTCGGGTGCGATCAAACGCTTCATCCTTGTTTTGCGGGTATTTTAACATGTCTTTGTCGATGATCATGTCCTCGTCGACGGTGAAATCAATCGGACCGGCAAGAATTTGTTGCGCCATTGCCGTCCGTTCGTCGAACCGGTCCAGGTAAACGTTGAAAATATCGAACGCGATTTTGATGTTTCCGGATTTGATCATGTCGCAAAGCGCGTCTTCGCTTTTCGTGAACTCGTCAATGTCGGACTGATAAAAATAATACTTGAGCGGATCAAGTGTTTTGAGATACAACGCCAGCGTCCGTTTCGAGATTTCCTTGTCGAGCGGGTGCTTGGAAATGTGCTCTTTCGGCAACTGGCTCGCCACCATCGTGGCGATGATCGAATCGATGGACTTGGGAACCAGTCTGGCGTCTGCCGTCCCGCCGGCTTCCTGAGTTTGCGTTGCCGCAGAACATGATGCATGGCTCGTCAAATTCGAAACGGCAAACAAAGCCGCCATGATAAAATACCAACACAAAATCGTCTGTTTCTTAAATCTTTGTTTCTTCATCATAAATCCAATGGTTCTCTTATAAAGTGAAAAACTCAAAGTGAAAAGCAAGCCCGCCTTTTGGTTTTTCACTGACTTGGTCATTTCATAAAACCTTCAATGTATTTTTACCAGATTTCCCTATCACAGTGCAATGCCGTTTTTTACAAATTCAATAATTTTTCCCCTTTTGCGGTTGCGAGATTGATCAAAATAATCACTTATTTTGCCATGTTTTCCGAAATTGTCCATTTTTTGTTCCCGATCCGGCGAGACAAAGTTTAGTTACTGCTTTTAGTTTCCGCTCAGGCGGTGGATAAACAATCCTTTTTTGTTGAATTTTGATTTTCATCGTGATATACTACAAAATCGAGGGGGAAAATACGACAGTGCCAATGTAGTCGGAAAGAACAACAGCCGGGAACGTCAGTGGCCGGTTTTGAGCGTCCTGTTGCGTTGGGCTTTCATTGTTCAGGAAAAAAAACCATAAAAATGACGATCATTCATCATCGTAACATCTTTTTAACACGTCGCTTACGCTCCGGGCTGCTGTTCTTGGTGTTACGTTGTGGAATCAGGAAGCATACTCAAATTTTTTCAGAAAGGGACGTGAATGCAAAAGCAAATCATGATTTTGGCCGGTTTTTTGTTTTTTTTGCCGGCGACCATTTTATCGGCACAAGCGAAAGATGTGACATTGGAATCGCTTCTCAAGGAAATGGTTGACAGAAGTGCGATCGCACAATTTCCCGACCCGGCTTATACTTGCAAACAGGCAAGCAGTTACGACCGGAATTCCGTCGCCCCGGACAAACCGGGCTGGTTCGCCAACGGCGACGCGTCCCAATTCGTCCGCGACGAAATGAACGGCGACCGCAAGGAATGGGTGCTGATCGACGCCGACGGCCCCGGAGCAATTGTCCGATGGTGGATCACCGCGCCGCATTACAAAGTGACGTTCCGCGTCTATCTCGACGGGGAAGAAAAGCCCGCCATTGAAGCGAATATCGGCGATTTGGTCGGCGGCAAGTTTCTCACCGGTGCCCCGCTTTCGGAAGAAACCGCCCGCGGGCGGAATCTGTATCTCCCGATCCCTTACGCCAAACATGTCAAGGTGACCGTCGACGACATGCCGACGCAGCAAAATCTCTATTATCAAATCAATTATCGTACTTATGAAAAAGGAACCAATGTCGAAACGTTTTCGATGGACAAGTTGAAAAAGCAGGAACAATTGATCGACCAGGTGCAAAAAGAGTTGCTGGCTTCGTCGGAATTCAAGTTTACGAACTCCGAAAGCGCGACTTGGAAAATTCCCGCGGGAAAAACCATCCGTTTATTTTCCAGTTCCAATTCTCCGCAATGTGTGATGGAGACGACGCTTAAGGTTTCGGCCGACGATGTCACGCAGGCATTGCGGAGCACCCTGATTCGCATCAAATTCGACGGCAAAGAAACCGTTTGCTGTCCGATCGGCGACTTTTTCGGTTCCGGCGTCGGCGTCAATCCGTACAAGAGTTGGTATACCAGCGTCAAAAAAGATGGCACCATGATTTCCCGATGGGTCATGCCGTTCAAGTCAAACATGGAGGTTGTGTTTGAAAATTTGAGCGACAAACCGGTCGAAATCGAATATAATCATAAAATGCAACCGTATTCGTGGAACGACCACACGATGTATTTTCACTGCAACTGGCGGCAGGAACGCGAAATCAAAACGGTGGCCGGCGACGGAACGAAAGACTTCAATTACATTGAAATCAAGGGAAAAGGGATTTATTGCGGCGACTCGCTCAGTGTTTTGAATCGTCACACGGGCTGGTGGGGCGAAGGGGACGAAAAAATTTACGTCGACGGGGAAAAATTCCCGTCCCACTTTGGAACCGGCTCCGAAGATTATTACGGTTACGCCTGGTGTACGCCGGAATTTTTCGAATCGCCGTTTCACGCCCAGCCGCGTGCCGAAGGACCGCAAAATTTCGGGCACACGACCAATTCCCGTTATCGCCTGCTCGACGGCATCCCGTTCACGAAAGATTTCAAATTCGACATCGAAGTCTGGCACTGGGCGGCAACCAAAATCGATTACGCCGTGACCACGTACTGGTATGCGCTCGGGGATGCGACGACCAATCAGCCGGACAATGTCGTGGAAGAGGCCAAAGCGGTCGTGACCGGCGTCACGGAGTTCATTTTCGATCTGCCCGGCTACAAAATCGTCAACAAGCCGCAAGGCGTTCTCTCCATTCAAAACATGAAAGAGTGGAAAAACGGCAAATGGCATAATGACGAACAACTTTGGTGGACGGGAGCCAATCGGGGAAATGAGCTTGTGCTGGCCGTTCCGGTCGAAAAGTCTGGCAAGCAGGAAATCGTCATCCACCTGACCAAAGCAGTGGATTACGGAATGGTCCAATTCACGTTCGACGGAAAAGAGATCGGCCCGGCAATCGACCTTTACAATGACGGGGTGATCAATTCTGGTGCGATTTCTCTCGGAACCGTTGACGTTGCGTCCGGCGAACACCGGCTCGGCGTCAAAATCACCGGCAAAAATGAAAAATCGACAGGTTACCTGTTCGGCATGGACAAGTACGAGTTTGTCCCGGAGAAATAAGAGTACGACACGGGCAAACTTTATTTTGTGAGTTTTTGTCAACTTTTTCTCACACAGAGGCACTGTGGCACGGAGATGTCTTTCCCTTTGTTTCTTTGTGCCTTGTGAAAAATACAAACGGTTTCCGTTTGTGATATATTGCCCAAGAGATAAGAAGCTGATTTTCGTTGAGCAAGCTCGACCGCTAACATTCCAAAATTCAATTATACCAAGACATTATTATTCTTTTCACCAGCTTGAATCGACCTGTCAATTCCACCAATCGGTATAATTCATTTTTTTGGCAAAATTAGTCTTTCCTGAAATGAAAAAATATGCAAAATACACAAAAATCCGAATTATAACAAGGAATGTTGATGTATTTTATTTGTATTATCATTATTATTGAAAATGAGATGTATATAATAAACAGGCAATATACAAATTTTACAAAAAATGACTAAAGTCAAAGATCGCACAACAAAACGCCCGTTGACTCGACTTTTTGATGAAAAAAGTCCGGTGTTGGCTTGTTTTTTGAATTTCGTGATCTTATGTATTTTTCTCAATGCGCCCGGATGTAATTTTCCATATAAAATTGATCCCTCCGGAAGTTGTCTGTTTGTCAAAAATGAGCAGGCGTCGCTTCCTGAGAACCGCAGTCCGTTTATTGCCTCGACGGGACCAACGACGACAACAGCCAATCCTTCAGCGACTACAACCCCCGTGGTGACACCGACAACCGTATCCCCACCGACGCTTCCCGGTGTCAATGCCGTTGCAGGAACAGCTTCCGGCACAACAGTTTCCGGCACTGCGACTTCCGGTACGATCATTCGCGGAGCCGACCCCAATTCGGGAACGCCGCTTACGATTCCCGGAAGCGGGCCGATCGTCATCGCAACCCCTGCCGAACAAATTGCCCTCGTCGGCTCCGAAGTGCTGGTTTTCGCCAATTACAAAGGGGACGACGATTATTTGCGGACGGGTGAACGCATCGAATGGTCGCTTGGCGGTGTCGGACACATTCAAACGACAAACAAAACGGAGTGCGGCAATTGGCTGTCGCTTGATTTTAACAAAGACAAAAAAGTGAGCGACCGCTTTGCCGTCACATCGACGTTGCACAATGAAGGGGTCATCAACCGCGTCAACGGCGACGAACAGAGTCAGATTCCGCATTTGGCCGGCCAATCGTGGGTCAGTATTCAATCGGCGGAAGAAGGGACAAGCACCGTCACCGCGTTTGCCCCGACGATCACGGATTGGGGACGCCGTTCGTCCAGTGTGGTCGTGCATTGGATCGACGCCGAATGGATTTACCCGACTTCGGATGTGACCCAAATTGAAGACCAGGAAACAGGAACTCGCAATCCGAAAATCTTCGTCACAACGATCAAGAAACGTTCCAGCGGCGCGCCGTGTCCCGGATGGATCGTCAATTATGAAATTACGGGTGGTCCGGACGCGGGTTTCGGGCCGCAACTGGTCCAATCCATCCCTGTGACGACCAATGCCAACGGGGAAGCGTCGATCGACATGTATCAAAAAGCGGGAATCGAAGGAACGAACACCGTTTTGGTCAAGATCATCCGGCCTGCCGGGGTCGACGGCGGAACAAGGCGGCTCGAACTGGATTCGAAAACAGTTGCCAACAGTTGGACGAAAGACAGCCCGCTCACCATGAGCGTCAATATCGCCTCGGAAACCGTCCGGTGGGAACAACAGGTGCCGTGTACCATTGACATCACGAACCGTTCGTCGGTCAACAAATCAGGAATCGTAACTTTGCCGCTTCCTCCCAACGTCAAATTTGTTTCCGCTTTGCCGCAACCGAACAGCAATGTCACCCAGGCGGACGGGAGCCAATTGCTCACTTGGCAACTTGCGGAAATCCGGGGAAAAAACATTTCGCGAATCAATCTGGTCGTTATGCCGACAAGCAGCGATCCGGCGGTTCGTTCGCAACCGATCAACATGACGCTGAATGCCAATTTGACACAAATGCTCGGCAACCCAACGGGGAGCGGCGACACAACAAGCGGTGGTTCAACAAGCAGTTCTAGCAGCGCAACCATGACGTCATCGGGCGGTTCCGGCACCGGGAGTGGTGGATATCCGGTCAATCCGGCGGGAAATCCAGGCACCGGTTCAATCTTCACGACACCGCCACCTTCTGTTCCCGGCGGTTCAACTTCAAATGGTTCGACTTTTGGCAATTCGACATCGCAATCGGGTGCGGGCGGTGCTTATGGCGGGATGCAAGTCACACCGCCTTCGCAGGGGAGTAGTGACCCGGCGACTTTTTCGGGTAAAATTAAAGTCGAGGCGAAATTTCCGGGTACGGCAAAAGTCAACCAGGAGATGCCGGCCCTGTTGGAAATTACGAACGACTTGAGTTCGCGAACTCCGTTTTTCGGAGGCAAAATGCGGATCACTTGCTCCGACGGAATCCTTTTGAAACTTGGTGACGGGCAACATGTTCAGACAGCCATGGTTGACATCACCACCAACACGGGAGAAGCGATTCCTCCAGGGACGGCATTGCCGTTTCATTTGTTTTTCGTTCCAACAAAACCCGGTTCGCTCTTCGTGACATTCGACGTGTTGGGATTCCGCCCCGGCTCGCAAACCCCCGAAGTGATCGTCACCACCAGAGGAATGGTCCGGGCCATTCAGTAGTACAAAGTGATCAAAAGAACCTTCATCATGAGCAGTTTTTTTGGACACAACTTTTCAATAGTCCTTAAAGCCTCATTTTTACCTCATTTACCCAAACAAAACAACCTCAGTAGCAAAGAGTTACAAAAAAAATCATAACCTCATTTACCTCATTGCCTTAAACATTATAGATGCGATAATAAAATTTGAACCGCTTCCATGGCTGCCTGCTGCGCCGACGTTGTTAATACACGTAAAATAGTGGATT
>Ga0209629_10000971_pt1 | contig 17043 bp, 12 predicted proteins | sample TergutCu122P5_FD_187286 | JGI IMG/M metagenome (GOLD analysis project Ga0209629, IMG submission 187286) | Cubitermes ugandensis P5 segment gut microbial communities from Kakamega Forest, Kenya - Cu122 P5 (SPAdes) (version 2) | ecosystem: Host-associated > Arthropoda: Insects > Digestive system...
AGTTAGAAAAATTACGTTAAATGCATAGGCCTATAAGAATTTCACTTTTTAAAATGGGATCTAACACTAAATTTATGATTTTAAAAATCTTACAGAAATATCTCCTGTTTAAATACATTTTTTTTTGTACTTTCAACAACCAGACACTTCACACTCCAACATGTTCATTCAGTGGACTAAGAAGACAAGAAATGTAAAACTGTAAATTTCTATCTAGCCATATCATTAATTCCTGCAAACGAGCGAGTTGTCTCAAGGTATCTTTCAGGTAATCGGTTCAAATGTCCGCCGGATCACCGGTTATTCTAACAGGATTTGGCGGATTCCCTCAGCCGCTCTAAGCAAATGACGGAATATTACGTCAGATTTTACCAGGACCTCAGTGATACTGGTAGCGCGTCTTTCAATAATTTATTATTATTATTATTATTATTATTATTATTATCATTATCATCATCGTCGTCGTCATCATCATCATCATCATCATCGTCATCATCATCATCATTGATGCCGATCCCGGCGGCCGCGCGGTCTAAGGCGTAAGTCTGCAGCCGCTCGTTTGCTGGGATTGTGGGTTCGAAACCCACCGAGGCATGATATCTACCTCTTGTGAGTGACGTGTGTGTTTTCAAGTAGAGATCTCTGCGATGGGCCGATCCCTCGTCCAGAGAGTCCTACTGAGTGACTATGTGTGCACGTGTGTGCCTATGTATGTGTCGTTGAGTGTGCAGACTGTCATTGTTTCACCTTTTTAATGCTTTCATGATCCAAAAGAATGGGATAGACTTCAAGTAGAATATGAAAATTTTATGCTGCTTCTTGACTGAGGAAGTTCGTCATCGCTTATGTTCATGAGGCAGGATTAAGTCTAAACGTTGCGAATGGACAGTCTGATGCTCCGAAGTCTACGGTAACAGAAATAGCGGACGCATGGGGAACTTGGAAGACCCGTAGACACTTGCTGAAAGTACTACCTCGGCAATCATTTACCTCGATATGTTACAAAAATCTGCCTTTCATGATAGCGTCAAAAGAGAAGGTACAAAACGGTGCTGTACTGAGGCCAGTCTTGAGTTACGCCGTGTCCTGAAAGTTAAATTAACTAATCTGTTGGAGATGCCTTAACACACTTTATCCTTGACATAATGTATACTGACTGGCTTGCCTTGATTAATTGTGCCGTCACTTCACATGTCTTTGGTACACAAGCCCTGGAGAATCTCTTGTTACCGTCCAGCAATATTCTGCTAATATCGATGAAATCACTTTCCTTGGTATCTCTTCTCCTTTGCGGAGATATCACGATGAAAACATTGGCATTGCTCATCGCCCAGCGCCCCACAGTTTTCCGGAGAAACAATTCATGCGAGAAAGCAGAAAATGCATTTTTAAAGACATTTTGCAGCCCAATTTCTGATATGACAACAGCAGGGTTTCCATAAATTTCTTGTAATTTGCAGCCTTGTTATTTCCTAGAAAGTTGGTGCTACAACCTCGAAGTCATTCGACGTCCTCCTGTCGTTACCACTGAGAATGCGGTCTAACTGATCGTCTCTGTAGAGCTGGCGGATCTGTGGATCGATTGAAACACCTTCCTTGATTTTTCCTGGGAATTTCTCTGCGAGATATCCAAACGCAGTCCCTGTATGATCCACAGCCCTAACAAAGTTCTTCATTCGTCCCAATTTGACGTGCAGCGGAGTCAGCAAAATTTGGCTGGATTCTACTAGCGGTAGATGCTGTAAATTCTTTTTTCCTGGTTCCAATGATTGTCGGGAAGGCCAGTGCCCCTACTTGTAATGGAAAATGATATTAACCTTTTTTTTTGATAATTAGGATGTGAGGGTGTGGACTGGATTCAACTGCTTCAGAACAAGATTTAACGATGGATGCTTATGCACGTCGTATTTAACACTACGATACCCCTTGATGGAAAGGATCAGATGTGGAACGTTGAAGTTCTTAAAGTCCTTTATCCACGGAGTGAATAAGTTGTGCACATTTTGTGATGATTTGATTACGTAGTTGAATTTGCTTTTCGAGCGAAGACAGTGCCACACAGGTTGTGTGTCTCAAATGCTCGGACAGATTTTATGTTCGTCTTCGGAAGTTCTTCGTGTCACACTTTAGTATTCCCGTCATTGAACGTACTCAAAAATCAGTGCCCTCACACAGCGAATTCTCCAGCTCATTTTTTTCTGTGACGTAACATCCTCTTCTGGGCCAGGACCTCCTCATTCGAGGCTTCAAAATCACGCTCAGACACACCACACTCACTAAGACTTCTCTGGTCGAGTGATAATGCCGTCGCAGAGACGACACACAACACACAACACTGAAAACAGACATCCATGACTCTGGTGGGAATCGAAACCACAATCCCAGCAAGCGAGCGATCGCAGACCACCGCCTAGGACTGCTCGGCCACTGGGATCGGCTCCAGCTCCATTACAAATGTTAATAATGTGGATAACGTCACTTTAATGTAGAATTTTCTACGCACCTGCAAAACTGTGTAGGTTTACTTAATATTGTGAGGCTTAGCACACGTGCTTCAGCCTTATTGTTAGTCTTGTTTAAGCAAATTTGGCTTAAGCAATGTTTGGTGTCGAATGCATTAGTTGTAGCCAGAAGGTCAGAGGAAGCTTGAATATTGTCTTCAGATAATTCGCAAAAGTTACGAAAGACGGCGTCGTCACGGGTGACCGTTGGTTGGGATTCGAAACGACTGACTCCCGAGAAAGAGTGTGACGACATTCCGTTATGAATATTGGTTGTCACCGCGCCGTCTGCTTATTTTACAACGCTGCACAGTGTCCCTAATTTTATCATAACTTAAGTATGCCAAGAGCCACTTAATGTTGACTAACAAGAATGAATGTTCATTTTCTATTAAGCCAAGTGACATGAATTGTTTTCTTTTTCCTTTTCCAGCCCCTGATCCCATAGACAGAACGGATATACATCCCTTATCTCCAGCAGCGCGGGGTAAGTCTTCACTGTTTCATCTTCATAATCTCCATGTTGTGTTGATAGCCTGCACAGTACATTGTGGGAATTAGGTCGTTAATTTCTTTCTCTTCTTCTAACGCGTGACATCACGTGAAATTTATTGTCACCTGAATTTTGTTTCCTTTCGAATTAATGTGGAATTCAACCAACTAAGAAATTAAAATATCGTATCCATGATAAGCACATTATTTACGCAATAATAAGAACGTAATACGCCGGTACGCAAATTTTATTGTAGCAGTTCCAAAACAAGCTACATATTTCGGGTGCTGCAGCCGAAACATGTAGCTTGTTTGGATTTTTTTATAATAAAATTTGCTTATCGACGTATTACGTCCTTATTATTGCGCATTGTACAAAAACAACGCGGATGTCACACTTTCAGATTTCGCGTTATTTACATTAGCCATTTTTCTAACACAGTTCTAAAATTTTAACAACGAAACACCCTTTTCTTTGTTTGAACTTGAAATTAAGCCTCCTTAATCGTCTAAATTCTAAGAAGCCACATCATCTTAAGCTCGGTAACGACGTAATGTTATTAGAATGAGCGTAGTTAGAAACACGCATGTGACATGCAGAACACCTTAAATTTTAATCTTGGAACGGTGATGTTTGGAGAGTAAAATGAGGTGAGAGAGAGCACATGCTGACTTGAAGATAAAATGATCACAGAGGGATTTCTATTGTAAAGGCAACTTCTTGTTGCATTCAGTTCAGTATTTGGTACAGCAGACCAAACCTCATTTATAGTAAACAAAAACCCACGATACGCTCCTTTAAGCAAACATTACTCGCAATATGTATGTGCATTGTACGTAACCTCACGGTGCGTTAAGTAACCGTAACCTCACAGTATGTTCTGTACGTAGTTCAGATATTTGGGAACAAATGTAAGGAATTAAAATTCTATTCAGGAAGAAATTAAGAGCGGATTGAAGTCAAGGAATGCTTGCTATCACTCGGTGCAGAGTCTTATGTCTTCTAAGTCGCTATCCAAAAATGTAAAAATTAAGATATACAGAAATATAATTTTGCCCGTTGTTTTGTGTGGATGTGAAACTTGGTCCCTCACATTGAGGGAGGAACATAGGCTGAGGAAGTTTGAGAATGGGATGCTAAGGACGATATTTGGGCCTAAGAGGGACGAGATAACAGTGGAGCGGAGAAGACTACATAATGAGGAGCTTAATGATCTGTATTCCCACCAAATATTATTCGGGTGATTAAATCTAGAAGAATGAGATGGGGCGGGCATGTAGCACGTAATGTAGAGAGGAGGGGTGTATACAGGGTTTTGGTGGGAAAATTTGAGGGAAAGAGACCACTTGGAAGACCCATGCGTAGATGTGAGAATAATATTAAGATAGATCTTCAGGGATTGTGATGGGAGAGACACGGATTGGATTGATCTGGCTCAGGATATGGACAGGTGGCGGGCACTTGTAAACGCGGTAATGAACCTTCTGGTTCCATAGAATGCGGGGAAATTCTTGACTAGCTACCGATTAGCTTCTCGGGCTACTGCATGAATTTATAACTGAAACATATATTTGCATATATATATTTGTATATTTATTTATCAGACTACATGATTACATTTATCCGAAAAAGTGATTAAAAGACTTGTACTGCCACTTAGTTGTCCAAGTCCTTACTACGTGATAATCCTGTTCCCATCTGGTAAAAATAACAGTACGTGCATGAAAGTAAAATAAACCGAAATTTAGTAGCGGTATGTGGATACCAAGCACAATTAGAATATTATACAAGACCTCCTTCCCAACGGAATCCTACGCTGTCTTGAAGTCAAAAAATAGGTGATGCACTGCCCCGTTGTATTCCCATTTTTTTAAAAGTATTTGACAAATGTAGAATACATGATCAATAGTTGACCCGTGACGTCGAAATCTACAGTAATGATTGCCAATAATTTTTCTGCACGTGAAGTGAAGACAACAGAATGTTGGATAAAATTTCGTATGTATTTGATAAGAGTCCAGCAACAGAGCAATAGTTACTCGACAGGTGTCCATAGTCCAAGTGAGTTGGTAGCCCATATCTTCACGAGTCATGGGCTGGAAATTCTGTTTGGATACACAGAACACCAAACGAACGTGTCAAGCATGGATTAGGCCTGGTATTTTCTCTTCCTGCAACCAAATATCTTCTCTATCAGTTAACTCTTACCGAACCTGGACGTATAAGAGAAAACCGCGATACTCGCAAGACGCCGTAGCTGTTGGGGCAATGTGCAAGTAGGCCCTATTATAGTGACGTCTTACATATCTGACTCGAATTAATAAACCCAACCCCTTATGTGCATAAGCACATTCTAGTATTCCCTCTCTAGGTTTTTTCAACTTTTTCATAGTGTTCTAATAATACGGAATACAACCACATCCTGGGCGAACACGAATACTTGTGCTTATGCTAGAAGGAATATTATTCCACACACTGCAACTACAGTAGCACTGTGTGTGTCTTGCCATTCTTGGTACCTTTCGAGGTCAGTGGCGATGTATCTTACAACTAATGGACATAATATCTACGTAGAGTTTAATTTCTTAATATAGATATTGCCAAATTTGAGAAAGTTCGAACTTTTAAGTCGGGAATAACACTAACGCTCGAAATGCATGGTTCTGAAATTTGAAACACTAATATGTATTCGAAAGCTATAAAATTTTTAAGGCCTGAAATGTTGATTACTATCTTCTTATTTTCTGCTGTTTTATTCTTCATATTTTCCACTTCTTTATAGCTCGTCTACTACCAACTCTTTCCACAACGTGCACAACACCTATATGTCATAAACGGTTGTTCTCATATTCCTTATATGTGATGTAATATTAACACATTGATGGTTAAGGCACATAGCCCACTCATGAGTGAACTGGACAATATCCTTCGTCTCAGGTTAAAAAAGCACATAGCGTTTCGGATGTTGGATGTATCACCTTCTTCTGATAGAACGGGGAAAGGACAGGACATATTCTGGCAGGCTCAAGAGGAACAGACAGCCCAAATCACTGGACGAAGGACAATATCTTAAACTGTAATAAAGAATATAATAACATATCATCGTTAGAATTCTTTGGATTTAAAAAAAAAATTCAACTACTTGGGTGATAAAAGACACTGGTTAAGAAGACTTTCTGAAGGTGTATTGGTGCTGTACGGTATTTAGTCCATTGTCGATTAAAGATACAGAAGCTATTGACGCACTAAAAATCTTGTTCTTCACAGGGCAAGACAAAATTTTAGAGTTCAACTGCACAGTCGAATCTTTCTGGGCCATCGACACAAGTTAGCGCTGGTAGCCCTTGACAGTGATACAGTACTGATTCACTTAGCTCGTCATGTAGTTAGTGACTTTTACCAAACGTGCGAGTCAGTATTGCCTGTCACCATGGAAACCAGCCATCGCGTAGTTCGCCGCTAATGCTACTGGTGTCCGTTTGTCTCGCAAGGATGTTAATTCCGTCCGCATCCAACTATTCTGGTTGAACTCTTTAAATTTTCCTTTAGTATCTCTAGAGCTTGCAGTAAATTCCGGACATTTGATCGTTTAAACAACCCACGATGAGATTAACTGAACACTCATTATTATACGCACCAGTTTAAAGCCTGCTGAAACGGCAAATTGTTAGCTACACAATAGCACCCACTTTGAAAAAACATGAGGAGTTTTGGAAATGTATGTATATTCAAGATACGAAACCTTACGCTCTCTGTGCCAGTTTTCAGGTGCGTTCGCAAAATTGCGGTAAGCGACTATTAACTTTGTTATGTCTGTCTGTCCGTCCCTCCGTCCGTCCGCATGGAACAGTCCGGCTCTCACCGGACGGACTTTCGTGAAATTTGATATTTGAACAATTTTCGAAAATCTGTCGAGAAAATTAATATTCATTAAAATCAGACAAAGATAACAGGTACTTAACATGAGACCTATCATCACAACAGGCGCTGCTAAAAGTATCCTACGACTTCCACATCGCTGACAACGGGTTTTACACAATGCTGGTGACTATATTGAAGGACAGTAAAACTTCGAAACATGTATCTATTTTGTATCAGTTGTAAATAAATAGTTGCCACTATTAAAGTTCCAACCCTCGTATATTTATGACAATATATCGCTGAATTCTTCTCAAGATTGAAAAATCGTTCAGACAAACGTTATAGAGAAAATCAGAACACAGATTTTATTTTCAGTAACTTTTTTTCCCTTCGAAAATCGTGCCGTTAATGAGATAATGTAGATAAATACGGTAGACAGAGACAGACCACAAATGACAATACAACACGGTGCATGCGCTTTACATGCTGGATGAATAAGGCTACAAACCAACACTCAGAATATGTAATATTTATTGCTTTTCCCCGGCAACAATGGTTACGCGAATGCGCCTCAGTTTTATGTTTGTACGTGTATTGCCTAACTTGTTTTCAACTGAACTGACACAAACAGTGTTCCATCTTCTGCTTCTATTAGTAACGAGTGTAATTACAATTATGCGTACCTAAATTGCAGACATACTTATTTTTCAATAATTCATATCAGATATGGTTACAGTACTCCTTTCATATTCATTTAGTGTAGGAACAAGTATTCTAACTATATACTCTCTGCTAGCACTTTAGGGTTGAATACAGCCATGGTATTTGGCTTTGTAGAATTTTGCTGCCGAACCGGCACTAGTGTCGTCTAAAATGGATACCGATATTTGTTGAAGTACTCTGCCTTATATTAGGGTGAAATATTGGCATTGGTTACAAAATACATTGGAGATAACCAGTTTCTTTATATACCATATATTTGCTCCTCACAAATATCAGTCGTATCTGACCACTATAAATTAACCTTTTGATGCGGAACACAATACAAAATGTTTCTGAGCTTTCTAAGAAAACCTTACATGACGACACGTGCTGCGTACTTGAGAATGTTTGGTACTATTTTGTTACAGTGTGCTGTTTAAGCTCAGGGATTTCCTTTCCTTTCTGTGGCGCAACAGCTCAAACGGAGCCAAGAGGTTGAGGTTTCCAGACCACACACAATTAGTCAAACACACGCGCGCGCGCGCACGCACACACACAAACACCACACAAACACACCACACGCGCGCACGCACACACACACACGCGCAGCGGGAAGTACTCCTCTGAATGAGGGATCAGCTCGTAGCAGAGGTCACTACCTACACAGCACACAACAAACGCATGATACGAACATCCATGCACTCAGCGGGATTCGAACCCGTGATCCCAGCAATCAAACTGATGCATTCCTACGGTTAGATTGCGCGGCCACCGAGGTTTGTTTACCTTGATCTCTATGAATATCAATCAACTTCAAACAAATAATGCCTCCTTTTGTTATTGAAAACCTTCCGTAATTTTCACTAAAATTTTTCTTATCATCTGTGAATTTGGGTTGAAAGCACAGAGGGTGCTTTGTAGACATAACACAGCACTCATAGAAAAAAGCTCCACAGTTTCTTAGACTGCAGTCTTACCTCTCTGTCTCTTCAATTTGCAGGTGAAAAAAATATAAATATATTTGAGCACATAGACAATTATAATTGTTCTGTCAGCCACGAAACAAATCTGTTTGTACGCCCGTACGTCAGTCAACCCACGCGTTGTCAATATTTCGGAATGTCTTGTAGCTAAGAGATCTGTAAGCAGAGATGGAGATTCTGGCGCATCACGAACTCACCAATGGGATATCAGCAACACTGATCCCCGCTCCATTATTCGCTGATTTACCTATGGCTTGCCGCAGACGCTTCGGCATGGGGCAGTTTCTTAACACCATAGTTTATACATACAGTAGCATATAAACCGCTGTTTGGACGTCTCTAGGGAGCTTTGGGTCTTTCTTTACAGCGGTCATTATAAGGGGGCTTTTCTTCTTCCTTCGCCAGCACTCAAGTACGGTACAGTCAAGGAAAACAGACCAGTAGAAGACATTTTCTTTACAAGTGCTTATATGGGATTAATTTTAGTCTTGAAATTACAACACTACAACAAAACGGCAGGCATTATTTTGACACGTCTCAGTAATCAACTCCTATCATACAAAACAATAAGCATTGCATGGCAGAATAAATTTTGAAACTTACTTCAGTGGAAGCAGCACTGAAATATTATCAGCAAAAATAATGTCAACCAACGGAATCGATTGCTGTGTTAAATATGAGAAAACGACAACCGAAAACACACACCAGCTCACCTAAATATGAGAATACGACAACCGGAAGCACGCACCAGCTCACCTAAATATGAGAAAACGACAACCGAAAACACACACCAGCTCACCTAAATATGAGAATACGACAACCGGAAGCACGCACCAGCTCACCTAAATATGAGAATATGACAACCGGAAGCACGCACCAGCTCACCTAAATATGAGAATACGACAACCGGAAGCACACACCGGCTCACCTAAATATGAGAATACGACAAGCAGAAGCACACGCCAGCTCACCTAAATATGAGAAAACGACAAATGGAAGCACACACCAGCTCACCTAAATATGAGAAAACGACAACCAGAACACACACCAGCTCACCTAAATATGAGAAAACGACAACCAGAAGCACACACTAGCTCACCTAAATATGAGAAAACGAAAAATGGAAGCACACACCAGCTCACCTAAATATGAGAAAACGAAAAATGGAAGCACACACCAGCTCACCTAAATATGAGAAAACGACAAATGGAAGCACACACCAGCTCACCTAAATATGAGAAAACGACAACCAGAAGCACACACTAGCTCACCTAAATATGAGAAAACGACAACCAGAAGCACACCAGCCGACCTTTCCGAAGGATAAATGTTGCAGAATTTACTGTCACGAGATTTAAGGTTCTCTTAGAGGTGAACACTAAGATTACGGGCTGATGGGGCGTGACGTCGTGTAGTATGGGAAATAGCAATACATGGCGATAAAGCGCTGCCCTCCATTTTTCAACCTTGAAAATAATGCGGCAGGTCCTTCCCAACATTTATCGCAACACACAGTGACAATTAGATTACCAAAGCCGACAATGAAATACAAACCATTAGCGGGACGAATAGATACCGAATCCCGAAGAGGCAGACTAAATCTACAGAGACTGAGATTGGACATTTAGGCGAAATCCAATCTCATTCTTGAAGTCACTTGACTGGCTACGTAACTTCAGGGTTCAAGAGAGGCTAAAAGCAGAAAGCGCCATGGGCCATTCTAGAAACGTACATTTGGCATATAAACACTAAACTCCTCTTAGTTTTTACAGCTGGAGCATTCATTACGTTCAGTGATTTGTGACACCATGCAGTTTGGAATGTCAGGCAAAATACAGGGCGTCACTTCACAATAGACTGTAATCTCAACACTCACTGCTGTGAGAACTCCACATCTCACTCTTGACCATGTACAAGATCCCGTCACTCAAATTATCCTGCGCCATGAAGTAAATCAACACACATATGCCGAGTTAATATAAATCCATTTTAAAATTATCCTTTCCATTAGTTCGCTGAAGTCGTGTCAGGTAGATCATTGCTGAGATCTCCGTCGGGACTCCACACAACCGCAGCCAGCACATCCAGGCTAACACCACACGCGGTTTTATACAGTCTGTTCTCCTGACGATGGGCATAATGATGCCCGAAACATGTCGAATTAACCTCTTGTGAATAAACATCTATACTTGTGTCATCTGTTGGTTCTTTCTTCTCCTTCTCAGCTACACTGTTTCGAAACGTAAGTGAACTGCAGAGAACTTTCGAGTTTTCTTTAAGGAAAGTGGCAAGATTAAAATCGGGGCACTATGGATTTCAGGTCCTTTGTTCGACCTGCATGCGATGCGTCGTCAGCAGTAATAAAGCAGATAGTGGCACTTATTGTTTATTATTCAGAGCAGTTTGTCACTTTTCTCAACTGAAATAACATACATTATTCTTTTCGCTGTTGTGTATCGTTCAGAATGGGAAATATCCTAAAAAGCAGGTACAGCTGTCTCTGTCCGCGCTATGAAGCCGGAACTGTATATCCACTTATCCTTAATCTCGGCTCTAGATGGAGGTATGTGGTCATTATCACGCCCCGGCCGCCTTACCCCCGGCAGATAACCTCTTTACTCTTTGAATAAGAGGGTGGATAGACCGAAGAGACGGTCGAGAAAAGTTTCTTGTCCTGCCGGGATTCGAAACCCCCGACAGTGCAGCCCATAGCCTAGTCGCTATACCGACTTCACTGTCCCGACTCCAAGGAAACGAAAGGGCCCAAAGTGACTGATGGGGTCCAGCTCTCCACACAAGTACATTTTCATCGGTTTCAGAGTCATTACAAAATATTGGCGTCGGAAGAACCAAATATCCATCTTCCACAACGCTTATAAATCTTAGCCCCTACACAACCCACCCTGAGGGTGTCCTCTGTACTTCATGCAAATTCCGGGTTAATAACTTAAAATACGCCACTGTTAATTCCTTTCACATTATCCCTACTTTTCCAACATAACCAGCCGCAGTTTTCTTCGAAACTTTGGCGCGTGTCTACCAAAAACACAGCACCGCATTCACGTCGAAATCTCACACCTCTTAATATCACCAATCACAGGCTACTAAAATGAAGCAGGCAGTGCAACGTAATGGGTACATAGATGGTAAGTGCTCGGTGAGAGGCTTATAGTGACAGAGCTGTGAAAAAAGGCACTTTATGTGGAAACCACTAGTTCATCACCTTAATTACAAACGCCCCAGTGGTTGCTATGCTTAGCCGTTTTAGTTCAATCAACAACTTCTCAACGTACTTTTCCAACATTCATTAAAATATTAGCCCGCAATTACATGTCAAGTGATATTTTCAAGTGTTGCCTTCTGCTGGCGTGTCCGAAGGAATGTGGTCCGTAGAATTCAGTATTATCCGATGTGTGCTTCATTCTTAAACCTATCACAGACTTTTTGATTTAGACAATCAGATACCAATAGTGGACCTACAAGATATGAAGTACTTTAATATTTAAATGTTTCTATTCATTTGTTACGCAGTTTTTCTTCTATCTACATGTCTTCCTCAGAAGACTCTTTTCTAACCCCGCTGCAAATATCGTATTCGGTGCAGTAGTGTCAAATAGTGTTCGCTCACATTATTTCATCAGGAGATGGCTTTCAAACACTTTCCTTCAGAATTTTTCCATTGTATACTCTCTGCTCCAAATATTTTCCTCGGTACATGGTTCTTAGATGCTTTTTGCAATAAACACACCATTCTCGTACACTGTTCACACATACTTTTCGGTCCGAACATTTTCCTGAACACTTCCTTCGCAGTACTCCGAAACCACGCCACTTATGTGCTCTAGGCTTACCTTGAGTGAGATATATTTCAGCTCGGTTGTATTGTTACACTAAAACGAATCACCAGACATTTGCCACTGCTGCAGGAATCTTCTGTCGGGCCAGTGCTGCCACATGGTAGTAATGTTTCGTGACGTTGCTCATAGATCAGTGTTGCTCGGAACTCGTGATGTATTCTCGTCTATGTAGAATAGCCGGAAGCTGATTGAGTATTCATCGACGGCTACTGCTGCCTTTTCTTGCCACCGCCGAGCGGCGTGGCAATCGTCCATTCTTAGCTGTGATCGTGCTCCAGGAAGGAAAGTGCGTTAGATTTATGGGGAGAAAGAGTCAGTTTGGTGTGAGGCTATACCGAATATTCGGTATGGAAATGTGGTCTAAATCCCCACTCCAGTAGTAGATCAAGTGTGAAGAGAGAGAGAGAGAGGGGGAGAGAGAGGGAGGGGAGAGGGAGAGAGAGAGAGAGAGAGGAGGGGAGAGTTATGTTGGAAAAATAGAAGATGATGCTACTTTTTGCTCATATATTGATAAACACGTCAGCCTGTCGGTCAGTTCAACAAGACTCTTAACACAGCACCATTCTGGGGTAACAATTATTGCCATTTCTGCACGTTTCGCAAAAGCCTTTGTGTTTGTTGTATTAGAGCTGAAATAAATGGGATTGTTGTTATGTGTAACTGTACCGTATAAGTACAGAAGAAATGTGAGAAAAGAAAGAAAACAAATATCCAAAGTGTTAATTTTGAGAAAGCTCAGTTTGTGGCGCCTTTCCTAATGGGGTTGGGGTTACTTGCCACATCCAAAGCGAGAAGTGCCACATGTAAATAACTGAAAGCAGAAGTTGTATGGTAATTCTAAAATATTAATATAGATGAGAAAGCACTATTTATTGACATAAACTTAAAAATATTTTCCTATTTATGAGAAAAGAGTGTCGTGTTTTACACAGGCGAGTAAACATTTGTGATCAATAAAATATTTATTAATTACAATTTCTTACACAATGTATGTATTTGAAAACATTAATTAAGAATAGCTTTGAACGGCTTATTGCCATTGTAGGTACAAAAATGAACGTTCACACAAGGAACTTCTAACACCGGGAGAATTAAAATAGGCTACATAAGAACAGAGGTCTATGAAAAACTAAAAAATAAATAAAATAAAAAATAAATAAATAAAGGCGGTACAGTTGGCTGAAAACGACAATGAATTTCAGGAAAACTGATATCGCCTTCCTCAGCGGCGGACTGGAAACTATATTGTTGCAGATATTAGTGGCGAATTGATTCTATGTCCTGTCATACATAAGTTTTGTAAAATATTTATTGACTAAGACTTTTTGTGTTTACTTTCACGGGCCTGTTTGAGGTTACTTTATCAATGGTGAACTGGCAAGTATATTGTTAGTTACATCAGTGGCGGATAGTAAAGAAGTATTTCTTAATGAGTAGTATTCATATTTTCTGTCCACTATTTACTGACAGGGTTTCAACAATGTTACTTAACGGGTGGCGGATTATTATTATTTTTCTGGCCCGTTTGACATCAATATCGAGTTTTCAGTAAATTTAATTTATGTCGTTTTATTTAGTGTGAAACTCCTGAAATGGAACCTCAAACGCGCGCTACATAGTCGAAAGCACTTCAGCGTGGAAACCTAAAAGAAATGCTGGTGGATAAGCCAGTGATGAGTAATTATAAGAGAAAAATATACTGAAGAGACATCGTGTGCAATACTGCTCATCTTCAGAAGATGAAGATAATATGGAGGAATATGAGGGAACTCAAATGGAACTGTCACATGATTTCTCGTTTTTCAGTGACAAAGCAGTGGAAGAAACCACGTTATGGAAATTCCAGTAGGTTAATTGTTTGCTAACAATTCAGAAGCTTAGATGGAAGAATGTGGACAAGTGGTGAAGTGATTTGACAGGAGAAGGTCTAAGTACTCAGACAGAATCCGGTCGCAGTCCCACATCGTCCACCACAAAGTTTATATGGAGTGGCCTGGGATCGAATCCCGTCCTCCGCAGGGTAAAGCCGGCGACTAAACACATGTGTCGCCGCAAGGCCTATTGTACTGACTGCAAGAAGGCTGTGCACACTATGTTGGAATATACGGTTATTGGGCCCAGCTTCTTGGGCGAAAATAGCCACATTTACATCTCATCTCGAATGTTCAGTTTAGGATTCCGTAATACGTAGCTGAATTTCTAAGACAATTATTGCTTAGCTCCATAATTTTAACGGCTTTCATAATATTTTCTAAAGTTCATCGCAGTCTGGTGAAGCTCCAAGTTTTTATATATACTTTTATGGTATGTCCACACAGGACTAAATATGTGAAAACTGGAAATATTTTAAAAATAAATTACACCAAAAACCGTAAGGAAACATAAATATCGTGTCTCATTTCAGATCCCCCAAAACAAGTGTCTTGCATGGCGTGGTATCTCTCCCTTGAAATTTTGTACAATCCTTAGCACTTTTCGGAGGATATGAGGCTTTCAGACATTTACCATCACTGCAACACACACACACACACACACACACACACACACACACACATATATATATATATATATAAGGTCAATCCTAATGAAGTTAACACAAGCCACCAAAATCTCACAAATGTCACAAAATTTCAAGCACAATAACGCGCGAAATGCCTTACAAATTCACGAAAAAAATATCCATACTAAACTGGCTTTAACAGAAACTGTGAATCACAAACCGCCACGAAGGACCAATATATGCGCTCAGTTTTCTTCATTTGAATAATCATATAATGGGACCGAGAGCCAGAATTCCGAAATTTAGAAAATATGGCTTCTCTCCAGGCGTGGCAACTCTCCCACAAACACTGTATATGATAGAAGTTTGGCTGTAGAAATTAATAAATAAACGATTTTTTTTTAAATCGTGACACATGGCATCTCATCTGACTTCAAGTAGGCCCAAATTTTGCTGTACAAATAGAGTGCTTCAGAGAGAGAAAAGTTGTACCAAAAAACGAGAAGTAACAAGAACAGGTTTGCAGAAATCCCGGGCCCAAGATCGGCCGGGCAACCAAATTTCGATCTGTGGCGCCTAGTATTTTCGTTTCCTTAACGGGAAAGTTGTTTCATATCATGACGTATAGAATGTGTAGATGGGTCCTAAATTTCTGGAAGATTCGTGCACTTCTGAAAAACAGAACAGAAAAAAATACATCGTGTTACTATACGAGGTATTATTAGTGTAGCACGCGTTGGGAGAAAAGAAATGTATAAAATTTCTCCTTTTCAAAACCTGAATTCCTATGTCTATTTCTAAGATATCGGTGTTAGAGATAAAGATACTATTACGTTGAACCATACAGCAATGTATCTTTGGCAGTGTAAAATTCAATTAGACCGAAACTTTGGCGAGGATAAGGGTTCTTGTGAGCAAGGTAATCACTCTTTCGCCTTCCTAAGAGGCAGAAATTTCTTTGCCAGCTGAGCTTTTGTCGACCGTGTAGTGTTACTGTCTTTCCTACGTATTGCAACTCTACTACATTTATTAATTTTGTCTGTCTTTATAGGATATTATTATTATTATTATTATTATTATTATTATTATTACCAGCTTTAATAATGTGCATAATGGTAATATTATCTTCAACATCATCATCGTCGGCAACATGTTCCATTCGAAATATTAAGGGATATTCTAGTATTTATTATCATTTTTTTGTCTTCTGTTATTTTCTTCTCTTCTATCCGTATATGCTTATTTTTATATCATTGCTGATTTCGTAATTGGCCATTAAGACTAGAAGTACGAGTTGAAGTAAGTTGAATTCTATTAAATTGACCTGAATATCCACTTCACTGGGTTTTATGCTTTGACTGTAATTTTTCTTGTCATTTCTAACTTTTATTTTAAATTCCGTCTTAACTTTGAGTTTGCAGTAAATTAAGCGTAACAGTTTGTTTCTTATGTGTCTTTTTGCACTCGCTTTACTAATTTCTGCATTTGTTGTTGTTCCCTTGTGCTTATTTTCTCTTGGTAACTCACCGCTGTAGTCAGCACTTAATAAACAAGACACGCAATGTACGTATAACGTAACATTGAGGCGCGTTCGTGCAACAATAGTTGCCGAGAAAAAGCAATATGTATTACATATTCTGAATGCGTGACTGTAGCCTTTGATATACAGCATGCAACGCGCATGCGCCGTGTTATATTGTCATCTTTGGCCTGTCCGGTTCTACACGTTGTTTCCACATGATCTCATAAAAGGCACTATTTTCGAAAAAAAAAAAATTGAACATTAAACTATGTTTTGCTCTTCTCTACGACTTCTGCCTGAAAAATTTCTTGTTATAAGAATAATTGAGCAAGATATGACAAAAAACATGAATTGGCCTTCATTTAATACCCGCTGCTATTGTCAGATTTTAATGAAACTCGAATTTTTTCGACCGAAAAAACTCAAATATCAAATTTCATGAAAAAACCTTCCAGTAGGAGCCGAGTTGTTCCATGCGGACTGACAGACAGCCAGACAGACAGACAGACAGACATAACGAAGGTAATAGTCGCTTTTCAGAATTTAGCGAACGTTCCTAAATATGCACCGAATAATTATTTTTCTTAAAGTTGTTTGGCTCTTGCAGACCACAACTTTGGCAAG
>Ga0209629_10000972_pt1 | contig 17039 bp, 12 predicted proteins | sample TergutCu122P5_FD_187286 | JGI IMG/M metagenome (GOLD analysis project Ga0209629, IMG submission 187286) | Cubitermes ugandensis P5 segment gut microbial communities from Kakamega Forest, Kenya - Cu122 P5 (SPAdes) (version 2) | ecosystem: Host-associated > Arthropoda: Insects > Digestive system...
CTTCGTGAGATCGGGTTCCACAGCGCTCTTTTCCACCGGGACGGACTCGCCGGTGAACATGGACTGGGAGATGAACAGATCCTTGGCCTCCAGGATCCGCAGGTCGGCGGGGATGATGGAGCCCGGGCCGAGTTCCACCACGTCTCCGGGCACAAGCTCCTCGATATTCTTTTTGACCAGTGTCCCATCCCGCCGGACGTCCACCGTCGTGTGCAGCATGGACTTGAGCTTTTCGCTGTCGAGATAGGCGCGGTAATCTTGGACAAAGCGGATGATCGCGCTGATCACAGCAAGGATGAAGATGATGCCCGCCCCCAGCGTATCCCCCATAAAAATCGATACGGCGCCGAGGATGAGCAGCACGATGATAAACTCGTCCGCGAAAGCTTTCAGGAGAAACAGGTACCAGGGCTTGAGCTTTGTGTCGCTGGTGGTGTTTTTACCGTTGGCGGCAAGGCGATTTGCGGCCTCGGCGCCGCTGAGTCCGGTCTCGGTACTCTGCAGCTTGGCCAGAATATCAGCGCCTTGACCGGCGGCGAAGGTCTTGTAGTCCTGCTCCAAGGCGTCATTTTTTCCGGACAGTTTTACGCCGTGGTGATGGGTAGGTTTTAATCTTTGCTGGGGCAATTTTTGCAGCAGTGACACAGGGCGTTCCCCCTTTTTGAATTGAAACATCGGATTGGCAGACAGATTATATCACAGCGTGCCGGAGTATTCAATAGTGCTCACCGCTTGCGGCCATTTGTGCTGGTTTCGCTTTTAGACTTCCGAAAAATGCAGAACCCATCTACAGGCAAACTTTCGTTTATCCATAGATGGGTTCTGTTTTTGATCGGATACGCCTACAGCCCCGACCGAATGACGCAGGCCCGCGCGGCTTTCAAATCCTCAAAAACGCCGTCCGCGATCATCTGAACCAAGAGGTTGCCGATGGCGGTCGCCTCGGAGGGGCCGGCACGGACAGGTTTGCCCGTGGCGCTTGCCGTCAGTGCGTTGAGCAGGGCATCGCGGGAACCGCCGCCGATGATGTGGATCGCGGGATAAGCCGTGCCGGTCAGACGCTCGATCGTGTTTACGGAGTCACGGTAACAGGCCGCGAGGCTGTGGTAGATCACGGCGGTCAGCTCCCCCGGGGTCGATGGCGCCCGCTGCCCGCTCTGCGCGCAGGCGTTTTGAATCTCCCGCACCATACTGTCGGGGGCGAGGAAGCGGTTGTCATTGCAATTGACCAGAGATGTGATCTCCGTCCGCTCGGCGAGGGCGCAGAGCTCATCGAAGCTGTATCGATCCGCCAGTTCCCGTTTGACGGACTGGATCATCCACAGGCCCATGATGTTGCGCAGACAGAGGCAGCTCCCCCCATATCCCCCCTCATTTGAGAATCCTCCCGCCATACTTTCCGGGGAACAGTCGGGTTTTGGGCGTTCCACGCCCAAAAGCGACCAGGTGCCGGAGCTGATATAGAGCGTGTCCTCCTCCGTGGACGGCAACGCCGTCACCGCCGAGGCCGTGTCGTGGCAGCAGGGCAATATGACTCTGGCGCCGTAGCCCACCCGAGCCCGAATCTCGGGCCGCAAGCCGCCCAGAACCGTACCCGGCGGGGCAATTTCAGTGAAAATGTCGCACGGAAATCCGCAGATTTGAAGCACATCCCCATCCCAGCTTCGGCTCTCCGCGTTTAAAAGTCCCGTGGTCGAGGCGATGCTGTACTCCGTCCGCATAAGTCCGGACAGGCGGTAATTCAGATAGTCCGGCGTCAGCAGCAGGGTTTTGGCCCGCGCCAGCAGCGCCGGGCTTTGTTTTTTGAGCGCCATGAGCTGGAAGATGGTATTGAATGGCTCCGTCTGAATCCCGGTGCGGGCGTACAGCTCCCGCTCCGGAATCCGATCAAAGACGGCGCTGTCCATGCCGGCTGTGCGGCTGTCCCGGTAGGCGACCGTATTGCCCAAGCGCTCGCCCGCCCCGTCCAGCAGGGCAAAATCCACGCCCCAGGTGTCGATCCCGACGCTCACGGGAATTTTGCATTGCTCCGCACAGCGTTTCATGCCGCGCAGAACCTCGTCAAACAGCGCGTCCGAATCCCAGCAGAGCTGACCGTACCGGGTCACCATGCTGTTTGAAAAGCGGTAGACCTCCGTGAGTTTCAGCTGATCGTCCTCCAGGGATCCCAAAATATGCCGCCCGCTGGAGGCTCCGATGTCGATCGCCAAGTAGTAGGTTGACATCATTTTATCTGTACATCGGACCGTAATTCTGGCAGGCCCGGTAATCCGCGCCCTCGCGGTTCTGTCCGAAGGCGTTCCAGGCCGCCGGGCGGAAGAGCTCATCCTTTGGCACGTTGTGCATACAGACCGGGATGCGCAGCATGGAGCAAAAGGTGATGAGATCCGCGCCTATGTGGCCGTAACTGATGGCGCCGTGGTTCGCGCCCCAGTTGTTCATCACATCGTAGGCGGTTTTGAAGGGGCTGCCCTCGACGCCGTCGCAGCGCGGCGTGAACCAGGTGCAGGGCCAGGTGGGGTCGGTGCGCTTCATCAGGATGTCCGTCATCTCGTCCGGCAGCGCGACCGTCCAGCCCTCCGCAATCTGGAGCACGGGGCCCAAACCCTTCACCAGGTTCAGGCGGATCATCGTGACCGGCATCTCACTGACTGTCGTAAAGGAGCTGGAAAATCCGCCGCCGCGGAAATAGCCGTTATCCGCCGCGCACCAAACGGTGGCGCCGGTCATGGCCTCGATGTCCGCCTCCGTGACTTTCCACCACTGCTTCATTTCGGCGTTTCCGTCCGCGCCTCTGCACACGCCTGTGGCATCCAGGGCGGTGGCTCCGGAGTTGATCAGGTGAATAAAGCCGCCGTTTTCCAGCGCCCGGCCTGTCAGTACCTGTCCGGTCGCGCGTTGATACGCCTCCGGGCTCCAGTAGGTACGCACGTCGGAGAACATCTGCGCCCGGCCTGTCAGCAGCTTCATAAACAGCATGCCGAGGCCGTTGAGTACATCGTTCTCCGTGGCGAGGATGAGGGGCTCCCGCGGGCCGTTCCAGTCGAAGCTGGAATTGAGGAGCGCCTCGGGGAAGTCGCAGTTGGGGTAAAAATCCGTCCACTGGCGCTGGCCCTGGAACCCCGCGGCGATGGCGTTATGGCCGACCATCTCCTCTTCCATACCTGTAGGGAGCTTGGGATTTCCGCGCATTAAATCCTTGATGATGCACATCATCTTGACGACAAACTCCCAGTCTTGGGCTTTCTTTTCGTCGCTGCTCCGCACAAAGTCCGGATTTTTGTCCCAGCCCTCTTTGCAGTGTTCCTTCGTCCAGGCCAAGGCCTTTCGGAACTCGGCCTCGTCATAAATCCCCTCGGACATGCGGCGGATGATCTCCACCTCATCCACGGATTCCACGCGCATCCCGAGATATTCCTCGATAAACGCGGGGTCGATGATGGAACCCGCGATGCCCATACAGATCGAGCCGATCTGCAGGTAACTCTGCCCCCGCATTTGGGCAACCGCCACGGCGGCGCGGGCAAAGCGGAGAATTTTTTCCCGCACGTCAGAAGGCACGTCTGTGACTTCGTCCAGGTTCTGCACGTCGTGTCCGTAGATGCCGAAGGCGGGCAGACCCTTTTGCGCGTGGGCGGCCAACACGGAAGCAAGGTAGACCGCGCCGGGGCGCTCCGTGCCGTTAAACCCCCAGACCCCCTTGATCGTCATGGGATCCATGTCCATGGTCTCCGCGCCGTAGCACCAGCAGGGGGTGACGGTCAGCGTGATCTCGACGCCTTCACGCTTAAACCGCGCGGCGCAGGCGGCGGTCTCCCCCACGCGGCCGATTGTCGTGTCGGAGATGACCACCTGACAGGGACTTCCGTCGCTGTAGAAGATGTTCTCCTCGATGAGCTTTTTCGCGGCCTCCGCCATAGCCATGCACTGCTCTTCCAGAGATTCGCGCACCTTGAGGGGCCCGCGCCGCCCGTCAATCACCGGGCGAATTCCGATTTTTGGATAGTCACCGCAATACCTTTTCATATGCCGCATCACTCCTGTTTTTTTATTTTGCACCGAGCCATCCGCTGCGGTCAATCACGCCGTTTATGTCCCACAGGTTCTCCCAGGACTCCGCGCCCGGCCAGAGGAATACCTGCCCCTTGATGAGACGGCAGTTTTTGTCGAGACTGTCCATAACCGCCATCTCCGCCGCCGTCAGAGGATCCTCCGCCGCGCATCTCAGGTTGGCGATATACTGCTGCCGTTTCACCGAGAAGGGGATCACCGCGTGCCCGCTCTGTACCCCCCACTTGAGACAGATCAGCGCCGGGTGCGCGCCGTGTACCTCGGCGATCTCCATAATTTTTGGGTCTGTGAGCTCACAGGTATCCTCCGCGGTTCTGTCCCGCTCCGGCCTGCTGGGGCTGCCGATCGGCGAAAAACCAATGGGTACGACGCCCTTGCTCCACAGATAAGCCCGCAGCTCCGGCTGCTGAAAATGCGGGTGCAGTTCCATCTCGTTGCAAGCCGGCTTGACGCGGGCCAGCGGCCAGAGCTCCTCCATTTTGGGGATAGTCATGGACGAGGTTCCGATGGCCCGCGCCAGCCCCATGTCCACGAGTTTTTCCATCTGACGCCACACAGACATAAATTCCTCTATGAAAAAGGGCCTGGAATCCGGGTTCCTGGTATCCCCGTCGCAAAAAGGCGGGTGATAGTTGGGAAAGGGCCAGTGCACAAGATAGAGGTCAAGATAGTCGAGGCCCAGATCCCTGAGCGTCTCGGCGCAGTTCACCAGCGCGTCCCGCGGGCCATGCTGGTCGTTCCAGAGCTTGGATGTGATAAAGAGCTCCTCGCGCCTGACCTCCCCCGACGCAAAAACCTCCGCCAGCGCCGCGCCGATCTCCCGCTCGTTGCCGTAGACCTTCGCGCAGTCGATGTGGCGGTAGCCCGCGCCGATGGCGCCCTTTACGGTCTGCGCGATCTCCCGCGCCCCATACCTGTCGCTTCCGAAGGTGCCGAGACCCACGGCCGGCATCCGGGCGCCGCCGGACAGCGTGACAAAGGGGACTGCCCCCGGGTCAACCCCGTCCCGCGCCGGGACAGGGGGTTTTGGTTCGTACTGTTCCATACTCGCATCTCCTCTATATTTAATAGAATCCCGAAAAGGCCCGTCACAGGGGCCTTCCGACCGACTCATGCAGCAGCAGTTTTGTTTTCAGCCTGCAGACCTGGGGGAAGGCGCCGTAGTCGCCGCGCATACGTTTCAGCAATATCTCCGTGGTGTGCCGGGCGATCTCCTCGATGGGTTGAAGCACAATGGTGATCGGCGGATTAAAAACCTTCGTGAGCTGTACCTCGTCGTAACCGATGAAGGAGATATCATCCGGTATTTTCAGCTTTCTCTCATAGGCCGCGGTAATCGCGCCCACAGTCATCTCGTGGTTGGTTCCCATCACGGCTGTGGGCGGTTCCTTCATGTTGAGCAGGGCGTTCATCTCCCGATATCCCGAGCCGATACTGTAATCGCCGATGCGGATCAGCTCCGGATCCACCGGCAGGGAGTAATCCGCGTGGGCGCGCTCATAGCCGATTTTTCTTTCAAACGCCGTGGTGATATCCGGCGGGCCGATGATGATTCCGATGCGCCTGTGCCCGTTGATGATGAGCTCCTCAACCGCGTCGTGCACGGCGGAGCTGTTATCCGCCAATACGCGGTCGAATTCCGCGACGCTCCTGTCCATCAACACGACCGGCGTCCTCTTCTCCCGAACCTGTTCGATGCCCATAAGGCTGTCCGCAGTGATGCTCTGGGGCACCATGATGATGCCGTCCACACTCTTCTCCACCAGAAAATGCAGCTTGGCGATCTCCTCGTCCGGGTGTTCGTAGTAGCTGCAGAGAAACATGGAATAGCCCTCAGCCGTCAGGAGATGTTCTATATTGGCGCAGATCTCCGCGAAGAAGGGCGTGGTCAGGGTCGGCAGGAGAACCCCCACGGTTCTTGTGCGGTTCGTCTTGAGCGCGCGGGCGGCGTGGTTGACCTTATAGCCCAGCGTTTCCACGGCGGCGACAATGCGCGCGCGGTTTTCCTCCAGTACGTTTCCGCCGTTTAGATATTTTGAAATCGTCGCGATCGATAAGCCCGTATACTGGGAGACATCCTTGATCGTAGACATCCTGCGCCTCCGCCGGAAATTTGGAGTGACGGCAGGGAATACGGCGCGGGCCGCACCCCTGTACAATCATACCTTGCACGAAACGTTTTGTCAATATGCAACAGCCCTTGCGGCCATGCAAAAGAACAATTTCGCCTAATGCACAATCTTTTATCATAAAACTGTGCATATTGTTTAATTTTAATTTTGTGATTGACAAGCATTATGATGAATGTTACAATGACTTTGAACAAAACGTTTCGCGTTCAAAGCTGGGGGTGCTGTGATGGAATACTTGATGCAGATGGAGGGAATTCACAAGCGGTTCCCCGGCGTGTATGCCCTGCAGGACGCCTGTCTGGATGTTAGGCCTGGGGAGGTTCACGCCCTGGTGGGAGAGAACGGCGCGGGGAAGTCGACCCTGATGAAGGTGCTCAACGGCATATACAAGAAGGATTCCGGCCGCATATGTGTCAAGGGGAGGGAGGTTCAAATCGACGGACCCCTCGAGGCGCAGAGGCTCGGGATCGGAATGATCCACCAGGAGCTCAATCTCATGCCCCACCTCACGGTGGCTCAGAACATTTTTATCGGAAAAGAGCCAAAAAAATTCGGGTTTCTGCTCGACCAGAAAGCGGCAAACGCCCAGGCGTCGCTCCTCATGAGCCGCCTGAACCTAAAAATCGACCCCGAAACGCCGGTCAAGGATCTGACCGTCGCCAAGCAGCAGATGGTGGAGATCACAAAGGCGATCTCCTACAACAGCGATCTGTTCGTCATGGACGAGCCCACCTCTCCCCTGACCGATACCGAGGTTCAGGATCTGTTCGGCGTGATCCGGGAACTGCGCAACGCCGGCCACGGCGTCGTCTATATTTCGCACCGCCTGGAGGAACTCTGGGAGATCAGCGACAGGATCACCGTCATGCGGGACGGCCAGTATGTGGGAACCGTGAACACAGGCGAGACCACGAGGCAGGACATCATCTCCATGATGGTGGGCCGCGTCATTTATGAGAATCCGAAGGAGACGAGCAGTGTCCCGGCTGACGCCCCGGTTGTTATGGAGGTCAAAAACCTGGTCGCCCGCAACGTAAAGGACGTCTCATTCAAGCTCCGAAAGGGTGAGATCCTCGGTTTTGCCGGCCTTGTGGGCGCGGGGCGGACGGAGACCATGCGTGCCCTCTTTGGCGCGGATCCCCGGGTCTCCGGCGAAATCTTCCTCCACGGCGCAAAGACGGAGATCCATAGCCCCAGCGACGCCGTCGAGCACGGCATCGGCTATCTCTCGGAGGACAGAAAACGTTTTGGGCTGGCCACCGGACTTGCCGTCCGGGACAACGCCATCATGGCGTCCATCGCGCATTTTTGCGCGGGCCCCTTTGTCAACGACAAAAGGGTCGACTCCGCCACGAGGGAGTATGTGGACAAAATATCGATCAAGACGCCCTCCATCCGCCAGCTGGTCTACAATCTCTCCGGCGGCAACCAGCAGAAGACCGTCATCGCGAAATGGCTCATCAAAAACTGCGACATCCTCATTTTTGACGAGCCCACGCGCGGGATAGACGTCGGGGCGAAAAGCGAGATCTACAAGCTCATGAATCTGCTGGCGGAGGAGGGGAAATCCATCATCATGATCTCCTCCGAGATGCCGGAGCTGCTGCGCATGAGCGACCGGATCCTTGTCATGTGCGAGGGACATCTCACGGGTGAGCTGGATATCTCGGAGGCGACCCAGACAAATATATTAACTCACGCGACTACAAGAATGTGAGGCATTGAGAAAGATGGAAAAACAAAAAACTTTTGATTTTACAAAACTGCTGGCGCCCGCGGTTCTTGTGCTGCTCTACGTGTTCTTCTCAATCTTCGGAAAAAACTTTTTTTCCACCGACTATCTCATCAATATCCTGGACGGCTCCTACTTCATCGGGTTCATGGCGATCGGCGTCACATTCGTCATCATCACCGGCGGCATCGACCTCTCCCTGGGCACGACGCTCATGTGCTCCGCACTGCTGGGCGGCATGGCGTTCAACTCCTGGCACTGGCCCATGTGGGCCTGCCTCCTGCTGGTGGTCTTCGTGGGCACAATGATCGGCCTGCTCAACGGCGTACTGATCGCCCATCTGGGGCTCCCTCCCTTCATCGCGACCCTGGGCACGCAGATGATGGGCATGGGCTTTGGCGCGATCATGACAAAGGTTCAGACCATGCGCTACCCCACCTTCGGCACGGCCGAGGGCTGGTTCAAGAACGTGTTTTACAAGACGTCCTCCGGTTTCCCTGTCGGGGCCGTGTGGCTGATTGCGGTCTTTTTGGTCGTCTGGGTGCTGCTCAACAAGACCAGCTTTGGCCGCTATACATACGCGATCGGCTCAAACCGCGAGGCCGCGACGCTCTCCGGCATCAAAACCAAGCGCTGGCTGACCGGCGTGTATACCTTCTGCGGCTTCTGCTGCGGCCTCGCCGGGGTCTTCTACGCCGCCGTCTACACCTCCATCATCCCCAGCACGGGCAACGGCCTTGAACTTTTGGGCATCGCGGGCGTTGTGATCGGCGGCACAAGCATGACCGGCGGCTCCGGCACGCTGCTCGGCACAATGATCGGCGTATTCATTATGAGCATCCTCAAGCAGGGCCTGATGTCCATGGGCCTGCAGAGCCACTGGCAGACCTTCTTCACCGGCGCGGTCGTGATCGGCGCGGTTCTTCTCGACCAGTACCGCCTGAAAAAGGGTTCTCAGCTCGCGATGCGATAGTGGGCCATCCGCATTGATAAACCTTGGGTTTCCCAAGTTTATTCTAAAAAATCAGGAGGAACAATCATGAAAACGAAAAAAGTCCTTGCACTGCTCCTTGCGCTTTCTCTGATTCTTGCCCTTGCCGGCTGCGCCGGAACCCCAACTACCACGGCCCCCGCCACCACAGCTCCTGCCACCACGGCGCCCGCCACTACGACCGCGCCGCCCGCCACCACGACCGCGGCGCCCGCCGGCAAGCCCTACATCGCGATGATATCAAAGGGCTTTCAGCACAAATTCTGGCAGACCGTACTCGCCGGCGCGCAGGCCGCCGCCGCGGATTACAGTGTAGACATCTCTTTCGACGGGCCTCCCTCCGAGTCCGACATCAACATCCAGGTCGACATGCTCAATGCGGCGCTGGCGAAGAATCCGGCGGCCCTCTGCCTGGCCGCTCTCGACACGGAGTCCGTCACCGAGCAGCTCACCGCCTGTATGGAAAAGGGGATACCCGTAATCGGCTTCGACTCCGGCGTGCCCAACGCCCCCGCGGGCTCCATTGTCTCCACCGCCTCGACCGATAACGAGGCCGCCGGAGCCCTCGCGGCGGATACCATGATGGCCATCCCAGAGATCGCCGCCGCCGTCGCGGCCGCCACCCCCGCAAATCCCGTGGTGATCAGCGTCATCAGCCAGGACGCCACCTCCGCCTCCATCACCGGGCGCACCACTGGCTACGTGAACAAGATGTTTGAGCTCTGCGACGCTGTCAAGTCGGGCCAGGTCGCAGTGACAGGACACGACAAATGGAACAAGGCCGCCTCCGGCGACGTCGCGGTCGAGATCCTCGTGTCTATTGCCGCCTCCACCAGTGTCACCGACTGCCAGACTGCGGCCCAAGCCGTGATCCAGAGAAAGCCGATCGCGGTGTTCTGCACAAACTCCGGCTCCGTGGACGGTATGCTCGCCGCCACCACGGACGGCTCCGACCTTGACCGCGCAACCGGGCGCTATAAGGACATGATTGTTGTGGGCTTTGACTCCGGCGCCACTCTGCTCAACGCCGTCCGCAACCAGTGGTTCTACGGCGCGGTCACGCAGGATCCGTACATGATCGGGTATCACGCGGTGGAACTGGCCGTCAAGGCCATCAACGGCGAGACGGTTCCGGCGATCGTGGACACGGGCTGCAAATTCTATACCCACTTGAACATGGATGACCCGGACATCGCGGCGCTGCTCTACGAGTAAACCATAACGAAGCGCATTTCGATCCACAGTTTATTCGCCCCCCGGAGAGGGGGGCGAATAAACTGTCATGCATCAATTTTTACGGAAAGGAAATCCGCTATGTTAAAAAATATACCGGGCATCTTGTCTCCCGAACTTCTGAAGGCGCTGGACGAAATGGGCCATGGCGACACCGTCGTCATAGGCGACGGCAACTTCCCCGGCGCGGGCGTCGCCCGGGTTGGGCACGCGTTGTACCTGCGCGCCGACGGACACGGCGTACCCGAACTGCTGGACGCCATTTTGACTGTGATCCCCACAGACGCCTATGTGGAATTCCCGCTCAGGCTGATGCAAAAAATGGACTGCGACGCGGAGCTCCCCATCCCCATCTGGGAGACCTACAAGGAGGTCGCGGCGCGGCATGAGGAGGGCGCGGCAGACAAATTTGGCTTTTATGAGCGGTTTGAATTCTATGAGCAGGCCAAAAAGGCCTATTGTATTGTTCAGACCGGCGAGAAATCCGTCTATGCCAATGTGATCATTCAAAAAGGTGTGATCGCCTAACGCGTTTCGGTGATACTAAGGAAATCATCAGAGAGGAGTTTCGTCATGCAAACAATGAAAGCCGCCTACTTGCCAGGAGACAGCAGCGTCGTATTCAAAGACGTCCCGATCCCAGAGCCCGGATACGGCCAGGTTCTGCTGAAGACCAAAGCCTCCACCATCTGCGGCAGCGACATCCGGGCGATCTACCGGGAGCACACCGGCAAGGGCCCGGAGGGCTATCAGGACAAAATCGCCGGACATGAGCCGTCCGGCCAGATCGTCAAGTGCGGCCCCGGCCTCAAACGCTTCAAACAGGGCGACCGGGTGGTGGTCTATCACATCTCCGGCTGCGGTGTCTGCATGGACTGCCGCCAGGGTTATCAGATCTCCTGTACCAGTGCGCACCGCGCCGCCTACGGCTGGCAGCGGGACGGCGGCATGGCCCCCTACATGCTCGCGGAGGAGCGGGATCTGATCCCGCTCCCGGATTCCCTGAGCTATGTGGATGGGGCGCAGGTGGCCTGCGGCTTCGGCACGGTCTATGAGGGTCTGCTCAAGATCGGCGTTTCCGGTACCGACGCGGTATTGGTGACCGGTCTCGGCCCGGTGGGCCTGGCGGTGCTGATGCTGGCCCGCGCCATGGGCGCCGAAAAGCTGTTCGGCTCCGATGTCAGCGCGTACCGCTGCAATCTGGCTCGGGAGAAGGGTCTGGCCGACTATGTGTTCGGACCGAACGACGACGTTTTAAGCGAAGTCCGCCGCCTGACAAACGGACGCGGCGTAGAGCGCGCGGTGGACTGCTCCGGCAACACCCTGGCCCGTCAGACGGCCATCCGCGCTACGGCGAAATGGGGCAAGATCGCCTTCGTGGGCGAGGGCGGCACGGTGGAGTTCAACCCCAGCCCGGACATCATCCACGACCAGAAGACCATCTACGGCTCCTGGGTGACCAGCACTTGGCGTATGGAAGAGTTGGTGAACAAGCTGGATCGCTGGGGCATCCACCCCGAAGACCTCGTGACCCACCGCTTTTCACTGGACGAGGCGGACAAGGCCTACGCGCTGATGGACGGCGGCAACTGCGGCAAAGTCGCAGTCGTGTTTGACGAGTGAGTTCCGCGTTAGAAGAAAAAAACTGTTTTACACGCCCAACCGCGCTGTTGAGGGCTTTGTAGCGCTCTGAGGCGAGCCGCGTTTAAGCTTTAGACTACACCAGCGAAATCGGTACAATCAAATTGCCGCTGTCAAAGGCCGACAGCTTATCCGTCGTACACAGCACAGCCCCGGTTCCGCGCATCAGCGGAGATTTTTCAATTACCTTGAACACGCGCGTGAGTTGTGATGCGGGCGTGGCTGTCTTCTTGATCTCAATGGGGTGCAGTTCCCCGTCACTCTCCAAAATCACGTCGATTTCTTTTGTATCTCTGTCGCGATAGTAATAGATCGCGGGCTCTATGCCGCAGTTGCGATAGCTTTTCAGAATCTCGGCCACGGCGAAATTCTCCAAAATAGCGCCGCTCATCTTGCCCGGTCAGCGCGGCGGTGGCCGTGACGAAGTCTATAAATTTCAGCGAGTCGATTGTCCCGGAAAGTCCTTTCACGTCGCGGTCAAGATACGTGCCAATATAACTGCTGTAAACAGAACGGCGGTCTGAATACTGGCCGCTCGCCAGAGCGGGCATCCCACCACGAAAGATACGCCGATAGAGCTCCTGGGTATCGACTGACCGGACTTCTTTGGCTCTTGCCGTGAGCTTGCCAATGTCCAATTGAAACGGCTTGGTCGCGTAACCGCAAATTTCCGCCTGCGACATGGACGACATATTCAGCAGACAGACGCGCCCTGTGAGAGATTCCTGGACGCCGCGCATGAGCTGAAACACCTGCGACCCCGTGAGCCAAAAGTCTCCGGGGCTGTTTTTTTGATCGACGTGGATTTTGATGTACGGAAATAGCTCCGGCGCGTACTGTACCTCGTCAATCAGAATCGGCGGCTTATGAATTTGAAAAAATAATTTGGGATCGTTCTTTGCCAACGCACGGTCGTTCAAATCGTCGAGCGTGACATATCCGCGAGACTGCTGTCCGGGAACAGCGCCCGCGCATGAAGAACGGCTTGCGCCAGCTTCTCAACGATGTTTCAGCATGGCAGGGTGTTTTTATTGCGTATTTTTGCGAAAGATATTTTTTTTATTTGTTACGTAGTATGCGAAAGGACAATCCTTTATTATAATATTAAAGAAGTTAGCTATTATATGCAGTGAATTGTAAGCAAAAGCTCTTTCATGAGAAAAAATTGAAAAGAGAAATTTAGAAAGGGACAGAGAAATGCAATTAAAAACCGCCACCGACTACGCGATTAGCGCCGTGGTTTGCCTCGCCGCAAACGGAAACTCCATGTGCTCTGTAGATATCGCGGAGAAAATGGGGATTCCGCCCAAGTACTTGATCAACATCATAGTCACCCTGCGAGAGCACAAAATTATCGCGTCCATAAAGGGCGCGGTGGGCGGCTACTATCTCGCGAGAGACCCCAGAGAATTAACTCTCTGGGCTGTCATCAAGGCCATGGAGCCCACCATGTTCATCAACCGATGCATGGAGGAGGACAAACTCTGCAGCCACAACTGCGTGGCCGTCTGCCCCACCAGACAGGTGTATTTGAAAGCGCAGAGGGCTCTGGAAGAGCACCTGAACATCCCTGTCGCGGATATCGTGGAAGACTGACCCAAGAAGAGCCGTTTCGTTTGGTTCCGGCGGAGCGCCGCCGTGTGTGCCAAAGGAATTTGACACACACGGGGATGCTGCGAAATACGTAGTTGTTCTTGATTTATCTCCTTATTTGCTCTGCGCCTGCGCCCGTTGATCGGGGGAGGGCGGGCGCAGAGCCCTTTTTAAAACGGAGTGCCGACCGATCATTAAGAGAGGGCGACACTGAAAAACATATATTTTGTACTGAAATGCCCCGCCGACGATACCAGTTTCGGCGGTTGTTTTATTGTCCATCCGGGAAGCCGGAGCACGTCAGGATTATATAATCTAATAACAAGTATATCTTTATGAGGCCCCCATATAATGAACCAAATTATGGAAATTCTTTTCGCAAAACCACGTCTTCTCTGTTGCAAAATAGTTTTTAAGGTAGTATAATACATTGAAAACCCAAAAGTATCCAGGAAGGACGGGGACTTGGGCAGTATGGAGGTATTTCAATGGCGACAACTAGTCTGAACAGACAAACAAATTTCCGCCCGCCGACAGACAGCACTGAGTACCTGTTCCGGCCGCGTATCAATGCGCTGTTGGAAGCCGCGATAGAGAAGCCACTGGTGATCGTGTGCGCCGGCGCCGGCTATGGTAAGACGCGCGCGGTCTCTGATTTTACAAAAAAAAGTAAAATCCCAACAATGTGGATGCAGCTCTCGGAACATGACAACGTACCCTCCCGTTTTTGGGAGAGCTTTGTCGACATGATCGCGAAGGCAAGCGAGACATCGGCCAACGAATTAAAAAATCTTGGTTTTCCAGATACTCTGGATAAGACGAATCGATATTTTAGTATTCGTGACCGGATTACGTCAGAGTATCCAAAATTTCTGGCCGTTCTGGATGATTTGCATCTGATCAAAAATCCCGCTGTCCTCGGCTTTATTGAGGATTTTATACAAAACGCGCAGGCCAATCGCTCCGTTATCCTCATCAGTCGTGAAAATCCGCAAATCAATCTCACGGACATGCAGATCAGGGACGCAATATACAGCATTCAAGAGGAGGATTTAAGTTTCACCGAAAACGAACTGACCCGCTATCTAAGCCAGCAGGATCTGTCTGTGGGGCCCCAGGTTTTTCGGGAAATTTATCGGGACATCAGCGGCTGGCCCTTCTTGGCAAACTTCGTTACGCGTTCCCTGAAAAAATCGCCCGGTTATTCCGGCTATACCAGAAACGCCATAAAACCGAATGTGTTCCAGTTGATGGAGGAGGTAGTGTGGAGCGCGATCTCCGAGCCGCTGAAACACTTTTTGGCCTGTCTCTCATTGATCGAGCATCTCCCGGCGGAATTGATCGAGATTCTGGTGGCCGGAGATAAAAGACTTCTGGGCGAATTCCGGCGGCAGAGCGCCTATATCCGCTATGACACCTACATGAACGCCTACCTGATTCATCATTTGTTTCTTGATTTTCTGCACACGAAACAAGACATTCTCTCGGAGGATGAAAAGCGCGGAACCTATCAGGCGGCGGCGAAATGGTGTGAAGAAAAGGATTACATCGTAGATGCGCTGGATTATTATGAAAAGGTCGGAAATTATGACGCGATCGTGTCTATGCTGTTCGATATTCCTTTCTTTCTGCCGTATGACCTTGCCCAACATATGACAGAAGTTTTCCGGCGCGTTCCGGATGAAATGTTTTTACAGGTGGACTTTTTGGCCGTCATGTATCTGCGCACCGTCATTGCCCTAAACCGAGGAGATGAGTTTGCCTCCTTATCCAAATATTTTGAGGACAAGTTTCTCGCGCTGCCCGAGGAGAGCATCATACAAAAACACACATTGGGCTTGATTTATTACTTTCAGGGCCTGATGCGGATTTTTATGAGTACCATAGACGAACGCTATGATTTTGATATCTATTTTGCCAAGATGGATGAGTACCTGGCCGACGTGCCGATCACCCCGGGAAAGTGGTTGGCCAACAGCCCAGGCCCATGGGCCATCGGACTCAGCTCCGGCAAACCGGAAGCGGGAAAAGAATACCTGAACGCCTCAGTCCGTATGGCCACCTATGTGAACAGATGCCTGAACGGTATTTTGATCGGCTTGGACGATTTGGCGATGGGTGAACTGAAATTCTATCAGGGAAAAGTGGATGACGCGAAGCCGCGGTTCCTCAGCGCTGCAGAAAAAGGCCGGAAGGTCAGGCAATTTGAGACGGTGCACCGGGCGCTGTTTTACCGTATGCGCAGCGCCCTTTCGCAGGGAAAGCGTGAACAGGCCGAACAGGCGCTGGAAGAGATGGAGGCGCTGCTGGACGAAAAAGATTATTCACAGCGGTTTATCACTTATGATATCGCTCTTGGCTATTACTATTATATCCTGCGGCTGCCGGAGATGATTCCGGGCTGGCTGAAAGAAAAGTTCTCACCTTACTACCACGCGTTTTTCCCGGAGAATTTTGGGAATCAGATGAAAGCGCGCTATCACTATATGACAAAAAATTTCACGCCTCTGCTGGCCTATATTGATGAGATGAAGCAGCGGGAGTCAATTCTGTACGGCCGGATAGAGATGCTGGCCATAGAGGCCTGTGCCAGCTATCAGATGCGGGACAAGGCGAGAGCCTGCGCCGCGCTCGAACAAGCATATGAACTGTCGTCGCCTATTGAGATTGCTATGCCTTTTATTGAACTTGGAAAAGACATGCGTACCCTGACCGCCGCCGCCATACGCGATTTAAACTGCGGCATTCCGAAAGCATGGCTGCAGACGATCAACAAAAAGGCGTCCCTTTATGCGCGCTATCAGGCGATGGTGGTCGCGGATTATGAAAAAGACGCCGGTGCAAACGACTGGGTACCCCTGTCCGCTCGGGAGACAGAGGTGTTGCACGATCTGTACGCCGGGTTCTCGCGCACGGAAATCGCCGCCAAAAGGAAGTTGTCTCTTCGCACAATAAATATGAACATTCAAAATATTTATACAAAGCTGCACGCCAAAAATGTGGCTGACATCATTCGCACCGCCGTTGAACGGAAGTTGATTTAGAACAAAATTTTTTAAAATACAAAAAAGGTTAAGCAATATAAAAAGTAATAATAAGAGTTATAATAACAATAATTTTTATTATTTTACAACCGCTTGGAGGCTCTGTCGATCCACGCCAGGGCCTGCTACTTAAACCAGATACGATATTTGAGCGAAAATTTATATGTATTTTTTCAAAAAATATTAAATGTCAAAATCCCCTGAAATCTCAAAGATTTCTGGGGATTTTGGTGGTGCGCTAGGTGGTGGAGACTAATGGACTTGAACCATCGACCTCCCGCGTGTGAGGCGGGCGCTCTAACCAGCTGAGCTAAGCCTCCGTGCCGTCTTATAGTCGGCGCAAACCCAAAAACAGGTTTGCGCCATGGTGACCCGTACGAGACTCGAACTCGTGTTACCGCCGTGAAAGGGCGGTGTCTTAACCACTTGACCAACGGGCCATGACGCCGCCCTGTGGGGATTTGTGGTAGCGGCAACTGGATTTGAACCAGTGACACCACGGGTATGAACCGAGTGCTCTAGCCAACTGAGCTATGCCGCCGCATAAATAGGCAAGGAGCATTATACTAAATAATGCTCCTCTTGTCAACGCCTGTTTTTGG
>Ga0209629_10000973_pt1 | contig 17037 bp, 13 predicted proteins | sample TergutCu122P5_FD_187286 | JGI IMG/M metagenome (GOLD analysis project Ga0209629, IMG submission 187286) | Cubitermes ugandensis P5 segment gut microbial communities from Kakamega Forest, Kenya - Cu122 P5 (SPAdes) (version 2) | ecosystem: Host-associated > Arthropoda: Insects > Digestive system...
AAGTTCGTGCCTATGCTAATTTACCCGACATTAAGATCAATGAGAGAAGAGCCGATAATATTTTCGAACTTGTAGACGACAGTATATTATTAACAGAATATGAGTCAGATCCTCGGTATATAGACTTAATTAAGTATGCCGACTACGCATTTAAGATTGCAGAAAGATATTGCACATCAAAATTGCCAAGAGTGAAACTTTTGGTTATATACACTGGAGATGTTGAAAGTGCACCAAGTTTTCTTGACTTAGAAGATATATATCTTAATTTTAGACAAGTATTTCTGTCAAAATTTGATGGTCAAAAGATGTATGAAGATGTAAGAACAAAAATAAAAAACAATGATACTTTAACATCAGAGGATGTTATGAAGCTAATTCTATCACCGTTGACCAAAAAAAATGATAAGCAAAAACTGGTTGAAGATGCAATTGAGCTTGCAAAAGAAGTGAAGGACGAAGATACTAAGAATCTTATGATAGCTGGAATTATAGCTGCATCATATAAATTTATAGATGGAGACTATTTAAGTAAAGTTGAGAGGTGGATTAGAATGACTGGATTGGAAAGAATATTTGATGATCTATATAGAGAAGAAAAAAGAAAAATACTTAAAGAAAAAGAAGAAGAAAAAATAGAGGCTTTAAATGAGCTTGCTCAGAAAAAGGATATGGAAAAGCTCGGAGCTGTTCATGAAACCGAAATTGAAACTCAAAAAAAAATTGCACGCAATATGCTAAAAAAGAATGCTGATGATGTTTTTATTATGGAAATCACAGGTTTAACAAAAGCTCAGATTCTAAATATAAAAAATGAAAATTTTATTAATTGAGATAATAAGAAGCAATGCAAAGCTTAAGAAAAATCTTAAACTGCATTGCTTCTTAATTATATATGATCATACAATATGTTAAAAAAATCCTTGTAATAACCGCTCAAATTGACCTCTAAATAGAAAGTATTATCAATGCCATAATAAGCTATATATTATAATATTAAACAATAAAATTTACCATTTATTTATATCATATTTTTTCTACTTTTTATTTAATTGCAACACAAATAAACCTTTTTTTTGATTTTTTTAAAAAAATGGTTGACTCTTCCACCCCTTGTCCTACAAGGTCTCTATTCGCATTTCTTTGGTTGTTATCTGATCCTATAGTCATTTTATCATCGGTACCAAAGTGCGACCTCCTCCTTTCAACCTAAAACACTTAAGCGTATTTTATTACTTTTTTATAATCACCACTGCATATGATATCCAGTGTCTCCTTATTTACAAATCCTCTTCTTAAATATTGTTCCATGTCGTTTTCATTTAGCAATACTTTAAAATACTTATTGATCTCTCCATCTTCAAATGCTTTATACCTTGAAACCGCCTTACCTCTAAGTGGAATGAGTGCCTTTAAAACTCCTTCTACTTCTCCGGAATCTACATATAAAACGATCTTAATCTTAGAAGGAACCATTCTCAGCGTCCTATCCAGCTTCATTTCCCATGTTTCGGGTACTGTGGTCTTTGCTTCATCGTCGTAGATCCTCTTCATCGGTCCATCAATCATCTCTTTAATTTTACGAAGATCATTTATTTGATTTCCAAGCCCATCTATGATAAAATCTTGAGTTTCATGGTCTTCTATCATGGATAATAGTCTTGCTGCACCTCTGGTTAGATGCTTTTTATATAATAGATCTAATGCTTTAGGAGATAGATTCTTAAAACCTCTAATTGTGTTTGCTGTAGTTCTTGATATGCCTGCTTTTTCCGCAATTTTATCAGTTATATTAATCTCGCCTTTATAAATTTTATTCTTTTTGAGAATTTTATCAAGGAGCAGCACTGATTTTATTTGAGTCTCTTTTGATATTTTTTTATAGCTTAAATTGCTGGAAATAACTATCCCTTGAATTATCGACAGATCTGTGTCGGGATCTAAAATTTGGCATGGGGCATATAAAAACCGTTCATCCTGATTCACGCTATATAGGTGATTTAAAGCTGCGAGCCTGGATCTTCCGCAGACAACGGTGTATTTATCTGATTTTTTGTCTTTTATAACCAAAAGGGGTGATAAAACGCCAAAGTTTTCCAAGCTCTCCACTAAATCGAGAAATTCTTCATTGCTCGGCATTGGAAAGAAGTTTATGGATTCATCGATCTCGGATAGTTCAGAGAGGTGAATGTGCTGAATAATATCCGAATATTTTACTTTATTGTCTAGAATTAAATCCTTAAATGCAGACCTATCAACAGGCTTCATCTTTGGTGATGCAGAAAAAAATGTATTTGATGGTTGAGGAGCAGAGTTAGTCATGCCTAAAAGTTCTTGTAAATCGATGTATTCAGGCTCTTCTCTAGGTATGAACGCTTTTTCCACATCGATCACCTTATCAAAACCAGTCTCTTTGAATATTTCCCGAATGCGTTCCTGGACATCAATGCTGAAATCCCAGAGATCCCATCCTTCTTCTATTAATTCGCCATCGTAGAAAACTTCATCTTTCATTAATATTGCTCCTAAAAATATTTTATAATTTATTTATATGAAAATTAATTTAAAAAAGAACTTTTTTGAGTATACAAGCATAAAATATATTATAGTAATGTGAGGAGGTTAAAACATATGGATACTGTAACCCTTAATATTATTTTTGAAAATGAAGATGGGATGAAGGCATATGTGAAATTGAATGATATACGTGCTGATGTCACAACTTCAGAGGTATTAGTGCTGGCTAACAAGCTGATAGATGAAAGCATTTTGATCAGCAGGGGTAAAAATGTTGTAAAGTATATTGGAACCGAAAAGATATTTAAAGAATTATTGGTATGAAAATTTCTTGATATCAAAAAACACATGGATAGGATCCATGTGTACATATTGATCTATTTAGGAGGCATGTAGTCTAAATATGCTTCTTTAAAATCTTCCTTGAGACATTTATTTTCAAGCCTAACTACTGTATCTACCTGTTTTGAAACCTCTTCTGAATGTGTAGCGACGATGACGCACTTTCCTTTTTCATGAGCGATGGTTTTAAATATATCCACTATGCCTTTTGCTGTTTCAGGATCTAAATTTCCTGTAGGTTCATCAGCTAAAATAATATCAGCTTCTTTAGCGATAGCCCTTGCGATTGCTACTCTTTGCTGTTCGCCACCAGATAGCACATTTACATTTCTGTTAAACAAGGATTCATCGAGCTCCATCTCTTTTAATATTTCACAGGCACGCTCTTTTTTATTCTCTATCTTAGTTTTTGTGATTTCCATTGAGATGATGACATTCTCTAGTGGAGAAAGGTAGTTCAATAGATTATAAGATTGAAACACAATTCCAACATTCATATTTCTGTAATTTGTGTAACCTAATTTTTGTATGTCTTGTCCTTTAAATAATATGGTACCTTTCTTAGGTGAATCCAGTGCTCCGAGTAAAGACAAGGTTGTGGATTTTCCCGATCCAGATGGACCACAAATGGCGTAGAACTTGTTAGCTTCAAATGAAAAACTAGCTTTGTTTAAAATTTCTAATCTATTAGCTTTGGTTTGATAGTAGTAATCAATATTTCTCATTTCCAATAATGTGTCCATATTCACTCCTAATCGAATCTGTCCAAGATTTCTTTTGGATTGTACCTTAGAATATTTATTGCAGGAATTAAAGAAGATAAAACAGCCAAGATTAATCCAATAAAATACATCATTAAAATTGAATCTCTTAAACTACTAGTATTTATTCCTAAATTAGCCTGGAATCTTTTCTCAACATAAGGCAAAATCAATGATATGCTTACAATAATAGCAAAAGTAATAGCTATTAGCATTGGAATGATGATCTCGCAAGTTATTTGAATTATGATTTTAAACTTTGATTCTCCCATAGATAGCCATATTCCTATCTCGTGAAAGCGGCTAAGGCTGATATACACTACAAGTAAGCATAAAATCAAAGCAGCCATTAAGATAGTAGATAACAAAATAACATTGCATAGATTGATAAGGCTATTCAAAGGACCAGAAGCTATGAGATAATCTGAAGTTTGTTCAAAAAAAGTTAAACCAGCAGCATAATTATCTGAAATTTTAGATGCTTCATCTATAAAAGCTTTTGCATCATTAAACTCAAATAAATCAAAGTAAGCATTCATGATTCTTTCATTATTCAGTTCTGCAGCAATACTTACAGGTGTATAAAATGTAAAATAATAATTATATGTATTAGCTTGCATTATAGTTGAATTCTCCACAGTGAAAAAACCAACTATTTCAATATCAATAGTAACTTCTTCATTTTGGTATGATTGAACGGAAAATTTGTCACCAATATCAAGTTTATTATTTAAAGCAATTGATTCGTTGATAATCGCATAAGAACTACCATCATCTTCTGCTGTTAAAAACCGTCCTTTTGTAAGCTTTATTTCTCCTTGCTTGAAAGGTTCATACTCCTTTACATCTGTCATACCTTCAACTAAGAATATATCGCTGTTTAGATTATAAGTAATATTGCTTCCAATTGAAATGGATCCACTGATGTTTATTCCTTTAGCACTAGCTTTGCTATAATATTTTTCCTGTTTAACCTGAGGAAGTTGTGCAATTTCCTTACCAATATCAAAAGGGAAAAGTATCGAATCCAAATTAAATAATGGGTCTGAGTCATTTTTTGTTACTAAAACTGAAGTTCCCATGTTTTTCTGCATATTCTCTATTGATGCTAAACTTGAAGATCTCACACAATAAGATGAAATGAGAAGTAAGGCTGAAATAAAATACACCAAAAACAATATTATATTCTTTTGTTTATTATGTATAACACTGAAAATAGCACGCTTTATCATTGTATCACCTCTAAGTCTTTTGCAGCAGATTAACAACAGAATTTTTGTTCATAAATATTACTATTTGGCATGTTAAAGAAACTACCAAGATGATTGTGCTTATAAAAATATACTCTATTATCTTATCTGTGTTATTTGATATATCTATTTCATCTTTCACATATAAAAAAGTTGGAGTAGATCTTTGAATTTCATTTATAATAAAATAGTAACCATCATTCCCTCTTATAATATCTCTATGCTCTTCTATTTGCTTATTAACATCACTTGCTGATGTTTCTATAAATGATTTACCTATAGCTTGGCTTATTAAAAAACTTATTCCACAAGCTATTATCAAAGATATTAGTATTATAGCCATTTGCTCCATAATAATCTGAAAGACCAATATAATTTTTGATTCCCCTATGGATAAATATATGCCAATTTCTCTTTTCTTTCCCATTAAAATCAATGTTGATATGAGCAGAATTGTAATGTATGTGCCGATTGCTATGATTATAACCATCCAAATTGTCATGATATTAACGCTTTGCACTGGTTTACTTACAGTATCAAACCATTCATTGTCATAAGCAAAGTTATAATTCATCAAGACTCTTTGACGAGCAGTATATTTTTCATCTAGTTTTTTATTTGTTTCCTGTATATATTCTTCAATAAGAGAAGAATCTTTTAAATATAGAAAGAGTTTAGATTGTCCCATAGTAACATTAAAGATACTTCGAAACGCATTATATGGTATAAAAATGAAGTTTTCTATCTCAGTATATGGTAACCATGGTGTTTGTGATACATTGCCAACATATTCAAAGATACCTGTTATTTTAAGTGAACTTGTTAAGGATATTGAATTTAACATAATAGTTGATGAATCAGAAATAGTTATTGTATCGCCTATTTGCAAGTTGTTCTTTTCTGCTAATTCCTTTGAAATTATGGCTATATTGTCATCTTTATCATCTATAGTTATATGGTTGCCTTTTATCAGGTTAAAACCAGAACTTGCAAAGAGCAAATAGCAGTTGCTATTGGTAAGCCCTATAACACTGCAATTAGGTAGAGATACATTAGGGTTTGATATATTTAACGTCTCTAGGATTGTATTATATCTTTGTTCATCTTCTACATATGGCTCAGCATCGTTTAAAACTCCGCTCATCATGGAAACAACATTATATTCTTTTATGTAGTTATTATCGATTAGTAAATTCATATCATCTTGATTAAAATATTGAGAACCTGTTTTTTCTACTGTTACCATATTGCCAACTGATGCTTTAAGATATGAAATTTGATCTTGTGTCGCTATGCTGATGGTACCTATAGTTATTAAAATGCAAAACAAAAATGAAAATAAACATACAAGTAAAATATTTCTAAATTTATTATATAAAAGGCTTTTATAAATGCGATCTGATAATTTAATAAAAATCACCATCTTTTCTTATAGATACATTCTATTTTAGATAAATTTAAATTTATTTTCAATAGATATATTTAAGATTCATTTTATTTAATAAGTTTAATCATAAATAAAAACTGAAATATAAAGAGAACAAAGTATAGATTTTAGAATATTTCCTCAAAAAGTAGTCAATAATCATAAATAGAAATTGTTTTTACTCTGTTCACCTTTCAATAAAAAGATGATAAAATATAATAAAAGAAAAGATGGAGGTTTATTTGTGTCAGAAGAAATATCTTATCAAGCAAAAGACATTTTAATGAAAAGGTTAAATGAACTCTAAAGATTGCAGAAAGATATTGCACATCAAAATTGCCAAGAGTGAAACTTTTGATTATATACACTGGAGATGTTGAAAGTGCACCAAGTTTTCTCGACTTAGGAGATATATATCTTAATTTTAGACAAGTATTTCTGTCAAAATTTGATGGTCAAAAGATGTATGAAGATGTAAGAACAAAAATAAAAAACAATGATACCTTAACATCAGAGGATGTTATGAAGCTCATTCTTTCACCATTGACCAAAAAAAATGATAAACAAAAACTGGTTGAAGATGCAATTGAGCTTGCAAAAGAAGTGAAGGACGAAGATACAAAGAATCTTATGATAGCTGGAATTATAGCTGCATCATATAAATTTATAGATGGAGACTATTTAAGTAAAGTTGAGAGGTGGATTAGAATGACTGGATTAGAAAGAATATTTGATGATCTATATAGGGAAAGAGAAGAAAAAATAAAAATGCTTAAAGAAGAAGAAAAAATTGAGGCTTTAAATGAGCTTGCTCAGAAAAAAGATATGGAAAAAATGGGAGCTATAAATGAGCTTATTCAGAAAAAAGATATGGAAAAGCTCGGAGCTGTTCATGAAACTCAAAAAAAAATTGCAAGCAATATGCTAAAAAAGAATGCTGATGTTGTTTATATTATGGAAATCACAGGTTTAACAAAAGCTCAGATTCTAAATATAAAAAATGAAAACTTAATTAATTGAGATATTAAAAAGCAATGCATAGCTTAAGAAAATCTTAAACTGCATTGCTTTTTATCATAATGCTCTATTCTTTTTCTTTGACAATACATCGAATGCCACAGCAGCAAGAAGAACCAAGCCTTTTATTATCCTCTGGTCGTTTGAATCTGCTCCCATAATTGACATACCATTATTCAATACTCCCATGAATATAGCTCCAATTACTGTACCGCCAACTGTTCCTATACCACCATATGCTGAAGCTCCACCTATAAAGCATGCGCCTATTGCATCCAGTTCATAGTTTGTTCCTGCAGTTGGAGTTGCTGAGTTAAATCTTGCAACGCATACCAGAGCTGCAATAGCACACAAAAATCCCATATTCACATAAGATAAGAATAAGACTCTATTTGTATTAATTCCACTAAGCCTTGCAGCTTTTTCATTTCCACTCATTTCGTATAGATAACGTCCAGGTACAGTTTTAGTAGTATAATAAGTGTAAACTCCTGCTATTACTGCAAGTATTATTAAAATTTCTGGTATTCCTTTATAATTAGCAAGGTTAATGGATGCAACAACTATAAATGCAGCTATTAAAACAGATTTAACCGATGTGTTTCAAGAATGAGTGTTTTATGTAACTTTCATCATGAAATGTCACAGTGACACTCATTTTTTATAAATTTCAATTACTTCTGAAACACACTATTGAAACACACTTAATTAATTTTGCGCTATTTTTATCTAATTATTATTTAGCTTTGTTTCTAGTTACAACATCGAATACCACAGCTAAAACCAATATTGCGCCCTTAATAATATATTGGCTATCTGCACCTGTACCCATCAATGTCATTCCACTAGTAAGTGAAGACATTACCAATGCACCAACTATTGAACCTGTTATTTTACCAACTCCACCTGCTGCTGAAACACCTCCGACATAAGCAGCAGCAATTGCATCGAGTTCGAATCCTGCACCAGCCTGTGTAGCTGCAGATCCTAAACGAGAGGCATATAAAATCCCTGCTAATGCTGCAAGCATGCTCATGGATCCAAATACTATCAATGTAATTTTACTGACATTTATACCACTTAATTCTGCAGCCTCCGGGTTTCCACCTACAGCATATATATGCCTGCCAAGAGGAGTCTGAGTAGTGATAAATTGATAAATTACCGCCACAATTATCATAATAACTGCTGTCCAAGAAAGTCCATTATATTTAGCTAATATAATGAAGAAATATGCTACAATAAAAGATATAAATAACAATTTTATGATAAACATCGATGATGAAAGGACATCGAATCCGTATTTTTTATTATTATTCCTCGTTCGTATCTCATTTAAAATATATAGTATAATTACCACAATTCCTATTAAGATCGTTAAGAGATGCATCCCATTTACTTTAGTTAAACTAGGTATAAAACCACTACCTAAAGCTTTAAAAAAAGCGTTTGGAATAATAATTGTCCCAGTTTTTGCAGTTACTTTTAAAAGAAGTCCACGGAAGATGAACATGCCAGCCAAAGAAATAACAAATGCCGGAACACCTATCCTGGCGACAAAAAAGCCATTAATTACTCCTATAATAGCTCCAAATATTAACACTAATATTAAAGCAATTACTACTGGGATATGAAATTGAGTCAAGAAAATAGCAGCTATAGCTCCAAGGAACCCTGCTACATATCCAACAGATAAATCTATGTGCCTGATGACAATTATAAGAGTCATACCTACCGCTAAAACTGCAATATAACCAGTAGCATCTATCAGATTGCTTAAATTTCTTGAAGACATGAATAGACCTTTGGTTGTTATTTCAAAAAAAATCATGATTACGAAAAGAGCTATATACATTCCATATTCTCGAATATTCTTTGTCAATAAAGTTTTAGCTTCTTGTAATAAATTCAAAAAAATCTCCTCCTATCTTAAAAATTATTGAGTGGCTAAAGACATTATTTTCTCTTGGGTAGCATCTTCCCTTTTTAATTCTCCCTTGAGCTTTCCTTCACCTATGACATAAATTCTATCGCTCATACCGAGAATTTCAGGAAGTTCCGATGATATCATTATGATGCTCATCCCTTTATCAACTAATTGGTTCATAAAATTATAAATCTCGTATTTTGCTCCAACATCGATTCCCCTGGTAGGCTCATCTAAAATCAATATATTGGAATTAGTAAAAAGCCATTTGCTTAAAGAGACTTTTTGTTGATTTCCTCCACTCAAACTTCCAACAATTTGTGCAATAGATGTCGCTTTTATATTCATAGATTTCTTATATTCATTTGCAACTTTAATTTCTTCATTTGGATTTATAATATGTCCTGATGAAATAGCTGCTAAATTTGCTATTGTGATGTTATTTTTAATGTCTTCTATTAAATTCAGTCCATTTCCTTTTCTATCTTCTGTTACATAAGCAATTCCAGCTTTAATTGCATCTTTAGGATGATGAAAAGTTTTCTTAACATTGTTTACTAATAGTGTCCCTTTTATTTTATACTTTCTTGGATTTCCAAAGATACTTTGAGCAAGCTCTGTTCTACCTGCTCCCATGAGACCTGCTATGCCAACGATTTCTCCTTTTCTAACATTCATATTAATATCTTTTACAATCATCTTTCCTTGTTTAGTATCAAAAGCTTCCCAATCCTTTACTTCTAAAGCTTTCTCTCCGAATTTTATGTTTTTTTTGGGCGGGTAAATGTTTTCTATTTCCCTTCCAACCATGTTCTTAATGATGAAAGATTCAGATATTTTATCTTTAGATTTATCTAAAGAGCAGATTGTTTGTCCATCTCTTAAAACTGTTAAAGTATCAGCAATTGCAATAACCTCTCTTAATTTATGGGATATCATTATAGAAGTAACCCCATGATTCTTTAAATCTCTGATGAGGTTTAGCAAATTTAAGCTATCGTCTTCATTAAGAGCAGCGGTAGGTTCATCTAAAACAAGAAGTTTAACATCTCTGCTCAAAGCCTTTGCTATTTCAATGAGCTGTTGCTTTCCTACTCCAAGATCCTTTATTTTAGTTTCCGGATTAACTTTTAAATTAACTCTTTCAAGCATTTTATTTGCTTTAACGATTGTTTCGTTCCAATTTACTGTATTACCACTTTTAATCTCATGTCCAATAAAAATATTCTCATAGACAGTAAGTTCCGGGAATAAAGATAATTCTTGATAAATAACCGATATGCCTATTTTTTCACTATCGCTTATATTATTAAATTTTTGAATAACTCCATCAAATACTATATCTCCTTGGTAATTGCCATATGGATAGACACCACTAAGTACTTTCATAAGAGTGGATTTCCCAGCACCATTTTCCCCAACTAAACAATGAATTTCACCTTTTTTAACTTTAAAATTGACATTATTTAAAGCTTTTACTCCTGAGAAATCCTTTGTTATATTTTTCATTTCCAAAAGATATTCACCCATAAATAGATCACTCTCCCTTCTTTAAATATATGCTCTTTTTAAAAAAATAGTGATAGTTTATACTATCACTATTTTTTAAAATAAAAGACTATTATAAACCTGTAAAATCTGTAGCTTGATAATATCCTGAATCGATAAGTGCAGCTTTTACATTGGATTTATCAACAGCAATTACTGTAGTTTGCTTTGCTGGAACTTGAATTTTACCATTATCATATTTAGCTGTAGTATCAGGAGTTTTTCCTTGTAAAACTGATTCTGCCATAGTGATTGTGTCTTTAACAAGTTCACGAACATCTTTGAAAACTGTCATATTTTGCTTTCCATCGATGATATATTGTACAGAAGCTTTTTCAGCATCCTGCCCGGTAATAACATAAGATTTAACAGCTGGATCTGCAGCAAAGGTATCAGCTATAGAACGAGCAGTTCCATCATTAGGAGCAAGAATTAAAACATCGCCTTTTGCGTCGTCACCAACAGCAGTTAAGTTTGAAGTAGCTATATTTTTAGCAGCGTTAAAGTCCCAGTTAGTAGTTATTTGAGAAATTATCTTTGATTGTTCATCACGGGTTAAATCTGCTTTATCTTTTAATCCAACAGCTTCGCTTGAATTTTCAACTACGAAAGTTCCATCTGCAATCTTTGGTTGAAGTACAGACCAAGCACCTTGGAAGAATAAAAATGCGTTATTATCAGATGAAGCACCTGCATATAAATATAAAGGTTGCCCTTTAGTACCTGTAGCATGATCTACTAGATATTGTGCTTGAGTTTTACCAACTGTAACACTATCAAATGTAACATAATAGTCAACAGCTGAAGTATTTGTAATAAGTCTATCATAAGAAATAACAATTATACCTGCAGCTTTAGCTTCTTCAACGGCAGCAGCAGCAGCAGTAGCATCTTGAGGGCATATTATCAAAACCTTAACACCTTGAGATATCAACGATTCAACATTTGTTTTTTCTGTAGCTGAAGAACCTTGAGAAAATAAAACTTGTGATTTATATGGTGTACTCTTTAAAGCATCTCCAAATCTAGTTTCGTCTTGTATCCATCTTGGCTCATCTTTAGTTGGCAAAACGATTCCGATATCAACTTTTCCACTTGGTGCAGCTGTAGTTTGAGGTGCAGCTGTTGTTTCAGGAGCTGCTGTAGTTTGAGGTGCTGCTGTAGTTTGAGGTGCAGCCGTAGTCTGAGGTGCTGCAGTTGTAGTTGTTGTATTACTACTAGTTGGACCTCCACAAGACGCTAATGACAATAGCAAAGCAAAAGACAATACGACTGAAAAGATTTTTTTCATTAATTTCACTCCTATTTTAATAAAATTATTAATTTGGTTATTTTTGACATTTATATAGAATAGCATGTCCAATACAAGTATGTAAAAAATAAAATGTGGATGTAATTTAAGATTAATACTTTGTACATAAATTGTCAAGGACTTTCTGGAATAAGAAAAATATTTCATCCTTATTAAATTATAATGCTCTATTCTTTTTCTTTGACAATACATCAAAAGCTACGGCAGCAAGAAGAACTAAACCTTTTATTATCCTCTGGTCGTTTGAATCTGCTCCCATGATCGACATACCATTATTCAATACTCCCATAAATATAGCTCCAATTACTGTACCACCAACTGTTCCTATACCACCATATGCAGAAGCTCCACCTATAAAGCAAGCGCCTATAGCATCAAGTTCATAGTTTGTTCCTGCTGTTGGAGCTGCTGAGTTAAATCTTGCAACGCATACAAGAGCTGCAATAGCACACAAAAATCCCATATTCACATAAGATAAGAATAAGACCCTATTTGTGTTAATTCCACTAAGCCTTGCAGCTTTTTCATTTCCACCCATTGCATATAGATAACGTCCAGGTACAGTTTTAGTAGTATAATAAGTGTAAACTCCTGCTATTACTGCAAGTATTATTAAAATTACTGGTATTCCTTTATAATTAGCGAGGTTAATGGATGCGGCAACTATAAATGCAATTATCAAAGCAGATTTAACAACCATGCTGATGAATGATTCCGTTTTATATCCTTTCTTTACTTTCGAGTTCCTGTTTATTATCTGAATGAAGATGTATATTAAGCTTAAAAGCACACCAATCAATATAGAAGTTACATTTAATTTTGAATTAGAAAAATTTGGAATAAAATTGTTAAACAGCGACAAATAATTAGTTGGAAAAGGTGAAATTGTAAGTCCATTTAGTACTTTTAGTGCCACACCACGCCACAATAGCATTCCAGATAAAGTAACAATAAAAGCTGGTATCCGGATATATGCAATCCAATATCCATGCCAAGCCCCTATTATTATTCCGGCAATTATGCATATGATCATGGAAAGAAAAATATTTGCTTTATAAGTTACGATGAATTGTCCTGCAATAGCTCCTAATAGGCACACTACAGAACCTACAGAAAGGTCGATGTTTCCTCCTGTGAGTATGCACATGAGCATACCTATTGCTAAAATAACAACATAACCATTTTGTGAAAGCAGGTTAGTTACATTTTGTGGTACAAGCAATTTCCCTTTTGTTAAAAATTCAAATAAAATAGTTGCTACAATAAGTGCGAATAACATTGAATTTTTCTTTAGGATATCAAGGCCAGTATCCATAAAAGTATTTCTATCTAGAGCTTTGTTTGTATTAATCATCCTTTACACTCCTTTTGATGAACTTGATTGAAGTATTTTTGCCATTATTGACTCTTGACTTGCTTCAGATTTACTCATTTCTCCTACGATTTGCCCTTCATTCATTACATATATCCTGTCGCACATACCTAAGATTTCAGGAAGTTCTGACGAGATCATTATAATGCTTTTTCCTTCTTTAACAAGATCATTTATTATACAATATATTTCATATTTTGCCCCAACATCAATTCCTCTAGTTGGCTCATCTAAAATCATGATTTCTGGCTCTGCAAACATCCATTTACCGAGGAGCACTTTTTGCTGATTTCCCCCTGAAAGATTTCCAATATTTTGATCCACAGAAGAGCATTTTGTCTTTAATTTTTCTACGTATTCATTTGCCACATCGACTTCTTTATCTTTATCGATTACACCATGATTACTTACTTTATCCAAAGAAGCTAGGGTAGTATTAGTTTTAATTGGATTTGTAAGTATAAGTCCATTTCCTTTCCTATCTTCCGTTATATAGGCAAGCTTATTTTTAATTGCATCGTGAGAATTTTTAAGGCTAACCTTTTTACCATTTATTTTTATTTCACCGCTTATATTTGTTCCATAGCTTTTTCCAAATATGCTCATAGCAAGCTCAGTCCGACCAGCTCCAATAAGACCGGATATTCCAACAACTTCACCTCTTCTAACATTAATAGAAACATCATCAACGACTTTTTTCTCAGTATAAATTGGATGATAGACATTCCAATTGGAAACTTCTAGGCTGATATCTCCAATTTTAACATCATTTCGCTTAGGAAATCGGTGCTTAAGTTCACGCCCGACCATCCCTTTAATTATCCGTTCCTCAGTAATTGTATCTACATTTTTGTCTAAGGTTTCTATAGTAGCACCATCCCTTATAACCGTGATTTTATCAGCCACATAGGAGACATCGCTTAATTTATGGGATATCAATATAGAAGTTAGCCCATCTTTTTTAAATTGGAGAAGAAGATCAAGTAGCTTTTTTGAATCAGTTTCGTTTAGTGCAGCAGTGGGTTCATCTAAAATTAAAAGCTTTACATTTTTTGAGAGAGCTTTTGCAATTTCAACCAGCTGTTGCTTTCCAACGCCTAAATCTTTTATAAGTGTTCGAGAAGATTCGCGCAAGCCAACAGTATTTAAAAGATCATCTGCTTTTGCATAAGTTTCGTTCCAATTTATAGAAAGAGTACTACCTCTTTCATTTCCCATATACATGTTTTCCCCGATTGATAAATAAGGTACCAGTGCAAGTTCTTGGTGTATTATAACTATTCCCTTGCGTTCACTATCCTTAATCTCTTTAAATATGCATTCGGAGCCTTCATAGATTATTTTGCCAGTATAAGTTCCATAAGGATAGATTCCGCTTAAGATATTCATAAGTGTAGATTTACCTGCTCCATTTTCTCCAACAATACCATGTATTTCACCTTTTTCAACTTTAAGGTTTACGTCATCCAAAGCTTTAACCCCTGGAAATAATTTGGTTATATTTTGCATTTCTAAAATAATTTCGCTCAAACCCTTAACCCCCCACAATTTAATAAAAGGCGGGCATAAAAGTCCGCCTAATGATTAACTTATTTTTTTATTTTAATTGATCTGCAGTATAATATCCTGAATCAATTAATAATGATTGATAGTTGTTTATATCTGCAAATACTGGTACACACAAGTATGAAGGTATTATTCCTGTTCCATTATCATAAGTCTTTGTATCATTTACAGGAACTGTAGTACCATTTACAATAGCAGTAACCATATCAACAACTTGTTTAGCAAGAGTTCTTGTATCTTTGAATATAGACATAGATTGAAGTCCTGCTATCATATTCTTAACTGAAGTTATATCACAATCTTGACCTGTTAGGATTGGGAAATTATCCTTAGTATATCCAGATCCAACTAATGCATTAGTTATACCATTTGCAACTGAGTCGTTTGATGAAAGGACTGCATCCAATTTAGTTCCTGTTGTATAATATGCTGATATTAAGTTTTCCATACGTGATTGTGAATTTTCTGTTGACCAAGCTTGAGTTGCACATTGGTCAAATGTTGTTTGACCTGAAGGAACTACTAATTTTCCACTATCTATATATGGCTTTAGTACATCCATAGCTCCATTAAAGAAGAAATGAGCATTATTATCTCCTGGGTCACCTGTGAAGAGTTCAATATTGAATGGACCTGCAGCTGTATCTAATTTGAGAGTATCTCTGATATATTGCCCTTGGATTGTCCCTACCATGTAATTATCGAATGTAGCGTAATAAGAAACTGCGTCAGAGTTCATAATAAGTCTATCATAAGCTATTACAGGTATATTTTGTGCCTTAGCTGTTGCTAACGCTGTAGTAAGTGAATCAGCCTGGATTGCAGCTATAACTAGAACTTTGCATCCACCAGTGATCATATTTTCTATTTGTGATACCTGAGTTGCAGGATCATTATTTGCATATTGTAAATCTACTTGGTATCCTGCTGCTTCGAATTGTTGCTGCATGTTTGCACCATCTTGATTCCATCTTTGTAAATCCTTTGTTGGCATTGCAATACCAACTTTAACATTAGTTGCTGGAGCTGCCGTGGTATTAGGTGCAGCTGTTGTCTGAGGAGCTGCTGTTGTCTGTGGTGCAGCTGTAGTTTGTGGTGCTGCTGTTGTAGTAGTAGTACTACCAGTATTACCTCCACAAGACGCTAATGACAATAGCAATGCAAAAGACAATACAATTGAAAAGATTTTTTTCATTAATTTCACTCCTATTTTGTTTAAATTATTAATTTTGTTTTTTTGACATTTGCATAAAATGGCATGTCCAATAACAGTATGTAAAAAATAAAATGTGGATGTAATTTAAGATTAATACTTTGTACATAAATTGTCAAGAACTTTCTGGAATAAGGAAAAAATTTTATTCTTTAAGTACAATATAATTAACATTAAGAAAAATATATGATACAATAAGTTTAAAATGTTATAGGAGGAGGTATAAGAAATGGATAAAAAATTGATCATCACTAACAATATACGGAAACTTCGATTTTTTGCAGACGAAATGACTCAGCTTGAGCTTGCTGAAAAGGCAGGAGCATCTAGGCAAACTATCATTGCTTTAGAAGCCGGTAAATATACTCCATCTTTAGAGCTTGCGTTTAGAATTGCAGATGTCTTTGGTGTATCTATTGGAGAGGTATTTGAATGTAAACATGAAGTTAAATAATTGCAGCTTGCGCCACAATTATTTAGCTTTGATTATTCTCTTTGATCTTCTTTGGTTTTTTGTTGCTAAGTTCAATCCTTAAATCTTCGCCCAAAAACTTATGAAATTTAAATCCTCCTATTAGCCTGGAATAAATCCTCTCTTCATACTTTTCCAATAAATTTTCAAGTATCAAATTTGTTGAAATGAGCATCTTCTTATTATAGAGCATTTTTTTATTTAGCATGTTGAACAAATCCAAATACGTATAATCATTTGTAACCTCTATTCCAAAATCATCGATTATTAAAAGATCGCAATTATAGATCAGATCTTCTAAATTTCTATCCTGT